>Ga0129307_1000086_pt1 | contig 148022 bp, 131 predicted proteins | sample P1105metagenome_FD_94437 | JGI IMG/M metagenome (GOLD analysis project Ga0129307, IMG submission 94437) | Capybara group fecal microbial communities from Wisconsin, USA - P1105 metagenome | ecosystem: Host-associated > Mammals > Digestive system > Large intestine > Fecal | place: USA... | reverse complement strand
GGTCCATCCCCGCTTGCGCGGGGTTCAGTTTCACGATGCACGACGAAGCTCTGAAGGAATAGGTCCATCCCCGCGTGTGCGGGGTTCAGGCTTTGCAAAAGCCGTGATTTTAAAAATCAGTAGGTCCATCCCCGCGTGTGCGGGGTTCAGCAAGAGGGGGTCCCGTTTTAAATGATTGAAGGGGGTCCATCCCCGCACATGCGGGGTTCAGATGAGCACGGATCAGAAAGTGTCTTTGTCGATGGGGCCATCCCCGCGCATGCGGGGGGCAGTTCCGGCGCTGATCCGGAGTTAAATCATCCATGGGTCCATCCCCGCGTGAGCGGGGTTCAGAAAATAGTTTGATTGATGCAATACAACGAATAAGGGTCCATCCCCGCGCATGCGGGGTTCAGCTCGACCATAAGCTTCTTTGCGCCGTGAAGACAGGTCCATCCCCGCGCATGCGGGGTTCAGAGGATGAAAAACATAAAACACAAATATCACTTATCTCATAAACCTGTTAAGATAGTTTTCAATTTGCTCTTTGGACAGCCCATTTGCATTCGCCACAAAATAAGACCTATCCCAGAGTCCGCCAGGAAGTCGATGCTTTAGGTCAGGATGCTGCATAAACAACCATCTCGCGACATTGCCCTTGAATACCTTGATGGCATCCGAGAGACGGCATTGAGGCTTACAATCTGCAAGAATATGGATGTAATCTGGCATGACCTCCATCGCCAAGATCTTAATATCCAAATCCTGCACAGTGCGAATAATATGCTCTTTTACCTCCTCAACGAGCGAGCCTGTAAATACATCTTGCCGATGTTTTGTGCACCAAACAAGGTGACAATGCAAACTGTAATCATAGCCGCGACCATGTGTAACAGGGAAATCATATTGGTATAATTTATCTACGCTCATGTACATATTATACCATAAGAACTGATTAGCGCAAGAACTATGTAGTAGCTTTTGTACAAAAAGAGCCAGTGACGGCCTGAAATATAGACAGTACTGGCTCTTGTGTTTTTCAGTTGTGTAATCCTAGTCCTTCACGTCTGCAGAATCCGCTTTCGCTGCAACATTCTCTGCCGGCTTCAGCCCCAGCGAATCGCCTACAACACCAAGTGATGCAATCACCGACGCAAGGTCATTTGGCATGTAGATCTTCGTAGCTTGGCCGTCGGCGACATTTTTCAGAGCTTCCAGCCCTTTGAGCTTCAGGACTCCATTGCTGATGTTAGCCTTGTTCAGCAGTTCAATGCCGCGGGCTTCGGCCTCGTAAAGAAGTTCGATCGAACGGGCGCGACCTTCGGCGATCGCAATCTGCGCATCTCGCTCCGCTTCAGCTGCAAAGATCTTAGCCTGCTTATCACCCTCGGCACGAGTGACAACTGCCTGCTTATGAGCTTCTGCTTCGGTGATTGTTGCACGTCTTGTACGCTCAGCTTTAAGCTGCTTCTCCATCGCTTCAGCTACGTCTGGACTGACAGAAATATCTTTCAGCTCGCAGCGAGTAATCCGAAGCCCCCAAGGATCTGTTGCTTTGTCAAGGATCGTCTGCATTTGAGCGTTGATCGTATCACGTGAGGTTAGTGTCTGGTCGATCGTGAGAGAACCGATAATGTTGCGCAAGGTCGTGGCTGTCAGATTACCAAGAGCCGTAATGGGCTCTTCTGCACCGTAGACAAACAGCTTGGGATCAAAGACTTTGAAGAATGCCACCGGGTTGATCATGATCGTCGCATTTTCCTGAGAAATACACGGCTGAGGCGGGAAGTCCGCTACCTGCTCTTTTAAAGAAACGGAGCGAACCACTTTCTGAAAAAACGGAAGCTTGAAATGAAGTCCCGCTTCCCATGTCGCGCTGTAACGTCCTAACGTTTCAACGACATACGCATATCCTTGCGGCACTACCACGATCATGCTCTTCAGAAGCACCAGGAGCAAGATACCGCCAGGAAGAAGGAAAATGATCAGACTGAAAATGTAATCGGGGAATACAAACATCGCGATTGGCTCTGCTCCACGCTTAAACAGCAGCGGAGCGCCAAGAGCACCTGCCTTTCTGCTAAGATAGCTGAACATGGCCGTATACCTGGGACCATGCTAGACTCGTCCATACGCCTCTCTACGGCGTGAAGACATCTGAGATTGCTGCTGTTGCTGCTGCTGAGCAAGGAGTTTTTCGCGTTCCATTCGAACATTACGGGCAACGCGTCCATCAGGGAAATCCTTGATCGATTTCTGCATAAGGTGCGTCATGGCGTCAAAATATCCGTTACAGCCAGCCATTGAAGCTGCCATGTACTCTTCCCGGTTGCACTTGGAAAGATCCAAGAACCAGCCGGCGTTTTTGGCGACATGGTACACTACCATGCGAAGTGTACGACCGTTGCCTTCTCGAAATGGATGAATGTCGTTAAGGATGCAGAACATCTGCGCAACGCCTTTGCAAAAGTCTTCTTTGCGCACTTTTTGGTAGTTATCATGTTCACCGAGACTTCTAAAAACGTTGTCACATCCGAACGCAATGTCTTCTGCGTTAGCAAACACTGTTCTGTTTTTGGAAATGTTGGTTTGACGCAGCTCTCCAGCCCAAGGGTAAATAGCACTGAAAAGCTTTTGATGGATGCCCTGCATAACGCCTAAGGTCATATCAGGGAGCTTGTCCTTCAAGAGCCGCTGCCCTGCTTTTAGCGTGTATTGAAGTTCGACCTTATTCAGCAACTCGGCATCCATGATATCAAGCTTATTTCTTAAAACACCATTTTCATATGTATAAATGTGCTGATCTAATGACATTGTATAATACACTCCCTCTTAGATGATATGACAATAGAAACTCGCATGAGGATTGCGATTCCGTGATACTGTCATTATATCCTAAGAGGGAGCGCGTCAACGGGTTCTTCTCAAATTAGAGCGCAGAAGCCTCCGCAGCTTTCAGCTTATTGTAGATTTCGGGACCAAGCTCCTGCAAATATTTGTCCATCTCTGCATCAAGTGCCTCCTGACTCGTACAGGCTTGGCGAAGGCGTTCTTTCTCTTCCTCCGAATACACAAATCCAGACATTTCATTATTGCGAAACGCCATTTCAAGAGTTTCCAGCACCTCAGGGTCAATAACTTTCTTCTCAAGATCGATCATTAATATACACACTCCTTAATATGGTTTAAAATCACTAAAATTCAATTCCACGTCCAACGCGTCTACGCGGAGCGATTTGAATTGGAGCCAGAGGTTTTTCCACTTCTTTGGTATTTTCCTTTTCGTTCTTCAGCGAGAGTTCCCGTGTCAGCGCAACTTTTCGTGTTCCACGTCCGCTCGGCCAAGGCTGGATCAGCTTTAGCATCAGGTCCTCCATAAGTTTGTGGTTCCCCTGACAGCCGGCGATGGAAGCAGCCATGTATTCTTCCCGGTTGGCCTGCGAAAGATCCAGAAACCATCCTGCGTTTTTGGCTACATGGAAAAGCACAAGCCGGATCGTTCTGCCGTTTCCCTCACGGAACGGGTGCAGATCGTTCAGGTTGTTGAAAAGCTGGGCGGCGCCTTTGCAAAACTCCTCTTTGGACAAACCTTTGAGATTCTTATCCCATCCTAGCTTGATAAACACCTGATCGCATCCTTGAGCGACCACAAGTGCGGGGCAGAACTTCGTTCCGCCTTTAGAAAGCTCGACTTTGCGAAGTTCGCCGGCCCAGGGATAGATACTGCGAAAGAGTTCCTTATGGACAAAGCAGAGTTTTTCAAGATCAAACTCGTCTATTGTCATTGCACGTATACGATTCTGATTCCTTGTCGTGATAGCTCTTTCAGCTAACTCAAGTTCGGCATTATCAGTAAGCCCTAAGTTGTTTCTCAAAACTCCGTTGTGGGTGTAAAGCAGCTCGTCGTCCGAATAGCTTCTAGGCATTTTTGCTCACGCTCCTCTGCTGGATCCCCAGATGTTAGTTAATATTATACAAAACAGGCTAAGAATTCCGCAGAGAGTTCTCAAGTTGCTGAAAAAGCAGAACAGATATCTGACAAGCGGACCGAGCACCATAGCTCGACTGAGCAGACTGCTCCACGGCAAATGCGCCAAAGGACACAGAGCAAGTCTATCTTTCCAAAGCTTTCACTGGGATATCAAGCTTCCTCGCAACATATTCGTTGATTACTTTCTCCAGGTTTTCTTCGCTCGTACACGCACTGCGGAACAATTCTTTTTCCTCATCAGTGTACACATGGCCTTCCAACTCATTAGAACGCATGGACATTTCCAGATTAGCAAGAACATCCGGGTTGATCTTCGAGGTCTTTGACATGAGCGCCTTATCCTCCTCAACAGCAAAATTCTATGGCTATTATACCGTATGGATAGCGAAGAAGGCAGTTTTGGGGTGTTTTTTGATGATAGGTTTTACGTTTTGCGAAGCCAGTAGGCATCAATGTTTGCAAACGTTGCCAAAATGAAAAATCCCGACGTGCGCATTGATGCGTAGAGGCCGGGATTTTTTGTTGTGCCACTCTCGTGTAACGGTTACGTAACAGATTAGTAACGGTTACAGATGCCTGAGGTTTTCGCCGACACATGGTACAATGATACCATCCTGCGCGATACGGTCCATGACACGATCGCCATACATAGCCACGAAGTCAGGGATACTCAGGTTGCATGTGATGATAGTTGGAAGAAGCTCATCATATCTGGCAGAGATCACGTAATTAATGCAGCTCTTTACTGCCGAAGTTGTCTCTTCGGATCCTAAGTCGTCTAAAACTAAGATCGGCGCACGAGCGGCGAGATTAACCACGGAGCGATCTGTAATAAGCTTGTAGACGTGAAGCCAGCAGAGTTCTGAGGCTAGCTTTTGAGCGGCAAAATGCCAATGCGCAGGTTCCTGCCACAAGTCAGGTGGCAGCTGACACTCTGCCCAGCGAAGAAAAGCGTGAGCAGCTGCATAACTTTTACCAACTCCTTTTGCACCTACGAGCAAAAGCAAAGGCTGCTCTTTGTAGCGCCATTCGCGCGTTGCTTTCAGCGCTGTAGTGTCAATGGGAGTTTGCAGCGTCTTTCTGTGTATTGCGGGAATTGCCATTTTCGCTAACTCATCAAAAATAGCAGTACGCATTTCTACCTTTTTCTGGCTGACATACGGACACTTATCGTTGACGTACCAACACTTCTCGCGTATTACCCCTGCGCTGGAGAACTCGGCGCATAAGTAACCGTCATCACACTTGCCTGGGCAGTCGGGATAGACGTGTTGCAAGAAGGCATGACGGCATGCGGTAAGTTCCTGCAAGGCTGCGATTTTAGCGATGACCGTCGGCAGTATGTTTTCGGTGCTCGTCATACCATTTTTGCACTGGCTGCGGTGATCCTGCTGTAACCCACTGGACATAAGTGCGAATACCCCCCCCAAAGTTGGTATTTATGATATTTTCCTCTTTTGCGAAATCATCGTTTGTCCTCGGCTCGCTCATGCCGCCTGTTTGTACGGCATCTGTTTCGGTGATCAGGAACTCTTTCCAGCGTTCACCGCCACCAAAAAAAGTTGATCCCATCATTACGTATTTCGGGGCTATCGCATTACGCTTGAGGTATGCCTGATACCCAGCCAGCCCCTGCTCAAACTCATCTTTGGGCACGCCCCTACGGCGGTGCTGGATATAACACTCGCAAGCTTTTTTCTTGCCGGACCCGACTTTACGAGGATATGACTGCCATAGCGCTTCGAACTCTGCTGCTAACAACCTGGCTGAAGGAGATTTCGGATCTGCATCTGCATCTGCATCTGCGGTATCCAAATGGTCAAACAACTGCTGCTGCCCATCTTGTGATGCGCTTTTTTTGCTATCTCTCACTCGTGCAGCAGTTATGTAATCGTTAATCTCCGATTCATCGATTTCGCCAGCCGCAGCTTTTTGTCTGAGGCGGAAGCGGCGAGTACGATCACGTCCGGACGCCTTGTTGATGTTGATTTTCCCCGAAAACTGGTCCCAATCGTGTACGTGATAGCCAGTGCCATCTGCGCTTCGCTCCAAAAAGCCCGCTTGCTTATCGCCACAGGTCAAAAGTGCGTGTAAAAAATCATCGGGCTTTATGTTATCGGTATCCAGGTCGGCAGCATAGGCTATCTCATCAGGATTCGCTGGGAAATAACCATCTGGTCGAGACACAATACATGATATCCATAGATTGATCATATAATAGATGGCATCCCTGCGATTAATATTCAGCTGACGCGACAATCGAAAAATCTTGGGATGTCGCAGCAGATCAACTGAAAGCATAATCCAAAGACCACGGGACATTTTTGTACCTCCTGATTAGTCTGCGTTCTGTTTTGTCTGTCTGCTCCAACTGTCCCAGTCTTCTCTACGCCACAGTCGTCTGCACTTAGGCGATGTTATAGGTTTAGGATACAAGCCGGATTTTATGCCTAAATATAAATCATTTGGACCATGTAGTGTATAATGTTTCATCACAAGCTCTGCGTTTATTACTTCGGGTAATTTCGACCGGCTGTCTTCCTTGTTAGACAAGGCCTCCAAAGCATCAAGAGCGTTGTCCGCGTCTCTCTTGATTGCTTCCAAACGATACTTGATATCACTCAAAGTCATCGACGAATTACACCTCCCAGTTCTGGTATCAGCAACGAGAAAATACACGTCACTTGATTTTGGCTGTATCAATATATCATGTTACTGGATATAATGCAAGTCTTTTTAGTTTTTAGTATTCGTTAATATACTTTAACGATGTAGACATGATTAATCATGCATGTTATCGTTATGTAGTATATATTTTAACCAGGAGGGGGAGTTCATAATGATAGGCGAAAGAATATCGATGCTGCGAAGGATAAAGGGTTTGTCACAAAGAGAGTTTGCCCGTCTCATTGAGGTTTCACCGCAGACTGTAAGCGCATGGGAAAGCAACACGCAGCGCCCGAGCAAACTTCGTTACCAAAGCATTGCAGAGGCTCTGGGTGTAACTGTAGCTGAGCTGCTTGAAGAAGACTTACAGAAACGCATTCAGCAAGTAGAGCCTCATCCCATGCCATCGCAAGACGCAAACTTAGAAGCTGTGCTGAAATTTCGACGTGAGCAGCCTGCGCTTTTCGCACTCCTGGCAAATCCTAACCTTACAGATGATATGGCACGTGTGATTGCTTCATTGCCTAAAAATGAGGTTACGGCTTAGCAAAAGCCTGTAGGCGCAAGTTATGGCACAATCGACAGGTCGGAAGGCTAAAAACACAAAAGACACAACAAGATAAAAAGGTATATGTTATCATGACCTAATCAGTGACTAAATTATCATGTCTTGTTGCATGATGCACTGTAATCACTAAATTGGCAAGAATAAAAGCACCCCTTCTGAGCACCAATTTTTACAACACTGCGGAGCTAGTTTGATACTAGCTCCGCTTTTATTTACTATCGCTTTCAAGGGGACTGTCGAACTCTTTATCCAACAGGAGAACAAGCGACAGAACATCATCTGGCCTGAGATGGGCATACCTTCGAGTGGTTGTAATACTCTTATGCCCTAACCATGCAGCGAACGTGTACAATGGGGTACCTTTCTGCACTAGACGGCTTGCGCAGGTATGGCGAAGAAGACGATGTGTTGACGCCCAGGGCTTAGAGCTCCTGCTGCATCGCCGCCAGCTGGGCGCTGTTTGCAACTTTGTCGCGCAGGCCCAGCTTGTAATCGACGATGTGGCCGATCTCGTGCGCGGCGGTCTTCCAGTCGCCGGCCCAGCGGTGACGGGCGATCTGCTTTTGCTGATCGGTGTAGCCGAGCACGCTCTTTGGCGCGTCCACGCCCTGACGAACAGGACGGATTTTGCGAAGCTTGTTCATGATGTCGCTGATGTGCGTGAGGGCGCGTTTTTATCGGCCTCGTTCTGCACGGGCGTTGCCGGCACGGGAGCGGCTGCCGCGTAGTCGCGTTCGACGCTGTAATCCTTATCGTTCCACTGCTCGCTCCCTCAGCCTTCGCCGCGCTTCTGCAAGGTAGGGCCAGTGATCTCGGCATGGGTGTTGCTTGAAGGTAGGGATTGTGATAGACTTGGAACAGACGAACGTTCATGCAGAGAAGAAGGCGGCGTCTCCGCCATTTGCCCTGCACGCTCTTGAATCTTCCCGGGGTGAACGTTCGTATTTTTGTTATCTGCATTATCCCAGCCTGTGATTACAAAAAATTCATTTCTTGCATCATTATGATGCATAAGGTGAACGACATAATCACCATAATGATAATGTGCTCGTGTAATATGGTCGTATCCTTTTGGTCTATGAACTGATAGCTCACTTTTTGCGATTGTTTCGGCTATATGAGGTATTACAGAAGCACCATGTTTGGCAATGATATGAGCTAAACCCAAACCATCAGAGTAACTCTTCTCTGTTGTCCCCGGTTCTCCCCAAACAATATCAATATCCCCCACCTCACTCTCACCAAGTCAGAATCGTGCATTGCTGCGGGAATAAAATTCACGCCATTTGTACGATTCATTACTATCTCAATCGCTTCTGCGCCGCTTTTAGCGTTATGCCCTGCCTCGCGTTGCCGCACTTCTTCACTGACTTCAAAATACTTCGGCTTTTTCATTCTCCGCCCCGCTTCCTGCAGGGCGTTTTTTTGTACCAAGTAATCGCGGGCGGGCTGCTGGAGGGCGGGGCCGGCGGCTGTTGCTTGTTTGCATTCCTTCGATATGTATCAAGCACGCTTTGCGGCATCTGTGCTTTGATTTATCGAGCTTTTGCTGCGCTTGTTCAACGGCACGGATGTTTTGAACATTCGGCGTTTCTTCCAATACCTGGACCTTTTTCGCTCGGTGCTTGGTGAGCGCCTTTTATCGAGTGAATAAACAAATGGCAGAAATGGCGCAAAAGTTCCTTGACCATGAACGACATGGGACTCCATACTCGATCTTCCAGCAGTTTCAGATAAGCAAGAAGGTTCTCAGCTCCATAAAGAGCAAAACTATGTATTAATTAAATTGTCTGATACCGTGACAAAATATTATACCTAGCGATTATTATAAAAGCCTAGCTAACATGTAAGCAATACTCACAAATACGCGAGGCTTTTTGCTTCTAATTTCATTGACATTTTCACTCCGTTGTATATAATGATGATACACAAAGGGAGTGATAAACATGGCACAAGCAACAATCAATATCCGTCTTGATGAAGACCTTAAAAACTCTTTCAGCGAACTCGTCGACCAGCTTGGCCTCTCGATGTCGGCAGCGTTCACGCTGTTTGCCAAAACAGCTGTGCGCGAGCAGCGTATTCCGTTTCCTCTGGAACTGCACCGCTTTTCAGCCCAGACGCTGAAAGCTATGGAAGAAGCCGAGCGTATCGCCGGCGATCCGTCGGTTCCCTCCTACACCAGTGCAAAAGAGCTGTTCGCTGCTAAGGGCTGGGATAAGTAATGTACCGCGTCAAGACCACGAAGCAGTTCGACAAAGATATAGAGCGGCTGAGAAAACGCCATCACAATCTCGACGAGCTGCAAACGGTCGTCGACCTGCTCATCGCCAGCAACGGCCTGCCAGCCAGATATAAAGACCACGCTCTAAAAGGCGACCTTAAAGCCTTCCGTGAATGTCATATCGCCCCTGACTAGCTGCTCGTTTATACGTACAAAAAGCAGGAACTGATCCTCGTATTGTCCCGTACGGGTACACATAGCGAACTTTTCAAACGGTGATTTAAGTCTCGAACTCAACTTAAAGCACAAAATAAAGTACCCAGAAATCTGCAACACATTATCAACACAGCGGAGCTAGTTTGATACTAGCTCCGCTTTTATTTACTATCGTTTTCAAGGGGACAGTTGAACTCCTTATCCAACAGGGGAACAAGCGACAAAACATCATCTGGACTGAGATGGGCATACCTTCGAGTGGTTGTAATACTCTTATGCCCTAGCCATGTGGCGACCGAGTACAATGGGGCACCTTTCTGCACTAGACGGCTTGCGCAGTTATTCCGCCGTAGAGTTGGGCGGCGAAGTGTGGACGCCCAGAGCTTCGAGCTCTTGCTGCATCGCCGCCAGCTGGGCGCTGTTTGCAACTTTGTCGCGCAGGCCCAGCTTGTAATCGACAATGTGGCCGATCTCGTGCGCGGCTGTCTTCCAGTCGCCGGCCCAGCGGTGACGGGCGATCTGCTTTTGCTGATCGGTGTAGCCGAGCACGCTCTTTGGCGCGTCCACGCCCTGACGAACAGGACGGATTTTGCGCAGCTTGTTCATGATGTCGCTGATGCGCGTGAGGGCGCGCTTTTCGTCGGCGGCATTCTGCACTGTAGGCGCTGCCCCTGTGGCAGTGGCATAGTCGCAACCGCCAGTTTGGACGCTGTAGTCACTCTCGCTCCACTGCTCGCTCCCCCAGCCTTCGCCGCGCTTCTGCAAAGCGGGGCCGGTGATCTCGGCGTGGGTGTTGCTCGTTGATGACGATTGTGATAGACTTTCAGTATAGTCCTCGTTGGGAGAAGATGGTCTCTCCCCCGTAAGGTCGTCAGTCGCTGCCGTCTTGACGACGCGAGGGCTATTTTTTATATCTTGTAAATATTCCCTATCTTGTTCAAAAGAAGTCACTACCCAATTAATTTTGTTTCCCGACCATTCTGACTGGATGACAAGTTGATAGTCTCTGAACCAAACGTCAAATTTATTGCTATCTCTAGTACTCGGCGTTATTTTCCCCTTTTTCAGTGCTTGCGGGATGATGTTCACCGCATCCGCACCATGTTTTGCTAAAATATGAGCCAATCCGTAACCAGGCTTGTAATCGTTTTGAGGATTCCCTGCTTCACCATACACCAGCGAGACATAACCAAAATTCGGGATATGGAATGCATCACGAACCCAGCCCCGTTTCTCATTATTGAGAAAATCTATTGCCTCTCTCCCCTTTCATACCTGTATATTCAGGGCCCCACTTTATCCGTTCGCGTTGCTCTCTCTGTTCTTGTAAGATTGCTTCGTATTCGGCACGCAAGCGTTCTGCTTTTAATACGTTGTCATTTGCGTTGGCATTCATTCGATAAGTTTCAAGAACATTCTTCGGTATCAACTCTACGATTTTTTCGAGCTTTTGCTGAGCCTGTTCGACGGCGCGGAGGTTTTGAACATTCGGCGTTTCTTCCAATGCCTGGACTTTTTTCGCAAAGCGCTGAAACAGTGTATGGTACTTCTGAATTGGCACACCACCTTCACGCTGTGTTTGGCGCATCCACTGATCAAACTCTTTACTCGTCATTCGCCCCGCATCCTGCGGGGCGTTTTTTTGTACCGAGTAATCGCGGGGCGATGGAGCACTTTCGGTCTGCTGTGCCGCAGCATTTTCCCTGCCAAGCAGACGGTCAAACAGGTCGCGGACTTCGGGAGAGAGTTCGACATTCAGGTTGCGCATGTTGTCATAAATATCAAGCAGCCAGCGCTTCATGTTCTCGAACACGCGCGCCAGTCTGCTGGTGGGGGCCTTGCCTTCCATCAGGTAGGCTTCAAAGCTGCGAGCCCATTTCTCGTGAGCTTCGGTCAATCGCTTTTGCTGTTCTTCGGTGGTCACATGGTCGAAGTCGAAATCGGTCATGCCAAGATACTCAAGCGCGGTCTGCAAGTCCTGTTTGAATACTGCACCTGCGTCGGGATTGCGCCCAAGATGGATAAGGGAGTTAAGCATGTCGTGCCCCATCTCGTGAACAAACGTGCTGTGATCTGCGTTTTCGAACAGGGTTATCGTGCTGGTCTGCTTTTTCTTGTCAAAGCTGATCTGTCCCTGGAGCTGAGCGTAGTCCTGCGGAGTGTTACGAGCGGCTTCCTGGTTGTAGCGCTCGATGACGCTGATAGCCTTGTCGTCAAAGACGACGAAGCAGCGGCCGTCGCGTAGGCCGTCGTAGGTTATCCCCTTGATGCCAAGTGAATTAAGCAGTTCTGACGCTGCCTGCGGTGCTTCTGTATCAGAAATCCCCTCACGTTTTAATTGATAGAGGACTTCTCCATAAAAGTCGCGTCCGGTGAATCCTCCCAAATTTTCGCTTGGTGAACTTGGTACTATGTACGAATCTGGCCTGCTTTTGTAATACTCAATGATTGCTTTACGCACCGGTAACGGCTGCTCATTAAGTGTTTTATCCTCATCCAGCAACACTTCATTCTCCGGCACATCGACTTCGAATAGCGACCCGGGATTTTCGAGGATTTCGATCTCGTTCTTGTTGAAGAAGTCGATGTAATTTCTCCATTCTTGGGCGTTTTCGATCGCTGTCGGGTGTTTGCTGCGCTCATACTGTCTTAGATTGCTTTCGCCATACCGAACTAAAGCAGCCACATCTCCTTTTGCAGATTGAAGTTCGCGAAGGTAATAGTTTGTCAGTCCTTCGGCTTCGTTTCCGTTGGCATCGTGCCATGCTCCGTTTTCAAAATTGTAGGTAATGCCATTGACCTTAAGACGGGTAACTTGATCCGTCGCCAAATTCTTGTAACTTTGAGCAATTTTCTTGTTCTGAGCAAAGTACAGCCCCCAGCCGTGGACCTGTGCTCCTTCGCCCGTGCCGATCGCGCCAAGGTCGAACTTGTCGAACACGTGGGGACTGCCGTGCCAGGCGGATTGGTAGAACCGATCGCCATAGTTTGCGCGCTCCTTGACAAGATCTGACTTCCCGGGTAGAATATTTTTGTAGGTACTCATGACTGTTGCAGCGCCGGGCGATTGGAGCCCAATGCTGGCAGCCCATTGAGTACTTTTTTTGTTATTCTCTTTGAAGCTTTGGTAGAACCGATTCCCGTTCATCTTTCGCATCTTGACAAGATCAGCTTCGGTACTTATACTGCTAGGTAATCCCGATGGAGCAAGAGCTCTGGGCAATTGGAGCCCTCCGACGCTACTCCATCGGGACAATTTTTTTCTATTGACGTATTTAAGCCGGCCGGTCAAATTCCCATTTTTATCGACGACCTGTTTAATAAACCACTTATTGTTGGGGATTCCTGTCTGGGGATCCCCTTTTCCGTAAAATGAAGTGATCTTAGCTGGCGAATTCGGGTCAGTTGGGTCCATCTGCAAACGTACTGGTACAACAATCGTCGCTCCCTGATCATCTTCAAGCTCAAGCATGGCGACGAGAGACGTGCCCGGATGACTTGCAGAATCAAAGACCATGATCGGGTCTGTAAGCGACTTCACCAATTTCTTCATCAATGACGGTTTGATCTGGCCTGAATGTTTGCCTGCTACCGTGTGATTAAAAAACGTTTTATCGGCTACAATCTCTCGAACTGGCGCTCCAGCAAGTTCCATAGCCAAAGGCATATCCATGACGCGCACAATATCATGATCGCCCATTTCCCCAATCAGAAATTTATCTACGGCTTTCGCCCAGGCGATGCGGTCCTGTTTCAGCTTTCCCTGATACTTTACAGGGTCATATCTGTCCTGTTCATACACATTTCCCCCGATTTTCGGCGCAATGCCGCGCTCGACAAAAAAGCGGTCTGCCTGATCGCGCACGGTCAGAGACATTCCAGCTTTCTGCGCCTCGTTGGCGGTGCGCGCCCAGTTGGCTACACGCAGTTCTGCATCGGCCCAGGCTTCGGATTCATCAACACCCAGTTCTTTCAGACGCTGATACACTTCTTGCCGCACAGCGCGGGCCTCTTCGGCGATCTGCTTGGCGGTCATGCGCGGGCCTTGTTGCTGCGCGTCAATCTCGGTGCTTCCGTCGGGGGTGACGATCTTGATGGGGTTGCCAGCGGCCGTGGGGTGTGTTATAGTTTGATTGCCCGAGGCGGGGACGGAGGCATTTCCGGTTGATCCGTCTTGGTGCGGGGAACCTGCAATGCCGCTCGGCTCCCCTTCGACATAAAGTACAGAGCTATTCTTCAGTTTCGACAAAAACTGCTGAATAGCTCTTTTTTTATGTGTTCCTGTCTCGCTGTCCTTGGCAACGATTGACGTTATAACTGCAGCATTCCCGTCTCCTTTTACCTTGACTACCATCTGATGCGTCATGTTTCGCCCGTCCTGGTACATAGCCATGTAAGAGCGCGTGCCTTTGTCCTGCTCTTCAAAGATTACCTGAGGCGTTTGCAGGGTGTTCTTCAAAAGCCAAAGGGCACGTACTCGGTTTCGGTTGAGCGTTGTGCCGCCTTTTCCTTTTGCGACGTGCTCAAACACGTCGTTGATATAGTCATCTGTGACGTTATCCGGGAAGACGACGTTCAGGCCGTCGAAGGTTTGAAATGGTCCTTCGTTGACGATCTCGCGCATTTTGTTCTTGCCGAGGATCCCAACTTCGTTGTCACTGAGGCCATCAAATGCAGGCATTTCAAAACCGCTTTCACGCACTGCAGGCTGATACCCCTCCGGCACTCGAATCGGCTGCTGGGCATTGCCCTGCGGCTGCTCCGTCGGCATGTCGTTGATCGCCGCAATGTCGTTAAGAGCGTTTGCAACGTCGCTGCCGAGGACGAAGTTGCCGTTTTCGTCAACTCCGCCGCGCTGGGCAACAGAGCGACCGGTGTTTTGTCCGGGCTCTTGGGGAGCCGGCTGCACAACTGGATTCTGTGCAATGGCTTCGCCTACTTTGGCGACGTTGCCGGCAGTGACGTTCTGCGCGGGCTTGCCGCTGGGCGTGGCTAAACTGGCAAAAACTGCCGAATAAATAAAAAGTCCCGTGCCGCTTCACGATGAAAGGCAGCACCATAGAGTGTAAAAAGCGCCCGCAGCTGATTAAATCAGCTGCGGGCGCTTTTTAGCATTCATTAATTCGGATCGTTTTGAGGCTGGCCGTGAGCACATTTCCAAGCTTTAATCTGCTCCAACCGTGTTTTAAACCTCGCCTCCAGCCCCTGTTCGGTCGGCTGGTAATACTCCGTACCGATCAGCGAATCCGGGAGGCACTGCATATTCGTAAGCTTTTCATCGCTGTCATGAGCATACTGATAGCCCTTGCCGTAATCCAGCTCTTTCATCAGCCTCGTCGGCGCGTTGCGAATCACGAGAGGAACCGGTTCAGCAAGCTGCGCAACGGCATCTTTTCTGGCGGCTCCGTAGGCCAGATACAGTGCATTGGATTTTGGCGCGAGAGACATATATACAACAGCCTGAGTCAAATGGACTGTGCACTCGGGCATGCCGATGAAGTGACATGCCTGATACGCCGCAACCGCGATCTCAAGCGCCCGGGGATCGGCCAGTCCGACGTCTTCGCTGGCAAAACGCACGATGCGCCGAGCCACGTAAAGCGGATCTTCGCCTGCTTCAAGCATTCTTGCCAGCCAGTAAACCGCAGCGTCCGGATCTGAGTTGCGCATCGATTTGTGCAGTGCGGAGATAAGGTTATAATGCTCTTCTCCGTTTTTGTCATACAGGAGTGATTTTTTGGAAACGCACTGTTCGAGAACTTCACGAGTCACTGTTACGACGCCGTTTTCTTCAACGCCGTTAAGCACGACCATCTCGAGAGTAGAAAGAGCACTTCGGGCATCGCCGTTGGCAAATTGAGCAATCAGCTCATACATATCCGGCTCGATCGCTATGTTTTGGGCCCCAAGACCTTTGGGGCTTTCTACGGCACGATGCAGAAGTTCAACGAGTTCATCCGTCTGCAGCGGCTGGAGCACAAAAACTTTGCAACGGGACAGAAGAGCGTTGTTCACTTCAAAAGAAGGATTTTCCGTCGTCGCCCCGATGAGGATGATGCTCCCCTTCTCGACGAAAGGCAGAAAGGCGTCCTGCTGAGCTTTGTTGAAACGGTGGATCTCGTCGACAAAAACGATCGTTTTTGTTCCGAAGGTCCGGTTTGCATCTGCCTGCTGCATGACGGTTCGTATTTCTTTGATGCCGCTCGTCACTGCGGAGAAATTGATAAATTCTGCCTGCGTATGATTTGCGATGATTCGTGCGAGGGTCGTTTTGCCGACTCCCGGCGGTCCCCAGAAGATCATCGACGAGATTCTGTCGCTTTCGATAAGCCGGCGAAGGATCTTGTCCTTTCCGAGAAGATGCTTTTGCCCGGCAAACTCATCCAGCGTCTGCGGGCGCAGCCGCTCCGCCAGCGGAACTTCTGCGCCTCGGTCAAAGAGATTGAGCTCCTCCATACAAGAATCGCCTCACATCCCCGGAATAATTGACAATTTCAGCAGGAACTGGAAGGACAGAGCCCTCTCAGCGGACATTCGCTGCATAAAGGCGAGCGTGCCTTGCAGATGTTCTTGCCGTGCTGAATGATATTGAGGTGGCCGGCCGTTTTCATCTCCGGCGGCACGATTTTTTCCATCCGCTCCTGGATCTCGGCCGGTGATTCTTTCTCTTCCGCCCAGCCGAGGCGCTTGCAGATACGGGCAACATGAGTGTCAACGGGAAAGGCCGGGAATCCCAGGTCGAACGCAAGGACACAGGCCGCTGTCTTCGGTCCGACCCCCTGAATGCCCGTCATAAAATTCCAGGCTTCTTCCGGCGTACCGTCTTTCAGTGTCCGAAGCGAATACTCGCCAAACGTCTTTTTTACCTGATCCAGAACTCTGAGTATGGTCACCGACTTATTGTTGCAGATGCCTGCGGGCTTGATCGCTTCGGCAATCATTTCTTTCGGCATTCCCGCAATCGTATCCCAGCTGCCTTTTGCAGTCAGTCGTTCAAAGGCCATATCGCGATTGCGGTCGTTCGTGTTCTGCGAGAGGACTGTCTCGATCAGTCCGTCGAGAGGCTCATCATAAAAAACTTTTGCTGAATCGGTTCCCTGCTTCCATACCTGCTCCAGGATCTCAAGCACCGTAGTGACCGACGGAGAATTAATCTTTCCCGGCTGGACTTTTTTTGAGACGTCAACACGGCTCATGAAACCTTCTCCTTCCCTGGCGTTCCGCTCTTTTCCTGTGAGAGCTCTGAACTTTTCTCGATCCATTTTTTCAGCTTTTTCATCGCCCGCCCATGGACCGAATTTTCCGGGTACGTTCCATCCTGAGCGCGTTCTCCGGCCGTCATGCCAGTAAGCAGCTCTATTCCTTCGTCGATGTTTTTCACTGTCCAGATATGGAACTGACGTTTTCTGACAGCATCGACGACCTCATGAGAGAGCATCAGATGTCTCTCATTTTGCCAGGGAATCATTACTCCCTGGTCCCCCGTCAGCCCGCGCTCGCGGCAGTAAGCAAAAAATCCTTCGATTTTTTCGTTGACACCGCCGATCGGCTGGATGTTGCCAAACTGGTCAACCGATCCGGTCACGGCAATGTTCTGCTTGACAGGGACATCTGCCAAAGACGAAAGAAGGCAGTACAGCTCGGTGGATGAAGCGCTGTCGCCGTCGATGCCGCCGTAGTTCTGCTCAAAGGCAAGGCGTGCCGACAGTGACAGCGGCATGTCCTGCGCATAAACTCTGCCCAGATAACTGCTCAGCGTCAGCAGTCCCTTATTGTGAATCGGTCCGGCCATGGAAGTCTCACGCTCAATGTTGACCACGCCTTCCTGCCCCATGAAGGTGTTGGCTGTGATGCGGGTCGGATGTCCGAAGGCCACATCAGCAAATTCGACGACTGCCAGGCCGTTGATCTGCCCGACGACAGCGCCGTCTATATCGATGCGAACAATGCCATCGGCAATACTGCGCTGTATTTTTTCCTCAGTCAGCCCAGAACGATGACGTTTTTCGCTGATGGCTTCCAATACGTGGCACTGATCGGCCATTTTGGCATGTTCACGACGGGCCCATACAGACGACTCGACGACGATCTCCTGAAGCAGGTTAAACTGTGTCGAGAGCTGATTCTGATCTCCCGACAGCCGGGAGGCATATTCGATGATCTCAGCCATTGCCTTTTTCGTAAAGGGCAGGCAATGCTGACATTCGCATACAGTCTTGATGAACCGTGCCATGTCGTGCTCATTTTCTTCACTGCGCGGCATTTCATAATCAAACTCAGCGACAGTCTTGAAGATTTTAGGAAATTCCGAATCGTACTCACGAAGCAGATAGTAGATATAATAACTGCCGATCAGAACGACTTTCACGTTGACAGGCACCGGTTCGGGCCTCGGTGTTGCGATCGGCATCACGTTGAACTGGTCGCTCAGATTTTCGACAGTGAGAGAGCCTGTCCGCAGGGCACGCTTAAGAAGGTCGTATGACATAAAATTACGCAGCAGTTCTTCGGCATCGAGCACCAGATAGCCGCCGTTGGCGCGGTGCAGAGCCCCGCTGACGATACGTGTAAAATCTGTATAATAATATCCCTGACGGCTTTCATATTCCATCTTGCCGGCAATATTGTAGTACGTCGGGTTCGATTCCCAGACCACAGGCGCGCCGCTGTCGGGATCGTTGCTGACAAAGACGTTGATCTTGTATGGGCTGAAATCCTGCTCGCCGCTCTCGTCGCGAGATGCTGCGATAAAAAGCGAAAAATTCCTGACGACCTGACGCTCAAATGAGTCGAGCCATTTTTTGAACTTCTCGCGAGCTCCGAACTTTCCCCTGACTTCATCGATATACGGTTTTATAGCTGTACGGCAAATCTCTGCTTCCATCTCTGAGATCTTTGTCTTGAGGATGCGCTCCTTTTCTCTGATCTGCCGAAGGACTTCAAGGGTCTTTAACGTGATCTCATCGGAAACGCTTTTCAGACGTTTCTGTTCCTTTGCAGGAAGAGCTTCAAACTCCTCAGTCTGAAGCTCGATTTTCTCCTTTTTGCTCCTGCCCTTTTTAACTGTTTTCAGGGGGATGTTCACAAACCCCTGAGGCGTGCGCTTGACAAGAAAATCCTTTTTTTCGGCTTCAGCACGAATCGCATCCATCATCGTCGAGATCTCATCCTGAAAAGCCCCGATCTCCTGTGATTTGGCGTCTTCATAACTGCTTTTTTCAAAAGCCGATGAAATGGCAGATTTCAATTCCTCGATCAGCGAAGCAACAGCACTTTCCGCCGCTTTTGCCTGCCCCGCAGGCAAAGCGATCGCCAGCGGCGATGCCGGATCATCAAAATTATTGACATAGATCCAGTCGTCCGGCGCTGTCTGGGCGGCTGCCCTTTCTCTGACGCTTTTCAATGCGTAGCTCGTGCGTCCGCTGCCATGCGGCCCGACGATAAAAATATTATAGCCGGGGTTCTCCACCGAAAGGCCAAAATCGATCGCGCTGACCGCGCGGGACTGACCGATAAAATCTGTCAGCCTCTCAAGATCATTCGTAGATGAACAGCGAAGGGAGCGCGGATCAGTCTTTCTCCGGACCTGAGCCGCAGTCAGTCGTTTCGCTTTCTGTCTCATTCTCGCTCCTCCGTCTCTGAAAAATTCGTAATCACTCCGCCGCCCATCATAATGCCATTTTCATAAAAAACAAGTGATTGCCCTGTTGATACGCCTCCGCACGGAGTCAGAAACCTGACCGTCCCGCTTTTGCCGTTATGAAGGAGCAGCTCAGCTTCTTTCGGCGGAAAACGGTAACAGTACTGCACACTGTAACGGCGGCCAGGAGTGACCGTTCGCTGCCAGACGGCTCTGTCAAAACTCACAACTGAGCTCCTGCTCTCGCAGCCGTTTTTCAAATGCATCGTCCCGTTCGAAAAATCCCGTCTGGCAACGAACCATGGGCCGCAGGAAAGCCCAAGGCCCTTTCTCTGGCCTTCAGTATAAAAGACAAGTCCTTTATGTCGCCCGAGGACGTGACCGTACTCATCGACCATGTCTCCGCAGAATCGCTCTTCTGCAGAAATATGACGAGCAAGGAAGCTTTCAAGAGAAGTGTCTTTTAAAAAACAGATGTCCTGACTTTCCTGCGCTCTGCGGACGCTGTCTCCCAGGCTTTGAATCAGCTTCTCGCGCACCGCTGCTTTCGATTCTATTTCGGCAAGCGGAAAAAAGATCCTCGGGAGCCAATCGGCAGGCAGCCGGTAAAGCGCGTACGTCTGGTCTTTGTTCGCAGGTGAGCGTGCGATGGCAAAACCATCGCCGCATCTGACGAGCCGGGCATAGTGCCCTGTCGCCACATACTGTATTCCCCAAGCATTCGCTGTTTCGATAAGGATGCGAAATTTCAAAGCTTCATTGCAGATGACACAGGGATTCGGCGTTTCGCCGCGGCGATAAGCTGCCAGAAACGGTTCGATAACTGTCTTATTAAAACGTTCGCGGCAATCGATACGGAGAAGAGGAATGGAAAATTCCTGTTGCAGGCGCAGCAGCCGCTCCCGGTCGTCATCGTTTTCCATGCCGGTCGTCTCAAGGTGCAGAGCGCACACATCCCAGCCCTGCTCTTTCAGGAGCAGGACTGCAAAAGTGCTGTCAATGCCTCCGCTGACGCCGACAATTATTTTTTTGTTCATGATTTTTTCCTTGAGTGTTTGGGGCAAACTTATTACAATGGATGAGCTTCAACAAAGAAAGGAAGTGCTCCATGCTTAAAGAAAAACATTACAGCGTGAGCGGGATCGTCCAAGGCGTCGGCTTCCGCCCGCTCTGTGTCCGCATCGCTCATCGCTGTTCGATAAAAGGCTCTGTCGCCAACACTTCTGATGGTGTTATGCTCTGTCTGCAGGGTGAAGAAAGCAGTATCCAGAACTATCTGGATGAGCTCCGACGCGAATGTCCGGACGTCGCCCTCATTATTGAGATCACGCTGCTTGATGAAAAAACGATCGACGTTCCTGATGAAGATTTCATCATCCTGAAAAGTGTCCGCTCAGAGCGGCAGCGCGTGCTTTTGCCGCCGGATATGGCAACCTGCGCCGACTGTCTTGCCGATATCCGCGATCCCGGCAACAGACGCTTCCGTTACCCATTCACGAACTGCACCAACTGTGGACCGCGTTTTTCGATCGTCAAAACGCTGCCTTACGACCGTCCGGGAACGACGATGTCGATTTTCCCCATGTGCCCAGACTGTACACACGAATATCGCGATGAGACCAACCGCCGTTTCCACGCGCAGCCCAACGCCTGCCCTGAGTGCGGCCCGCACCTGACGTTTACAGACGGTGACGGTGCAGAATTGGCCTGCGGAGAAAAAGCCCTTTCACTGACGGTCGACTGGCTGAGGCAGGGACGCATTCTTGCGATCAAGGGGCTGGGCGGCTTTCATCTGGTCTGCGATGCGCGCAATGAAACAGCAGTCGCACTTCTTCGAAAGCGCAAGCGCCGTCCGAGCCGCCCCTTCGCGCTGATGGTGAAAGACCTTGACGAAGCCGAACACTACGTCTCGATGTTCGAGGAGGACAAGCACCTCCTCAGCGGCTCCAGGGCGCCTATCGTGCTGCTGCCGATGAAAGACAGCAGCCTCCTTGCGCCTTCTATTGCACCGGGGCTTGATAAACTCGGAATCATGCTCCCCTACACGCCGCTTCACCATCTGCTGCTGGAGCAGATCAGTCCGCTCGTGATGACCAGCGCCAACATCAGCGGCTCCCCGCTTGTTTCAGATAACGAAGAAGCGCTCCAGAAACTGGCAGCTATATGTGACGGCTTTTTGATGCACAACCGCCCCATCCACATGAAAATCGATGATTCGGTGCTGCTCAGCCGCCGTGATGCTCCCGTGATCGTTCGCCGAGCGCGCGGCTACGTCCCCAATCCGGTGATCACTTCAAGAGAGCTTGCTCCCGTTATTGCGGCAGGAGCTGAGATGAAAGGCACGTTTGCGTTCAGTCAGGATAACATGATCTTTCCGAGCCAGTATCTTGGCGATATGAAAGAACTGGGAACCGCAAAGTTTTACAGTCAGGCTGTCGAACATTTCAAACGGCTCTATAACTTTGCACCGCAGGCACTCGCCCATGACCTGCATCCGCTTTTCATCTCGACGGCCCAGGCCAGAAAAGCTTTTCCCGACTTGCAGACAATCGGAGTTCAGCATCACTATGCGCACATGATGGCCTGTCTGGCAGAAAACCGAGCAGAATGCAACGCTGTAGGACTGATACTGGACGGCGTCGGCTACGGAGAAGACGGAACGATCTGGGGCGGCGAGATCCTTGCCGGAGGAACTCAGGGCTTTGAGCGGGCTGCGCATTTGCGGGCGTTCCGGCTGCCCGGCGGAGATATCGCCGTCAAAGAGATCTGGCGCTGCGGCTTCAGCCTGCTGGTCGAAACGTGCGGTGCCAACGAGGCGCTCAGGCTGTGCAGCTCGCTGTGGTCGCAGGAGACTGCGAAAGCCAGTCAGCTGCTCAAAGTCTGGAACAGCTTTCCGCTCTGCACTTCCTGCGGCAGACTCTTCGACGGCACGGCATCGATCATCATGAGAAAAAGCCGGGTCACTTATGACGGAGAAGGCGCTATGGAGCTGGAAGCTTTAGCTCGAAAAAGCACATGGGCCTCCGGTGCCCATTTTTCAGTCTCCGAAACGGAACTCGACTGGCGGCCGTTCGTCCTCGACCTGTGCCAAGACATGACTGCAGCGCCGGAAAAGCATGCTCTGGCTTTTCACGCCAATCTGTCGGAGGCACTTGCGGCAAGTGCCGTCATGAACGCTTCACGCTTTGGCCTTGAGACCGTCGCACTGTCAGGAGGATGTTGGCAGAACTCGCTGCTGCTTGACGAGTCACTGCCGAAACTGCGCAAAAGCGGCCTGCGAGTGCTGACCCATTCGCTCCTGTCACCAAACGATGAATGCGTGTCCGTCGGTCAGGCGTATGTCGCCGGGATGCGCCTGGCAGCCCAGGCAAAATAATAAGCAGATCAGATGCTCAGCTCGCGGACAAGCTCAAGGAGTTCCGGGTTGAGCGTCTTTTTCTTTTCCCATGTATAGGGCAATGACAGCGTCGTCATGCGGCCATTTGCGACTCCCGTCATGACGCCGAAACGGCCGTCGAGCAGACAGTTGACTGCATATGCCCCCATGCGGGTCGCGATCGTCGCGTCATAGCTGGAGGGTGCTCCTCCGCGCTGGATATGTCCCAGCACCGTCACTGTCGCCTTATAGGCAGGAGAATGCTCTGCGAGCAGTTTTTGAAGATCATAGCCCGACATGACGCCCTCGGCCAGAACGATCACAGAATAGAATTTCCCGTTCCGGCGTGATAGTTCGATCTTCTCGCACAGTACGTTCAGATCAAAGGGGATCTCCGGCACGACGACAAAATCAGCACCTCCGGCAACGCCGGTCTGCAGAGCGATCGAACCGCTGTGACGGCCCATGACCTCGACGATGAACAGCCGGTCGTGACTATGTGCTGTATCGCGCAGGCGGCGCACGGCGTCAAGAGCAGTATTCAGTGCCGTATCGAAGCCGATCGTCATATCAGTACCGTTCACATCGTTGTCGATCGTGGCAGGAACGCCTACGACGGGCAGACCGAGCTTTTGCATCTCCCAGGCGCCGCGGAACGAACCATCGCCTCCGATCACGATAAGACCGTCGATTTCGTTCTGCTGGCACTGACGCAGAGCCTCGCGGCGTCCTTCCGGAGTCATGAAGCGATCGCTTCGTGACGTGCGAAGCAGCGTGCCTCCGCGCTGAATGATCGAACCGACATCGCGCACATCAAGAGGACGGAAAAGCCCGTCGATCAGGCCTTCATATCCCTGTTCTACGCCGAAACATTTTAAACCATGAAAAATCCCGCAGCGCACAGCAGCGCGGATTGCAGCATTCATTCCAGGTGCGTCGCCGCCGCTGGTCAGTACAGCAATTTGCTTCATCGTTAACACCTCCGAAAGAAATACATTTTTGAATTATACGCCTTTTATTTTCATGAGAAAAGTGATGCTCACTAAAAAAAGATGCGGCTGTTCAAACAGCCGCGTCTTTTTATGCGCATTATCAGTTGATCTGCTTCTGGAGCTCCATCATGCGCATATTGATCATGCGCATCTCCTCTTCTACCTTGACCAGCTTTTCGTTCAGCTCCTTGCCTTCCTTGGTCAGGTTGCTCATACGCTTCGTCAGACGGTCCATCTCCAGTTTTGCGCCGGATTTGCCTCTGAGCAGCTTGTCGGGATTGTCGTCCTTCACGTCCCAGAAGAAATCCACCTTTTTGTCGAGCGTCACTGGTGTGATGCTGCCGTCGATCTCAAGTTTGATCGTCTTGACCTTCGGCGTCATATAAGGCTTGCCTTTAGCATCGAAACGGGGGAAATACACAAACCCTTCACGCTCATCAGTGACCTTGAAGTTGAAGCGGCGGTCATAATCGATCGGCGTCAGACGATGCTTGCCGACCCAAAGATAGATATGCCGCTCAAACGGCGACATGTGCAGCGCCGGTCCGCGCACGACGAACTTGATGAAGATCGGGATCGTATCATCCAGCTTGAGCTGCTGAAGGAGGTTATAGCGATAGTCCTCCATTTCGTCTGCCGTCCACAGGTTTTTCTTTGCCTGCTCCTGCGTCTCGCGTTCGATATACTCTGCCGCGTAATACGTCGCCGTGATCTCCAGATTCGCACCGTAATTGTCGCTCCATTCCTTGCGCTGCCGCCACTCCGCAGCGCAGACAGGCGCCGCAACAAAAGCCGCAATCGCCATAACAGCAAAAAACGTTCTGATTTGTTTCTTCATTTTTACCTCCTGAGACAAAATTCATGACAGATGCCGAAAGTCAATCCATGCCCGGACTGATCTGCCAGCATATTGTAGCACCCTTCAGCGATGATCATCAACGCTCAGGGCAAATATAACATTTTACTCTTCCAGCCGATCCACGACCTCATGCTCATACCACTTGGCAAATTTGGCAAAGCGGAAGAAAGCAACCGTCACGGCATTGATGAATCCCCAGTAACCATACAGAAAATGCCGGTGCAGGATGTAACAGCGCAAAAACGTGAGCGTCGACGTGCCGATCACTCGCCAGGGGCGATAACTCTTTTTTCCCTTCGCAATCATCTGAACCTGCGTGTCAGTCGCGCGGTTTTGCTTGTCGATCACCTGCGAGAGACTGACATGCGAATGATGATGGATAAAACCATGAAGTGTGCGAACCTTTGGATGCGGCACGACCGGATCGACAGCATCGTGATCAAACACACCCATCATCCTCATTTTCGTGCGGTTGTACAGGCGGATCAGCTTGTAATGCTTCGCCCAGCGGATCGGCTTTTCCACGCCGGGATACACCTCACCGATGCGCAGACGATACCCATCGCAATCAGGATGCTCTTTCAGCGCCAGTATCTCCGCAGCAAGTTCGTCACCGATCTCTTCATCCGCATCAAGACGAAGCACCCAGTCGTTTAAACAATATTGCTCCGCGACGCGAACCTGATCCCCGAACGACACCCAGTCATTATGATAAAAGCGCGCACCATACGATTCCGCAATCTCGCGCGTGCGGTCAGTGCTGCCGCAGTCAACGACAACAATCTCGTCAACAAGAGGACTGGCAGCTTTCAGCGTCCGGCCAAGCCGATGTTCTTCATTATAGGTGATGATGTAAAGCGACAGCCTGATCATTGCTCTCGCCTCCGTCCTTTGAGGCGCGATAAACGCTTTAAAAACAGCTTCCAGAGCACCGGCGGGATTTTCCAGATATGAGCACGGAAAATGTCGTCTTCCAGCTGTTTGAGCAGCCGCCGAGTGCAATCTGAAGAGTGGATATGCATCAGTGGCGATGCCGCCATTCCCTGCAATATCAGGTGTATCAGCTCATTTTCATCTTGGCAGTATGGCGTCAGCCGCAGATAATGCCAGTACAGATCATCGACAAACTGGCGTGTATAGCTGCTCCATGGTTTCGCAGAACCGCCTGCCATATGCCAAATCGAACCTCGAAGCGTTTCTTTAGTAACACCTGATGCGTTGATATGATTGAAGCGTTCTTCGAGCAGAAGCACATCACCGGCAAATATCCAATTAAGAAAATCCTGATCATGCAGCGTGATGCACCTGCGATATTTTGAATAAAACTCAAGAACATGATCAGAAAGCTTATAGTGCTCGCGAATCTTACGCAGATTGAGCACCATCACACCGGCATTGAAATAAGAATCGTGCAGAACGCCAAGAAGGTCCCATACTTTACCAAGACGCCATGGAACGGACTTCCCATTAAGAAAATCCAGTGTCCAGACATCACGGACCGCCGCGGCAGCATGATTATTTAAAGGAACATTCCAAAGCTCTGCGATATCCATCTCAACGACGATATCGCAATCAAGATAGATCACCTTATCAGCAGCAAGGACATCAGAAAGAAACAGCCGGAACATCGTTCCCCGATAACCGTCAAGAGGCAGGCTCTGCGCCCTTTTCTTAAGTTCCTCAAAATTTGAGGCAACATCGATGAAATCGACCGACTGATGGTAATTATGAGCCAGCAGCGCCAGAGCAGATCTGTTTTTTTCGTTCAGGGTCTCATCATGAAGGATATGCACATCCACACGGCGGCCTTGGGCATTTTCATAAATTGAAGCCATCGTCACCGCAGCGTGGCGGGCGTATGTCCCTTTCGGGTCACAAAACGCAAGCGCTACATGGATCACGTCATTGTCAGACATTATTCGACCTACTTTCGAAACTAATCAGAGCTCTCTACAAATAGCGCGCATACTTCTTCCAATACAGTCCAGGAGCATACAAGGCAAAACAGGAGCGCAGGAAAACTTCAGGCTTATAGAACAGCGACCGCCAGGCAGACAAAAGATTTTTCCGCATCCGCGGCGCTCGGAGGAGTTTTTCATAGCGTTCTCTGTCGCCTCTCATCGCACAAAGAGAGAGGATCCGCTGACAGGCGGAGGGCCATAACATATCCCTAGCGAGCCTTAGAGAAATCTTACCAGGCGCATTTTTCGCTACATAAGCTGTTTGGCGTATTTGTGCATACGTGTGATCGCTGTAGCGGCTGTATTTTTTTTGCTTATCGATCACATTTTTGCGCGAGCCCATTCCGTCATGATAGACATAGGTGTAGAGACAGTCAGGAATAAAAACACCACGCCCATGGCAGAGAAATTTCAATATAAACTCCATGTCCTCTCCGGCCGTACAGCCTTCCGTAAAACTAACTGCATTCTTCAACAGGAAGTCCCTGTTAAATAAGGATGCAATATGACTAATCTCGTATGCATTTCTTATTCTGCCCGCCAGAACCTGATCTTTTGTTAATCCAGCAGAGACACGCAAAGGATGCCCCCGTTCCACCCCGCCCATTAACTCAAGAGTTTTATAGCCGCATGAAGCGTAATCCGCCCCCGATGACACTAGGGCATTATACAATTTTAAAATAATGTTTTCATCAACAAAATCATCGCCATCAATAAATATAAGGTATTTTCCGGCAGCGGCTTCGATCCCTCTATTGCGGGCATACGAAACTCCCCTATTAATCTCCCCGCGCAAAATCTTTACGCTGGCAAAGCTCTGTTCCAGAGAGAGACCTTTAAAATAAGCTCCTTTATTCGTATCAGCAGAAGCATCATCATAAATGATGATCTCAAGGTTCTCGTAACTTTGACATTTCAAAGATTCAATCAGAGCAGGAATTCGTCCTGCAATGTTATAAACAGGCACAATAATACTGATCAGCGGATTATTTTCCACCATATACGACCGTCCTACTTGTGCACAGGCTCGGGCAGCATCGCCATGACTCCTATAAAGCACCACACCATTACGGCAATGTCGCGGCGGCCCTGAAAGATGTCTCCATTTGTGCCATACGTCAGGATCTCCGTAAGCAGCATGAGAGACATCACCGCCCAAGGGAAAAAAACATTCTGCTCAGTACGTGCCAGTCTGATCATCCTGCGCAGACACAGGCACATCGCTGCCACAAAAAGGATCAGTGCCGGCACGCCGCCCATATACAGCAAATAAAAATACGTCGAGTGAGGATGATCAACATCACGCTTGACCGTCAGCCCTAGTTCCTTTGCTTTATGCTGCATCAGCCAGCGGTGTTTGTTGAAGAAAAGTTCACCGCCGCTGCCGAGCACAGGCCGTTCTTTTACCATGTGCCAAGTCGCACTCCAGACCTGATTGCGAAGTGTTGTGAATTTGTCAAAGTCATCGATAGCCTGGACCTGTGTGAATTCATCAAAGATCTTACGACTAATGTGACCATGTTGAGCTGAATCGAAAGCGGCCAAGCACACTACAAGGACAACAGCGGCAACCATCACAAAACGCAGTGTCAGTTTTTTATACCTGATGGAATAATACAGAAAAACCAGCCCGCCCAGGAAAGAGGAAAGCCAGGCTCCCGATGAGAACGACAGCAGAACGACTCCGCAGACAGGCAGGACGAGCAGAAGCTTTCTCCAAAAACTATGTTCAGCGCTCCAGAACGCATAAGAGATCACGGGAGGAAATAAAAGCATCCCTAAAGCGCCAAGCGAATTACCGTTTTTCAGAGCACGATTGGGGAATGAATGCAGAACTCCTGTCAGACGCAAAAGATTCCCCAGCAGGATCAATGTGCTGATGACGGCAAATATCGTGATGAACCGCCTGCGCAGCTGTTCGTCGCGAAGTGTACGCATTGCCAGGTACGCCCCGAAGACAATCTCGAAAAGGGGCGTGACGTTTCGCCCATAGTATGCGATTCTGTCAAAAGAAAAGAGTCCGGCAAGTGCCGTCCAAAGAGCCATCCCTGCCAACAGTACAAATACAGCGGCGCCGTCACGAGGAAGCCCCCTCAGCGCAAGCGGCCCCCGGCACACAAAGAAGCTCCAGAGGAGAAGAAGGAAGCATACGCCCCACAGTGAATAATGGCATACAGGGCCAAGCGGAGAAAGCGCGATCGAAAAAAAGTAGCAGTACTGCAGAGCCGTTTCGACCTTTTTACCGCAGGATGATCCGGTTTGCAACTGCATCAGACTCCCCTCCTTCCTGCTCCTAGAGTCAAAGTTTTTTCATAAAGCTGAAGCGTCTGAGCTGCAATTTTCTCCACATTGACCTCACATGCCGAGAAGACCGCTTTCTGCGAAAGACGGGTGCGCAGTTCCGGCTCGGAAATCTTGCGGATAAGCTTAGCAAGGGTATCTGCATCGCCCGGAGCAAAGAGAAAACCGTTTTCATTGTCACGTACAATGTCGAGAGTGCCGCCTATGTTTGTGGCAATCGGAGCCGTTCCCGATGCCATCGCCTCGATCAGCATCAGACTGAACCCTTCAGGCTCGCGTGAGGTCTGCACAAAGACGTCTGCAGCCCACAGCCAGGGACGCACATCGCTGGCAAATGGATAGAACTGCACGCGATCTTCGATCGCCAGCTCCTGGGCAAGACGATGCAGACTGTGTTCCTGATCGCCGCCGCCGACAAGCCAGAAACGCAGAGGCAGTTCACGCGGCAGCATAGCTATGGCGCGCAGATAATCATCCCAGGCCTTCCAGCCTACGAAGCGCCCCATGCCCAGGACGACAGTTTCATCGTCAGTAATGCCTTTTTCAGCACGAAATGACGCGCGAATCTTTTCATCCCGCGCGTACCGTTCTGCGAGAACAGGATTCAGGATGGTTGACGTCATCGCGGCATGAGGGAGATCAAGCGTTTTGATATGGGCAGTGACTGCGGAAGAGCACCCGATCAGCACGTCGGAATTCTTGTAGTAACGTGCTTTCGGATATTTATCAAACGTCGAAATCACAGGGATGCCGGATCTTCTCCCCCACCATCCGCCCAGTTTTGCGGCAGCTGAGAGCCTTGTATGGATCAGGTCTGGAGAAGCCGTTTTTATGATGCGGCCTATTCCTCTATTGATCGCAGGCCACCACTGGGCAACCGGATCGTATTCGTACGCCGTGATGCCAGACGCTCTCAAGGCTTCAGCAAGTGTCCCGCCTCGTCTGCACAGCACCGAATTTTGCACCCCCAGATGCCCCAGTTCCAGCAGCAGCTGAATCCATGGAGCCATCCAGACAAGGCAGTTTTCATCCACATAATGCAGTACTTTCATCTGTCGCTCTCTTTCTCGCCCTTGAAACGTGATTCACACTCGTTACTTTAAGGCGGCTGATATACCGTTCAGCTAAAACTGGAGATGATGTGCGCCCGTACATACTGCCCCAAGCGCACACTGCACAGCCATCCGGTCAGCAGGTCAGTTCAATAATTCAGGAATTGCGAGCTGCGCTGTTTTGATAGACTTCTTTGACCTGATCGACCATATGCTCCAGTGTCGGGACACGTGAAGGCGGGAAAACGGGACAGCTGTTCCGGTGCTTCAAAAATTCACTGAGCGCTGAATTCCACGCCGCCGTATCACCAGGAGGGAGCAGCCCGTCCGCATCACCCTTCAGCTCGATCACGGGCTGGATGGCGCTCGCCAGCACAGGAATGCCGACGAGCACCGCCTGCGCCAGCGTCAAAGGCATACCTTCATTGTATGACGGGAACAGCAGACATGAAGAGTTTGCCATAAAGTGCTCTACACGATCACTGAAACCATGAAAGACAACGCGCTCGGCGAAGCCCCTTTCACGGCACAGCGATTTCCATTCTGCACGCTGAGGTCCGTCACCGACAACATCGAGCGTCCAGTTAACGTCTGCTGGAAGTGCCCTGATCACGTCCTGAAGCCCTTTAACGGAGCTGAGCCGCCCGACAAACAGCAGACGGTTCTGTTCGCGCAGAGCTTCGTTCCAACGTTCTTCAGGCTTTTTGATGCCGTTGACGATGACGAGGGTATTATCATAAAAGCAGTCCTTCATCGCCGCTCTGACAGCATCGCTGACACAGATCACACGGGAAGCGTTGCGGTATGGGGTGTAAATCCAAGGCGTCTTTGTGCCAAAATCCACGTGTGCCGTCACGATATACGGAACGCCGCTCATACGCGAAGCCCACATGGCAATCCAGGCAGGCACGCGCGAATGTGCATGGATGATATCGTACTTCTCTTCAGTAACAATACGGGCGATCCTGCGGGCGCTGTAATACCCAGTAAAGGGATTTTTTTTATGCACAGGCAGGTGCAGAGTGCGAATGCCGTCCTGAAGCTGTTTCTCCATACGACCGCCGGCTGAGACCACCGTCACTTCATCGCCACGCGCTCGAAGCTCGTTCGAAAGGTCGATCACATGGCGTTCAACGCCGCCGATCTCCAGTTCCGGAAGAATGTGAAGGATTTTCATCCCAGCCACCGCTCTGCAAGCCATTTCGCAGCCCGGGCTGCCTCGTTGAACGGAAGGCACTCCCCCGGCGTTTTTTTGAGGAAATGTTCAAGGTCTTCCTCAAGGTTCCGCGGCGTAATCAGTGTCAAGTAATTTTGATTCTCAAAATCCTCGATCATACGGTTAAACCGCGGGACGCCCCAGAGGCAGCGACAAGACAGCAGATGAAGATCTACAAGGTATTCGGTGATCTCCTGGAAAAAGCGTCTGATGCCGTGATGGTGTCCCACCGTGACAACAGCCACTCTGGCGCCTCCGGTGACAGACTCAGAGATCATGGAGACCGAATCTTCCGTGCAAAAAACACGTGAACAGTGTCCCAAAATACCGGGAACAGGGTTACGGGGATCCTGTGACGCAAGCAGCAACATCCTCACGGTATCGCTGCCCGCGCACAGTTTCGCAAGAGCTGCTTCCGTCGCCGCCTGAGTGCGGCGTGAAGTTGTGATGTACAGATCAGCGCCGGCTTTTCGAGCTTCCTGAAGGAGCGTCGGCATGACTTTATTTACCCATAAAGGCGCGATCGAGTAATTCTGATCGTCGCCGCCGATAAGGACTCCCCATCCTTCGGCACGGCGCGGCGGGTAATCGCTGAGCAGTTCGCGTTTCTGCCCTTCGAGGAGCTCAGGGCAGATCGCATTCGGCGCCCCGAGCGTCACGAGGCAGTTAGCACCGCTGCGGCCGTCATGCCGCGGCACGATCGCCCAATCGAAGGGCTTCAGCCCAAGGACCGAGGGCGTCATAATGACGCAGCTTTTTCCTCCGAAATATTTTGCCATAGCAAGGCAGAAGGGAGCCGCCATACTTCCGGCAGAGAGAAAGAGCAAGGGACGATTTTCACTCAAAAGGCTCTGGACCTGCGCACACAAAGCGTCAGCACCAGTTTTCTGAAGCCATTTTTCTGCGAGACTCTTCGAAGCCGTGGGAAGCTTGCGCGCCCACAGCTTGACGTATTTGAGCTTTTCGAGCCCCTTCAGGCGCGGCACTTCAAGCTCCAGCACTTCAACAGGAACGATCTCATTCAGCCGCGCTGCGATTCCTCGGCTTTGCACCAGATGACCGCGCGTACCTTCGTTCAAGACGACAAGAAGCGGAAGAGCGCTCATTTGACGGCAGCTCCCTTCGCGTATTCTCCAAGGACCTGAGCGCGCAGTTCGCCAATAGAACGCCCTGTTTCTTCTGAAAGGCGCTTGAGGTCATCATATTCCGCCGTCGTCTTTACAATCTCTTCCCCCCAACAGGAAAGCTTGATCGCAACATCACCGAGGGAGCTGGAAAAGTTCTCCACGTGCCGGCGCAATGTCATGCGGTTCACCTCGCTCCAGCGTAGACCGATACTGGAACTGTATTTCAAAACGATCTCACCAAGTTTTTCACGGTCAGCAACCAGAGCAATGCAGGTCAAACGTACAGCAGGACGCATTTTCTTCATGAGAATGGGAGTGAAGAACACGTCAAGCGCACCGGCACCGAAAAGACGCTCCTCGAGGTCCTGATAATCCTGAGGATTCATATCGTCAATATTAGTTTCAAGGACAGACACTCGTCCCTGAGAATAAGGGCAGGCGTGCTTCTCCTGCTCTTCGTACAGCGTCACGCGCAGCAGATTGGGCAGATCGCTCTCACGATCACCAAAACCGTATCCTGTTGAAAGGATCGTGCCCGCGGGGGCTTCGCCGAACGAATCTGCCAAGACGCGCAGCAGAAGTGCTCCCGTCGGCGTCGTGCGCTCCATGGGCTGGCCTTGTGAAAAGACAGGGACACCTTTGAGCAGCCGAGCCGTCGCCGGCGCCGGGACAGGAAGGATGCCATGCGCGCATTCAACTGTTCCGCTGCCTACGTTCACTGGCGCTGCGCACACACGTTCCACTCCGCACATTTCAATCAGGACAAAGGCACCGACAATGTCAACGATCGAGTCGACAGCGCCGACTTCATGAAAATGAACTTCTTCAGGGCTGACGCCATGCACAGCGCCTTCTGTTTCGGCCAAAAGACGGAACGCTTTGAGTGAGAGCTCCTTCACCGCCGCAGACAGCTCAGCCTGAGAAATGATTTCCTCGATCTCGCGAAGTCCCCGGTGGATGTGGTGATGTTCTTGGGAGTGCTCATGCGCATGTCCATGAACGCTGTCATCATGATGGTGCGCTGTTTTCTCGTTATGCGCGTGTCCGTGGACGACATTCACCTTGACATCAGTGCCCATGAATCCGCCCTTGCGCACCTTGTGAACGTCCAGTTCAAACTCATGGAAATTCAGGCCCGCCATTCTTTTTTTAAACTCTTCGAGAGGCGCGCCCATATCAAGCATGGCTCCCAAAAACATATCGCCGGCAATTCCGGCAAAGCTATCTATGTATAACGTTTTCATCGTTTCACTCCGTTCTGCGTGAATTATGAAAAAAGCCAGTCTGAAATAATTCTCAGACCGGCTTTTATTATATCCGCTTACGGCGTTTTTGTTCAACTTTTTTCGCTCATAATTTTACGAGCAAGTTCAAGATCGTGCGGCGTGTTGATACCGACTCCGTTGTCAGGATACTCAGAAACAGCAACGGCAATGTCATAACCGTGTTCGAGCACACGAAGCTGCTCCAGGCTCTCCGCCTCAGAAAGAGGCGTTTCAGACAGGTTCAGATAAACAGGCAGGAAATCCTTGCGATAGCCGTAAATGCCAATATGCTTATACACAACGGGACTGCCGCTGCGCGCAAACGGAATCCGGCTGCGGCTGAAATACAAGGCACGGCCATCCAATCCCGTAACAACCTTAACATTATTGGGATCGTTCGCTTCGTCATCGCTCTCAAACGGGCAAGATAGCGTCGCCATCGGACAGGGAGATTTAACAAGGACGTCGCAGAGCTGGTCGATGACGCGAGGATCGATCATCGGTTCATCGCCTTGGATATTGATCACATAGTCACAGTCAATATCTGCCACAACCTCGGCAACTCGGCTTGTGCCGTTAGGATGCTCCGGAGAGGTCATTGCAACTTCTCCGCCAAAGCCTTGCACCGTGTCAAAAATGCGCTTGTCGTCTGTCGCAACGATGATCCGGGACAAAGAGCGCGTTTTGCGGCACTGTTCATAGGTATGCTGGATCACGGGCTTGCCGCACAGATCTGCCAATGGCTTGCCCGGCAGGCGGCTTGAGGCCCACCGTGCTGGGATAACGCCAATGATATTCATTTACAGAAGATACTCCTTTGCTTTGGAACGGATCTTTTCAATATCCAGCGGCTTGACGCTGTCGACGATCCATTCGCGCATTGATTTGCCCTCCGGCGTTTCCTGCTTGTAGCTCATGAATTCAAGCTCGATGCCAAGGTTATCGGCCACGCCGAGCGCAAGAACGGGCCAGACTTCACCGATATCGCCGATAAGAGGGATGCTGCCCTCATGACGCGCAAATGCTGACATTTCCATTCTGAAGGGAATGCCCGAGATCTTCGTCTTGGGAAGGCCCTTCGCAATCGCTTCCTGCATCTGCGCCTGGGAATCGCACGCTTTACGAAGGTTCTCGTCAAGATCAAGACGGATCAGCGTTTTGTTGCGCAGATTATAGGTGTGGAGCCCCGTCCACCACGACCAGATACCATGACCTGTATACTTCTCGAATGGACCGTCATGAAGCTCCTGTGACAAAGCAATGGCCGACTCGATGATGATATCCGCATCCTCCAGCATCCGTGCGACGCGCATGCAGCGCTGGCGCACAGGAATGCTGTCTGCAACGCACAGGCCAATATTGCCGCCGCCGATCATCTGGGGAAGACTCACGAGGACCGGAAGCCCCTTCTCGGCACCGACTCCAAGCATTGTGCGGTGGTCGCATCCCCAACCAGCCACGACCTCAAACGGCAGACCGTACGTGCGGGAAATCTCGCAGATTTCTGAAGATACACGCTCATTCCAAAGCCCCATAGGATAAGCCATGTTGCCGGCGGCCTTAATCACCTCATGCCCAGCCGTCACAGCCTGCTTGCTCAGGAGCGCATCATCAAGAACGATATGTTTTTTCAAACCAGCCAGCTCTTCCGGCTTCATGCAGGTAAATTCGAACACATTGCCCCGCGGCATGTCCTCAGGAGCAAAGCCAAGGTCGTCGGAACTGACCATCTTGACGCGGTCAAGCGAGCCGGCCATTTCGTGGCCGACAACAGCCGAGCTGGTCGTCACACCGTCAATGATCCCTTTGTCCATCAGCTCAGCGATCAGGGTCGTCACGCCTTCATGGATGTTCGGGCCGCTGCCGCAGGCGACAACGATCTTGCCGCCCTTTTTCTTGACCTCGGTCATCTTTTCGATAGCCTTCAGGATGCTCGCTTTCGTACGATCATCCTGATGCTCAAAAAATGTTTTGATCAGTTCTCTGTTGATTGCCGCCATGGTATCAGCCTCCACATCTGAATCAGCGCCCCGCAGCGCGGAGCTCTTCCTGAATGTAATGCCAGCTTCTCAGAGAAGCGCCGCCAAGCTGTGCAAAAAATCGCCGGCTTCCTTCTGCATAAGCAGCTGACTGATCCGTGCTAAGCACGCGATCAAAAAAAGTGCTCATCTCTTCAGCATCATGAACGATCTCACACAGCCCAGCCGCAACAAGTCCGTCCGTCGCCTCCGTAAAATCGCGGTAGTCCGGCCCCTGACAGAAGGGGATGCCCCAAATAGCCGGCTCCATGATGTTCTGTCCGCCGCGCGGGGCAATCGAGCCGCCCAGAAACGCAGCCTTCACGCAGCCGTATAACGGAAACAGCACCCCAATACGGTCAACGATCATGACGTTCCAATGATCACATGGCGAAGACATCAATACGGCCTTGCCGAAATTCAGCGCTTTCGCCTCTTCGAGGATCGCCTGTGACCGCTCCGGATGTCTGGGAACAATCACGAGCCGCAGAGCTGGATGTTTTTTTAGAAGTGAACCAAATGCCTTCAGGACAACAGTCTCTTCGCCTTCATGAGTGCTGCCGGCTAGGATCACAGGATCATCATCGGAGAGATACTTTCGGACTTCTGTCAGATCGGCAGTATTCTTTCGTTCGATCAGGGCATCAACCTTGCAGTCCCCGGTAACTTTGACCTTATCCGGCTCCGCTCCCAAAGCGATAAAACGTTCACGTTCCACTTCCGAGCGCGCCATAATCAAAGCGTACTTTTGGATGACTCGCTGCCAGAACCGATGAAAACGCTCGTACTTTTCATAGCTCGACTGTGAAAGCCGGGCATTGACAAGAAATGCCGGTATGCCGTGCTTATACAGCTGATTCAGCATCTCAGGCCAGATCTCCGTCTCGATCGTGACATAAGCCCGCGGCCGGATCGAAGACAACGCCCGCCTCAGTACGCTTGGAGCGTCCCACGGGTAATAGATCTGACGTGCTAAAGGACCGATGAGCTGCGAAGCCATCCCTTTGCCTGTTTTAGTGATCGTAGAGACCAGTACAGGCAAATCAGGTTTTTCCGAAGCAACTCCCTTGATAAACGGATATGCCGACTGCACTTCTCCAACCGAAACAGCATGGACCCAGAGTGGCTTTTCAGGAAGATCTTTGGGATAAAAACCGTAACGCTGATCGTTCCCTTCATCGTATTTTCTGTTCAGGAACGGACGAGCAAGACGAAAAACCACCTCTGAGAAACAGCCGTATACAGACATCGTCAGGCCACGCCGCTCTGCAGCAGTTCATGGATATGCACCATACCAACTGGCCGGCGCTCTTTATCGATCACGACAAGAACTGAGATCTCAAGCTTTTCCATGATATGCACAGCCTCTGCGGCAAGCGAGTCGGGATTGATCGTACGCGGAGAACGGATCATGACGTCACCGACACGTCTTTCAAGGCAGCCGATGCCCTCTTTCGCGATAAGTCGCCGCAGATCGCCGTCGGTAAAAATGCCAACGAGCAGACCGTCATCGTCCGTCACGCATGTAGCACCATAATTTTTACTGGTGATTTCAAACAGAGCATCTTTCACAAGTGTTTCCTGCGAAACAACTGGCAATGAACCGCTCGTATTCATCACGTCGCAAACGCGGAGCAGAAGCTTTTTGCCAAGAGAACCTGCCGGATGGAACAGCGCAAAGTCCTCTTTTTTCAGCCCGCGAAGCAGCGTCACCATCGCTCCCAATGCGTCGCCAACAGCAAGCTGCAGGGTCGTACTGCTGGTAGGAGCCAGCTGCAGCGGGTCAGCCTCACGCTCGATGCTTGAGTCCAAAAATACGTCTGCACCTAGCGCCAAGGGCGAATTCGCATCGCCCGTTATGGCGATCACAGGCGCTCCAATGCGACGGAAAAAAGGCAGAAGCGCCACGACTTCGCCTGTCTTGCCGCTGTGGCTGATAAGCAGCGCCACATCTTCATGCCGCACCATGCCCAGATCGCCATGAGCAGCCTCGCTCGCCTGCAAAAAGAACGACGGCGTGCCAAGCGAAGAAAGTGTCGCGGCGACTTTGCGGCCTACATGCCCCGCTTTGCCGATTCCGGAAACGACGATGCGTCCTTTGCACGCTTCGACAATTCTTGCAGCCTGTACGAGCTCCATGCCAAAGCGCGCTGCCGCTCGCACGAGTTCTTCCGCTTCATGCCGTAAAACCTCACGTCCAGCTTCAAGGAGTTCTTCGTCAGAGAGCTTTTCAGGCTGACGATCAGAAGGAAGAGTCACAGATGTAGTCATTTTTCGCACCAGTCCAAAGAAACAGGCTTGAGAGACGTCCGCACAACTTGGTCAAGCTGTGCGATCTCGCTCAAAAAGCCTTCTAACAGCGACAAGGGGACCATGTTCGGCCCATCGCTCATCGCAATCTCAGGGTGAGGATGTACTTCAAGGAACAGCGCATCCACGCCAATCGCAACAGCTGCTCTTGCAAGCGGCAGGGTAAATCTCCGGTCTCCGCCGGAGCTGCTGCCGTTGCCTCCGGGCATCTGCACGCTGTGGGTCGCATCAAAGACAACAGGCACACCCAGCGAGCGCATAATAACCAACGAACGCATATCAACAACAAGCTGATTGTACCCCATCATCGCACCGCGCTCACACAACATGACCTGCGTGTTGCCAGCTTCAGTCAGCTTGGCAAGGACAGATTTCATATCCCAGGCGGAGAGAAATTGGGCTTTTTTCACGTTCACAGCACGTCCTGTTTTTGCAGCCGCAACGAGCAGATCAGTCTGACGGCACAGAAAAGCCGGGATCTGCAAAACGTCAGCAACTTCAGCAACGGGCTTTGCCTGCCACGGTTCATGAATATCTGTGAGAACGGGAACATTAAGTTCCTCCTTGATCCTGGCAAGCCATTCGAGTCCTTTTTCTATTCCGGGCCCGCGCGGACTGAAGATCGAAGTTCTGTTCGCCTTATCAAAAGAGGCTTTGAATACATAATTCATTCCGAATTTCGAGCACAGTTGACTGACTTGACGTCCTGTTTCCAGTCCGAGTTCGAGACTCTCAAGCGCACAAGGACCGGCAATCAGCGTCAGGCGTTCACCGCCGACTGAAAAAGTTCCGACCTTGATTTCTCTCACTGAAAGACCTCCTTGCTATCAATGCCGCCGTATTTGACGTTCAGCCCCCGATAAAGTTTTTCGTAGAGCGCGCATTTGCTGCTCCATCCAAATTCATTCTCAGCGTATCGAACAACGGATTCCAGAGCACCGGAAGCTCCGAGGCGCTTTCGCCCGGCTTCGCCCATAAATGCAAGCCTCTCTGGATCGTCCAAAAGTTCGAGAGCAGCGTTAGAAAGGCTGTCCGCATCAGGTGCTACCAAGAGTTCTGCATCACCAAGAAGCTTCTTTTGGACAAATTTGCCTTTTTCTTTAATCGACAGGACCGGTATGCCGATACCCGCACATACCTGATTAGCTGTTCCGGCAAGCCCCAAAAGCAGTTCTGCACCATGGGCTACCTCAGAAACATCACCTGTGAATAAGTCTAACGTAATATTTTCATGCATCAGCACATGCCCGTCATATTTCCACCCATGAGCATTCTGCACGATCTTTGCAACCTCTATACTAGGAGCAAGAACCATCACGGCGCTCACAGGATATCGTGAAGCAATTTTCTCCAGGGCCCCAAGGACAAGATGAAGATCCCTGTACGTCCTGCCACGGCTTCCCGGCAGAACAAGAATCCGCCGTCCAGTTCGCCAGAGATTTTTCCGTCTTTCCGCATCGCGTTGGAGATCCATGATCGGATTGCCCTCAAAAACGGCGTTCACCCTATTATCACGGAGCTCCTCTGCCGTTGCTTCGTCACGCGTCCAAACTTTTCTGCAGCCCTTGCGATAGAGGAAACTCTCAAGTTTCCAGTGACCGCTGATATACTTCGTTTTTGCTGTCGCTACCAAAACAGCCTTTTTCCCTTGTCCCCAGAGCGTATGGCACAGCAAATATGTATCTCCCACACACAGGACAGTGTTGCAGCGGCTTCGTATACTTTTCCATTTCCTCAGCTGACTTCCTATATGACGAAGAAGTCCTGCTTTCAGCTCTGTGTAAAGATCCTTGACATCGTACTTGATGATCCCGCCGGTAGGCGTATCGACAACAGGCGAAATGATTTCGATCCCGTTTTTCCTGTACTGCTCTCCCTTTCCTACAAGCGGAAAGGCACAGATCTGAGCACTTGAAAAACGTTTTTTCAGCATTGTGGCAAGCCGGACACCCATTGCATCCTCACCGTACCCATTAGTCGCAACAACAAGCCGGGGCTGCAAATTCTCCAAAACGATACTCCAAAACCGTTCTTCTTCCTCGAGAATTGAGGTGATTCGCGGAATACAGAGCGGATAAGCAAATTTGTATCCTTCTGGCAGATTATAGATATCCTTTTCAGTGCAGCAGAGGGCTTCTGCGCCAAGCTCGGCAGCTTTATTCTCTATCAGCCGCATGTCATCAGAATCATAATGATGATGGTCTTTATATTCGACATGTGCCAACGCTTCTGCGCCACTTGCTTTGACGGTATTCAGAAAACTTTTAGGACTGCCGATACCCGAGAAAGCCACGAAGCGTTTCAAATGACAGCCGTCATCCTGCATAGGAACCAGCTGATGATCTTTCCACACCAGCCATTCAGGGCGGCTCAGCCGCGAATAGAATATATGCGACTGCGGAACCCATTGTCCGATCTTGTTCTTCAAAAGTGAAAGCGCAGGAGCAGAAACCTGCTCCGCTTTTGTGATCACAACAACATGAGCCCGAGACAGAGAGCTGGGCAGCTCTCGAAGGATTCCATCCGGAAGTGACGCCCCGTTGCCGAAAGGACACGTAGCATCGACAAGTACTATGTCAAGCGCTCTGGCCATCTTTCGATGCTGAAAAGCATCGTCCGCCACAACAATGTCTACATTGTACCCGCGCAGAGCCAGAACATCTGCGATCCTGTCACTCGAAACAGCAACGGGAACACCCGGAAGATGAGACGACAGAAGCAAAGGCTCATCTCCGACAATTCCGCGCTCTCCCCTTCCGTCAGTAATGACGATCGGAGCTGAAGCGTGACCTCCATAACCTCGACTAACGATCCCAGGATGCAGGCCGAATTCCAGCAGGCGTCTGGATATGAATTCGACAAACGGAGTTTTATTCGTTCCTCCAGTTGTCAAATTTCCAACGCTGATAACGGATACCGGCGTTTCCTCTGAAGAATAAAAGCCATGGTCGTATAATGCACGACGAAGCCTGACGACGCCCTTTCCCAGCCAGCCAATCGGTTTCAGGACCAGCCAGGGAGAAAGAAAACATTCTCCACGAGTATAAGCTAGATATGATTTTATAAACGCATTCATGAGCGTCCTGCTCCATACTGCAGAGAAAACAGCTTCTGGTACGCACCCTTTCGCTCAAGAAGTTCCTGATGCGTACCCTCCTCAACAATGTGCCCATTCTCAAGATAAAGGATTCGGTCCGCATTCATGATCGTCGACAGACGATGGGCGATAATAAAGGACGTACGGCCTTCCATGGCTTTATCCATGGCTTCCTGAATCTGATGCTCCACGGCCGCATCGAGAGAGGACGTTGCTTCATCAAGGATGATGATTCGCGGATTTCTGACGATCGCCCTGGCGATCGCGATCCTCTGACGCTGTCCGCCGCTGACAGTCACACCGCGGATACCAACTTCCGTTTCATATCCATTCGGCAATGATTCAATGAAATCGGAAATCCCCGCAATATGAGCCGCATGACGGATTTCCTCCAGCGCTGCATGATAGCCATAGGAAATATTAAAGGCAATGGTACCTTTCATCAAAATAGGATCCTGCGGCACGATTCCTATCTGAGTGCGCAATGACTTTAAGTCAACAGTTTTGACATCATAGCCGTCGATCGTCACATTGCCCTGCTGCGGATCATAAAAGCGCTGCACCAAATCTACAAGCGTTGACTTTCCAGCACCTGTCGCTCCGACAATGGCAATCTTTTCTCCCGGGCGCACTGTCAGGTTCAGATCCTTCAGGATCCACTGATCGGGCTCATAACAGAACCAAACGTTCCTGAACTCAACTTCACCGCGAATGCGTCCCAGCTGCACGGCATTCGGAGGTGTAATAACTCTGTCATCATTATCAAGAAGACCGAAAATCCTCTCCGCAGCGGCAAAACCAAACTGAAGCTGACTGACAGCGCGCGTAAAGTTGTTGATCGGCGAGGCTAGAAAACCAAGCGTTCCAAGAAAAGCGATCAGCTCACCGGGCGACATCGCGTCGTTCAGCACCTGCCGACCGCCAAGCCAGAGAATCAATGCCAAGGCCACAATCAGCAGGACTTCGACCGCACCGTTCAGCACTGCATTCACTTTAACGCCCTGAATGATCACGTCAAAATTCTGCCGGTTGCTCTTTGCAAAACGGTCCAGCTCAAGTTCTTCAGTCGCAAAAGCCCTGACAATACGGATCGCCGAAAGGGCTTCTTCTGCTACAGCTGAGAGATCTGCGACACACTGCTGCATATCACGGCCGACTTTACGGAGAGTCTCCGACGCTCGCTTCAGAACCAGCACAACAATCGGAAGAATGAGCAGCGTATAAAGCATCAACTTCCAGTTCAGATACAGGCAATATGAGAGCATCGCTGTGCAGGAAACGCCTTGGATAACAAGGTCGACTGCTACGTTTGTCACCGTCATCTGAAGCATGTTCGCATCGTTGGTCACGCGAGACAGGAGCTCCCCAACTCGCTTATCGTTGATAAATTTTAAAGAGAGAGTTTGCAAATGAGCATAAGCAGCCACCCTCATGTCCATGACGATCTTTTGCCCCACCCAGCCCATCAGGTATTTTTGACCGTAGCTGAACACTGATTTCATCACAAAGAGGACGATCAGAGAGACAACCAGGACATTGAGCATGAAGGCATCTTTTCGGATCAGCACGCCGTCGACAACATGCTTCATCAGCCATGCCGGCACAGCTGCACAAATCCCTGAACCGATCATGCAGAGAAAAGCAATTCCAAGTTTTCTGATATGCGGTCTGAGCAGAGACAGCAGGCGCCTGTACAAAGGTTTAGCTGAATTGTTCTGCATGACCTGATGCCACCCTTTCAAGAATATCGCAAATCAACGCAGGCGCTCCGGGATTTACTTGTGAAGCAAGCCTGTCAAGCATGTTCCGCTGCTTCTCCAGTTCTTCAGGCAGAGCAAGAAGTTTCATAATCTCATCTGACATATCCTGAGCCGAATATTCCCCAATCAGTTCAGGGACAAAGGGGACTTTCGCCAAGCGGTTTGGCCAAGCTGTTCTGCCTCTATAACGAGGGATACGTCTACGAATAATCTGTTCACGTAAAAACGCGCCGAAATATGGGATCTTGTCGATCATCCCGACTAATCCCGACAGTGGCATCTGCCGTAAAAAAGAAAACGGCACCGTAACCGCAAAAGGCTGCCGGCAGTACATCAGCTCAAGCGTGTTTGTACCTGGCTGCGTTAAGGCCAGATCCGCCCCCCGAATCCCGGCGGGGGTTGTTCCCGTCCAAACTGTGAAGCCGTTTTCACGCCAGAGTGCCGCTTCGTTGTCTTCAGAAAAAGGCGAAAGAAGGACCCGCAGTTCAACGCCGGGATCCCTGCAGAAGAGTGCATTACGAATATCCTGCAGAAAATAAAAAGCTTTATGCCGGATCGCAGGCCGACTTCCAGGAAATACTGCTATACGTTTCCCGACCGGTGCCTTCCATTCCGCTGGAATCCCAGGATCCAAACTGTCCAGCACCAAATCGCCGACAACTTCCAGGTTATCTGTTATGTACAGACCGGGGCGCGAAGTCAGCACTTTCGTACAGTGCTTCATGCCTTTTTTAGGACCATAGGAATAACAGACAAGCGGGGAAGCCTGTTTCCAGGCAAGGTAGCGCCCGAAAATAAGGTCACCGCCCATTTGCAAGACAGCGTCATACGAATGATGGCGTGAGAAGTCAAAAAAGGCATTCAGACTTGATTTATGAAGGATCACATTAGACAGCAAATTATTCAGCGCGTTCAGTTCTCTCCCTGAAGCATAAGGACAAGGAAGAAGATGGACATCAACATCCCAGCCCCGCGTTTCGGACGCTTCCTTGATAAACGGTCGACACCAGCCCCATACTTCTCCAGGGCCGTTTGCCAATAATGCGATCTTCATTTTTTCACCAAGTCAGCTATTGCTTCAGCCCAGCGTCTAACAGCTCCCGGCGTGCCCATCATGCCTTTGTTAAGAGCGATCTGTTCATGGATTCCGTGACGATATGCCGCATCCTCAAAATATCGTTCAACCGCGTCTGTTACGTTGTCCGCAGTTGCTTTTTCCTGAAGCAGCTCAGGAAAAAGCATTGTTCCAGCTAGAACGTTCGGGATAGACACATACTTCGTGTGAGTAAGCATGTTATAAATCCGCCATTCCAGGGCCGTCCCTTTGTACAGAACGACCATAAAACGATCTAGCATCATCGACTCCACAGCGGCCGTTCCGCTCGCACCAACGACCATTCGCGACGAAAACATCAGGTCACGCCCGCTGATCTGTGTCGTTGCGATACCGGAACGATTCTTCAAGATCATCTGCTTGCTCACTTCATCAAGTCCAGGAGCTACTGAAAAAACTGGCTTGAGCCCTTTGGCGCTCAGTTTGAGAGCGGCCTCTTCCAATACAGGAAGCAACGTTCTGATTTCAGACCTGCGACTTCCCGGCAGCATCGCTATCCGCATCGGATCGTAGCAGAGAGAAGTATCAGCAGGCTGATACCCTTCAAAGTCTTCAATCAGCGGATTGCCGCACCAGAAACTCCTCACTTGATGCTCTTCAAGCGCTTTTTCTTCAAACTGGAACAGCGGAAGACACAGATCGCAATATTGTTTCAGATATCTAGCTCTGCCGCTGCGCCATGCCCAAATTGTCGGCGGACAGACATACACGACAGGACCGCGATATCCGAGTGCACGTATTTTGCGAAGAAGAGGAATGTGGAAATCAGGACTGTCGACGACGATCACTGCTCGAGGTTTACGCTCAGCAACGGACTCTGCCAGCTGATTCCGCAAGGCAAAGAGTGCCGGAAGCGATTTTAGGATCCGCCCAAGACCGAGAATATGAAGCTGATCATTGCTCCATTCCCTTCTCACTCCTTGAGCAAGCGGACCGCACATCCCCCACAGTTCGTCATCAGGAAGCACTTCCGCAAGGGCTGAACTCAGTTTCGCAGCATACAGATCCCCGGAAAGTTCTCCTGTACTTATGAAAATTGACATGACGCGACCCCCGTTACGCCAATCCCCAGACGCTCCGCTTCGGACATGAAGCGTTCTTTTTCAAGAAGCAGAACGCTTCCGGCCTCTATGAACAAATCGCTTAACCCCGCTTCAGACATTGCATTCAGCGTCTGAGGGCCGACTACAGGCAAATCGTAACGGCGATCCTGGTCAGAACGCATCCCTTTGATCAAAATACCATGGGACTTCAGCGCCCCTGCACGTCGAATCATCTGATCCGTGCCCTCCATCGCCTCTACTGCGACAACTGCACGATTGGATACGATGATCGACTGTCCAAATGAGAGAGGCAGCAGAACCTTTAGGATCTCCAGACCATAGCGGCAGTCCTCGAGCTGTGCCTCAGAAGGCGCAGGCCCTGCAATCAGCCCCTCGTGAGCGAGCAATTCGGGAATGACTTGTTCGTAACTGACAACCTGAATGCCGAATTTCTCGACGTATTTCACAACGCCAGCAAGAAGGCTGTGGTCATTGCGGTCTCGCACATCTGAAAAGATTTTCTGTGCACCTTCGTCGAATTTATCGTGTGCATAAATGTTCTTTTTAGGTACAGAACCGGCCATCATCAGATGACGCACCCCCGTAAGGCGCATCTTCGTAAGGAGCATGGCAATGGCCAGCGGGTTACTGATATGCTGCACAGAAAAACCGTTGTCATGATACACAGCTTCATCATCAGCAAGAAGGTAAACTTTCGGCTGGATACCGTGTTTTTTTCTCAGAGCCTGAAGGATTTCCAGAGGCAGGGTACCGTCGCCAGCCACGAGAGCAAGTTTCTCGATATTCATCGATCTGCCCTCCGTGCCAGAAGCAGGGCGCCTACAAAGAAGATGATATTCGACAGCCATGCGCCGACAATAGGAGGAATATGCCCCGTCTGCCCCAGGGAACGACCGAGCGACATGACGACGTAATAAACAAAAACGATAAGGATGCTCTGCCCAAAACCGACGCCAGCACCGCCCTTTCTCATCGACCGCGTTCCCAGCGTTGAACCGATCAGGGCTAGAATGATGCATGCCCAGGGGACAGCTAAACGCAGGTGGAACGCAACCCACAGAGGCTCAAGCGATTTTCCCTGAGCCCGCAGAATCTCGATCTGTCTGAGAAGCTCAACACAGCTCATGTCATCAGGCTTTGCCGTCGAGCGCGAAATCTGCTGTGGCGTCAGGGGAATAGGCAAGGTCTGGCGCTTGAAGTGAAGCGTCAGTTCTACTTTATTTTTTCCTTTAACGTCAAAAACATCGCCGTCGTGAAGATACCATACGCCGTTTTTCCAAGTCCCGTTTTGCGCCGTCGTGAGACGGACAAGACGGGACTTTTTGAACTCCTGCACGACAACGTCGCGCATTTTGCCGTCTCTGGCATACAATTTATTGATGTAGACGATACGGCGCGTGCCTTCAGCGGTGTTGTCGCTGCTCCGCAAAAAGACCTGCTCCTTCAGCAGCGCGGGTTTTTCGCGGGCGATTTCATATCGCATCACGTTCTGTGAAGCAATTTTCCCCAGAGGGACAAGCGTCTCATTCAGCAACATAGCCAGGAACGTCACAAAAAGTGCCGACCAAAGCACAGGACGGCTAATACGCGAAAAGGAGATACCGGCCGCTTTCAGAGCAACGATCTCACTGTTCGATGACATTTTGCTGAATCCAAGCAGTGACGCAAGAAGGCACGACATCGGAAGAGTCAGCACGACAACAGACGGAAGTTCATAAAGGAACAGCCTGCCGGCTACGGCTAGAGATACTCCCTTTTCTATGATCAGGTCTGCAAGTTTGAAAAGGAGCCCGCCAGCGACCATAATCAGCGTAAAGGCCATCACTCCGAAGAGGAATGGCCCCATCAGCTCCTTGATGATCAGGCGGTCCAATATGCGAAAAGGCTTCTTCACGCTCAGACCTCCTTGCGGTTGAGTTCCAGTACGTACTCGACAAGCTCGCGAACGGCACCGGCCCCCCCATTATTTTCTGTTGTAAAACCGGCTGCTTCACGAAGTACAGGGACAGCATTGCCCACCGCCGCGCCAAGCCCGGCCCATTTCACGCATGCAATGTCATTCAGATCGTCCCCGACGTAGACGACCTCACTGGCCGTCATGTTCAGCCCTTCGGTAATCTTCCGAAGCACTGTCAGCTTGTCATCCGTTCCATTTACAAGATAGTCAACGCCCAGCTCCCGAGCTCTCCGTTCCGTTGCCGCCGAGTAGCGGCCGCTGATCAAAGCGACCTTCCCGCCTGCTCTTCGAAACATCGCGATTCCCATTCCATCCTGGATGTCGAACCTTTTGAATTCATCGCCGGCAGCACTGATATAAACACCGCCGTCTGTCAAGGTGCCGTCAACATCCATAGCGAGCAAACGATACATTACTCCCCGCTCTCCGACGAGGATCTGACCGTAGGCCAAGGGCAGAAGCCGCGTTTTTTATCACCCTGCCGGAAGAAAACAATAATTTCCTCGACATCGGACGATCTCGTCTCGCCTGCCAAAGCATCCAGGGCATCACGCATCGGAAGTCCCGAATGATACAGTTTTTTATAAGCTCGTTTGATCTCCAGACGGCGCTCCGATGAAAAATCATTGCGCCGCAGACCAATGACATTCAGAGTGAAAATCCGACACGGAGAGCCATTCACAAGCGTAAACGGAGGCACATCCTGAGCCACACGGGAAGCTCCGCCAATCATGCAGTAGCTTCCGACACGCACAAACTGATGAAAACCGGACATCCCGCCGATGACTGTCCCGCGTCCGATTTGAACATAGCCAGCCAGCCCTGACTTGCTGGAGATCGTAACAGCGTCAGCGATCTGAACATTATGCCCGAGGTGTACGCCCTCCATGATCAGACAGTCGCTGCCGACCGACGTCACGTTTCCTTCACCGGACGCGCGATGGATCGTCACATTTTCGCGAATCACGCTGCGGTCACCGACCGTGACCCAGCTGATTTCACCTTTAAAACCATGATCCTGCGGCTCAGGAGCAAGAACCGCATTTTCAAAAATAGTCGCGTCGCAGCCAATTTTCGCATACGGGCAAAGATGAACGAACGGTCTCAGCACCGTTCCACGTCCAATCGTTACATTCTCATCAACAATACTGTAAGGTCCTACGACAACTTCGTCATCTAGCTCCGCTTTAGGAGAAACGATCGCGGTGGGATGAATATGGACGCTCATGTTACTCTCCCTTCTCCGGCTTGCGCGCAAGTATAAAACCGAGCTCAGCTTCTGCAACGATCTGACCATCGACCTCGGCACGCGCCTTGACCTTCCCCATCTGACCGCGAAGCCTATACATTTCAGTATACAGGACCATCTGATCTCCAGGTCTCACGGGATGACGGAATTTTGCTTTCTCAACCGTCGTCAAAAAGGAAATCGTTCCGCGCAGTTCCGGAGCATTCAGCATCATCATCGCACCAGCCTGAGCCATCGATTCAAGGATCAGCACTCCCGGCATGACCGGTTCTCCGGGGAAATGCCCCTGGAAGAACGGTTCGTTCATAGAAACATTTTTAATTGCGACAACGCTCTTCCCAGGTACAAGCTCCTGGATCCTGTCAACGAGCAGAAAAGGATAACGATGCGGCACACAGGCCATGATTTCCTTTATATCAAGCATAACGATCTCTCCTTAAAGAATTGAATATTTACATTAACGTAAGTTCGCTCATATTGGAAACAGAAAACAACATTAGCAGTACTGGCGCGCAATCAGGTCAACAAGTTTCTGATGCATGGCGTGGCCCGCCCGGACTGCAACAAAATGGCCAACGACCTTTTTCCCCAGCAAAGACAAATCACCGATCATATCAAGAATCTTGTGACGAACGAATTCATCTGCTCGCCGCAGTCCGCCGGGAGTAAGAATTTCGTGTCCTTTCACGATAAGCGCCGTTTCGACCGTTCCGCCAAGCCCAAGCCCCATGGCTCGCATCTGTTCAACTTCTTCGTACAGACAGAACGTTCGGCACTGCCCAAGTTCCGTTACGAAAGAGTCAGGATGCGGCATGACTGTGGCAATCTGCGTGCCAATTGCATTGTCGCCGTACTCAAGGACGTACGTAAAACTCAGTTTGTCGGAGGGAAAAACTGCGCAAAATTTGCGTTCATCAGGTGAAGCGGCAAACACAGGAGTAGATATCCGAATTATGGACGGCTCGCCAGCATTTTCACACAATCCTGTTTTTAAGATTCCAGTACAGAAATCGCGTGAACTGCCATCGAGCAAAGGCGTTTCTTCCCCACAGGGGCAGATAGTCACGTCGTCAACTCCCAATCCCTGCAAAGCAGCCAGCAGGTGTTCAACAGTCATGATCCGATTACTGCCAAAGGTCAAGATTGTGCCGCGCCCGTCTCCAGAATGTCCTGCCGCTTCAATAGGATAGCGCTGTCCGTCAAATTCAAAGCCATACCCATCGCCACTCTTCGCAGGAAGGAGCCGCACTGAAGTCTGTTTGCCAGAATGCAGACCTACCCCTGCAAACTCGATTTCACTTTTGAGAGTCAGACGAGGCATCTGCGACCTTCCCTTCCAAAGTCTTAACCTTTTTGAGCAGATCGGGAACGCGGCGCAGAGCAGCTTTGAAACGATAATCCTCCATGTGATCCGTGGCGGGATGACCGGAAAGCACCTGACCAGGTTTCGTATCTTTCATCACAATCGCGAGCCCCGCTACCTGAGTTCCGCGAGCGATCTTGATATGCCCGTTCAAGCCGCTGCGTGCCCCCATGATCACACCATCTTCGATCGTCGTGCTGCCCGCTACGCCAGACTGGCTTGCGATGATGCAATTACGTCCGACTTTACAGTTATGGCCGATCTGGACCTGATTGTCCATTTTAGTACCACTCTTAACGAGCGTCACAGAAATCGTTGCACGATCGATACACGTCCCCGCGCCGATTTCCACATCATCACCGATTTCGACGCGTCCGATCTGCGGAATTTTCACATTCGTTCCATCAGGGCCGCCGGGAATGATGCCAAAGCCATCGGCACCGATCACAGCACAGCTATGCAAAAGACATCTCGCACCAATCTTCGTGCGGCGCTGGATCACAACCATCGGTTCAAGGACCGAATCATCACCGATTTCTGCATCGGGACCAATGTAAACGTTCGCAATAAGTCTCACGTTTTTGCCGATAACAGCCCCCGAGCTGACAGTGCAGTTCGGGCCGATATAAGCTGTAGGATCTACAACCGCGTTGCTGTCGACGAAAGCCTGAGGAGAAATGCCAACTGGCAATTCGTATTTTGGTTCAAAGAGCTGAAGCAGTTGCCCCATCGCAGCTCTGAAAGATTTGACTTTGATGCCGTCACGCTCTGCCGGGAAATTTTTCTCGTCAGCAACGACGGCAATCCCCTCCGGAAGGCTGGAGTTGCGCTTCAGCGAATCGAGAAAGCTCAAACGGTCCGGATCAGATGCCCCAAGATCTGAAAGGCCTGTGATGATTCGACTTCCATTTCCGCAAACAGAAGCACCGAGATATTCAGCTAATTCACATAACGAGTAGGACTTATCCATCTTCCTCTCCCTCTCACATTCAGCAGTTATAAATTGCTCAAGGCACGAAGACTGAAACGATCCTTGTGCTTGCTTTCATAATAAAGCTCAAGCGAGATATAACGGTTCATATGGTACCCGACAGCCGACTCAAGATCATGATCTTTGCTGTAGCGCAGCCACCCATAAAACCCTGATCGCGGTAATTCAGCATGAAGCCGGTACCACATTTTCGATTCTTCCTCAGTGCTGCCTTCCACACCCAGCCAGACATTACGCACAGGCGAAAAACGTAATCCCAGTCTCCCGTCCACATGCCAGTCTTTTAATCCTAAGACCATTTCTGCATAAACCTCTGCAGGCACACTGCGCGCAAGCGAAAAAAAGTGGCCCAGATGGATCCCTGCCTGAAGTCGAGCATCGCTGCCAGCATGAACTGAAACCCAGCCGCGAAGCGAATATCTCGTGCTGTCAATCTGCGATGTGACTTTGGTCACTGTTTTCAGATTTATAGTGTTTTCTGCTTTAGCCCGAAGGGCATAAAGCCAGTTATTTTCAAGCTGTTTTGAACTCAGCCAGCTGAGGAGCTGCTTCTGATGATGTTTCAGCCAGCTGACCGGAAAACCCGTCAACGGCGATAAATATTCAAGCGTCTTATCGCTCATTTTATCAGCTAAAAGCTGCGGTACTGTGCTTGAAAGAGTCTCAAGCGAGAGGGCCAGCATCAAAGGCGGCTGCGGATAAAAACTCATTTCAAGTTCCGCGTTTGTCCCCGCCAGCTGGACACGGATCGAAGTGCGCCAGCCGGGCATCAGCTCTTCGACAAGCTTGTCAACTTGAGCTTTAAAACTGTCTGCACTCCAGCGCAGTGCCTCGGGGGGAACGCCTTCCAGGAGATTCAGCGCACGCGGGCGGACACGCTCCAGATCCTCAGATAGCCAATTCTGACACTCGTCTGGGAGACGATTCATCCCATCGGGCGGAACAAGCGAGACCGACCAATGAAACACTTTTTCCGGATTAAGAGAAACGACACCATTTTCGGCCAGTCGAACTGAAAAGCCGGTAAAAAGACGGCTTGCAACCAGTGCCAAAGCTTCTACCGATGCCCTGTACTCCACGCGGCTTCCCATCAACTCGCGCCAGACGGCGCTCATACTTCCATGTATCGAATTGTTCAGCCACTCAGGTGCTTCGCATCGAAGCGGAAGGGGGCGCAAAGCCCCTTCCGCCCGCATACCGAAAAACAAAATAAAAACAATGAAGAGAGGAAAAACGTGCAGGCTGTAATGCCTGTTTTTTTTCATCTGAAAAAACATCTTCCCCCTCCTGAAATACGGTTCTTCACAAATTTGTAATTTAGAACATCTCTCCAAAGCCAAAATGGAACTGTGTCTCGTCACCCTTGGCGACGTCGACACGGATATTGCCGAGAGGCGTCTTTACACGCACGCCGATACCGGGTGAGTCAACAAGGTCGCTGAAGTCAAACTTACCGCCGATTTTCTTGTTCCATGCCATACCGGTGTCATAAAACGCGACGATCGAAATGTTCTCATCAATGGGGATACGAAGTTCTACGTTGCCAAGGAACATCTCGTGCCCCTTGAAATCGCCGCTCTCGTAACCGCGGATACTGTTTGCGCCGCCCAGAGAGTAACGCTCTGAAAGCGGAATGTTACCGCTTGAGAAGCCAGCACGCACGCGCAGAGCCAGAATGATCGGGCGATCCTCCGTCTGTCCGAGGTCGATCCAGTCTTCAAGCCCCCTGATTGGGATGTAGCCGACCGCTTCTGCCCAATATTTGGTGTAATTCCATTCACCGCCCAGAGCCCGCCATGCATGCTCAATTCCGATCGTTTCACGGTCGCCCTTGGGGTAACTAAGATATTTGTCAACATTGTTTCTCGAAATTTCGAGCGTTGTCGAAAAGACCTTGCTGTTCAGGGAATCCTCGTCGATGATCTCAGCAAAATATGCTCGGCTTTGCGCGTCAGTGTGACCACCGGCAGGGCCGTAATATTCAATCTTACTCTTATGCCAGTCAGTCGTCAGGAACCAGCTGTATTTTTCATCCCTGCCAAATTTTTTACCAAAGCCGAAATAGGCTCCAGTGCGTTTTTCATCGTATTTAAAAGCGTTAAATCGCGTTTTATTACCGTCATTATACCGGTAGGTCAGTTCATCGTCCTCACGCTTATACGCACCGATTTTCCAGCTGAACGTTTTCTTGTCCATATAAGGATCGGACAGAGATACCCAGTAGTTCTTATAATCACCGCGGTCAAATCCCACTTCAAGGACACGAGCGCGCCCGCCGAGGTTTGTCTCGCGGTAAGAGACGCCGCCGCCCAGGCCGCTGCTTGAACCGTAGCTGACCGAGAAGATCAGGCTGGCGCTGCGCTTCTCTTTGACCGTAACGATGACGTCGACATCATCGCTCTCTTCCACTGGTTCAAAACCTACGTTCACGTCCTCGAAGAAGCCGAGGTTGCGCAGGCGTGTGATCGAGTGGCGCAGATACGTCGCGTTGAAAAGGTCGCCGTTCTTCATCGGGATATTGCGGCGAATAACATAAGATTTCGTACGGCGGTTACCCTGAATAATGATATTGTTGATCCTCGGCTCGACAATGATCACGGTGACAACGCCATCTTCGATCTGCACGTCCTGAACACGGGTCATCACATAGCCGTCTGCCTGAAAACGCTCACGAAGGCGCTGTATGTCGTTTCTGAAGAAAACGCGGTTGAAGATCATGCCCGGCTGCGTAAACAGCAGTTTCTTAAGCTTTTCTTCCTTGTAGATCGTGTTGCCCTGAAAACGGATCTCGGTGATCGTCGGATTTTCCGTCACAACATAGGTCAGGACAAGCTGATTGCCCTCCATCTGCGCCTTCGCATCGACATACGAAAAGAAGCCAAGGTCGTAAATAGCCTGGATATCGTCCATAACGGTCTGCTGATCCAGCTGATCACCGACGCGGGTCTTCACGGCTCGAAGAATATGCTCAGATACAACCTCATTATTTCCTTCAACACGCAGCGCCGAGACCGTCTCTGCCCAGCCGGCACAGGCCAGACAGAGGACCAGTGCGCATACACTGACGAACTTCATCAGTTTTCTCATAAAACAATTCGCCTCCACAAAAATAATTTAATTGAATTCTAAGACAACGGAAGAACGGCTCCCCTGCAAAGCTTTTCTGCCGACCTCGGTCAAACGGAAAACTTCCTCGGAAGAAAGCCTCTGGGACGTCCGAAGCGCTGGCCGATGAGGACGCTTTCCCGAAACACTTTTCACAGCAGGTGCCCGACTGACGCTCGCTTCATCATCGCGAACCTGCGATAACTCAATCTCGACAGTCTGCTTAAATTCAGGCGACTCAAAACGCAGCACAGGTCTGACGGTCTCAGCATGCAGCTGCAATGGTTCCTGCATATTTGCCGCCGAGGCTTTATCAGTCTGTGCGGCTGCGAGACGTGTTTCAGACGCAGACGTTCTTTCCGGAACCGCGGTAAATCTTGTCATATCAGGCTCAATGCAGAGCGGCATTGCCCAAATCATCACCGCGAAGACAGCGCCGGGGATAACTAGCAGGAACTTTGGAATGCGGCGCTGCGGCGCACCGTCCTTATGACACAACAAAAGCTCCTGCCGAGCATCATCGAGCTCGGCACGAGCACATTCAACGTCCAGGATCGCATCGGAAAAATTGCCGTCGGCACTCATTGCCTGAGCCCGATGCACCCAGCGGATTATTCTGCTGTACTGTTTCTCTAACATTTCAATTCCTCCGAGACTCCCGATTTATCCTATTATCCCCTTCGCAGTCTCGTGAGTGGCACTGCCGTGTAAAAACCATTCCTTCAGCTGGTTCAGTGCCTTTTTCTTCAATCGATAAATGTGACTGACATCAAGAGACATCTCTTCTGCCAGTTCACGCGCGTTGCGGCATTCGATGACCAGTTCGTTCAGGATGCGAGATTCCCGCTCAGGCAAGAGAAGCAGTCCTTCCCTAAGCATGAGGATCTCTTCGATCTCATGAATTTCCGAGGTTTCATCCAAGTCTTCCGCTTCTATCTCAACAGGGACAGGCGCTTTCGCCTCTACGCGCTGCAGATAATTCAGCATCTGGCCGCGAATTCGGTAGCACGCGTAGGTCGTGAAACGAAGGCCGCGGTCTACGTCAAATTTGTCAACAGCGCGAATCAGCGCCAGAGTTCCCTCTTGTACGATGTCGGCAAATCGCTGACCACTGACTTTGAACTTTTTAGCACTCCAGTAAACGAGAGGACGGTACGCAAGAATCAGCTGCTCGCGTGCGCTGTCGTCGCCCGCGGAGGCCGCATGCCATAATTCTTTTTCTTTTTCCCAGTGCAGATCGTGTATGTCGGTCATCGTTTTCTCCCATCGTACCTAACGTTATTGTCCATTATCAAACTCCGCGCTTTCTAAAAAACGATCGGCAGAACTGCCGCGGATTCACTGCAGTCAGCTTTTGGCAAGATCAGATGGTCATTATAAAAAGCAAGGACAAACTTTTCTCCTGAATACTCAAGCCCGGTCAGCGAACAATTTGAAAGACGGAAATACTTCCATGTTGACTGAAATGGGATTTGCAGAGCAGCCGCAAGCAAAGCCCGCAGCGTTCCACCATGAGAAACAACCAGGATCTTTTCGGCCTCACATCGCCGAAGCAGTTCAAGAACTTGACTGGCACGCTCCAGGATCTGGTCTTCGGTCTCAGCATTCGGCACCGGTACTTTAAACGGCATTTGAGCCCAACGTGCAAACAGATCGCCTTCCGCTTTCAGCTCAGAAACAGCACGACCTTCCCACGCACCAAAATTGATCTCACGAAGCTCAGGCAAAACATAGATCCCCTCGAGAGGACAGCCACTTGCAATTACAGCCGTTCGCAGAGCACGCTGCAGCGGACTGGCCCAAACGATTTCAGGGCACCACGCAGAAATGCGCGAAGCTACCGCGCGCGCCTGCTCTTCACCGTTTTCGTTCAGCGGGATATCATGACTACCCTGAAACCGCTGCTGTATATTCCAGTTGGTTTCTCCATGCCGAAGCAGGAGTATTTTTTTATTTTTCATTTTGAAAACTCCTATACGGCCCTAAATACGCCTGCGCCGTCATTCGCTGATGAAAATGACTTTCATGCCGCATTATATCAAATGTTACGGAAAATGTTCAACAGCTTCACGACGTTTTTACGCGAATGTTATCAATAAAAATGACGCGATATGCAGATAATTTGCATATCGCGTCATTTTGTTTGGGATGGAACGTTATTTCATGGACTGGATCAGGTCCCAGTCTTCGATAAGCGGCTTGATGAAGGGGACCGTTGCGTCACGAATCGTCTGGTCAGGCGTGATGATGTTAACGCCGTACTGGTCATGCAGTTTTCCGGCCAGCGTCTTTTCGGCGCTGATGATCTGTTCGTCCTGCCAAGCTACAGCGCGGCTGACGGCTTCCTGCACGATCTTCTTGTCGTGCTCAGAAAGGTCATCCCACACGCCGGCGTTCATGAAAATCATGTTCGGGCAGATGATATGGTCTGTCAGCGTCACATTTTTGACGACCTCGTAAAACTTATAGCTCTCGAAAGTCGTCAGCGGATTTTCCTGACCGTCGACAGTTCCTGTCTGCAAGGCCATGTAGAGTTCGTTGATGTTCATCGGCGTTGCCGCGGCTCCCCAGGCCTCGACCATTTTCACATACAGGTCCGCCTGCGGGACACGGATCTTCATGCCCTTCAGATCAGCCAGCGTCGTAACCGGCTTGCCGGTCGTCAGCTGCCGGGTGCCGTAGTAAAAGCTGCCGAGGATGCGAACGTTGACTTTGGCAAACAGTTCGTTCAGCTTGTCTTTATACTGGCCGTTCAGAGCTTTCTGCATATGTTCAACACTCTGCCAGAGATAGGGGGCTTCCACCTGTGAAGCCTTGGGGATCCATGTGCCAAACTGTGCAGGTCCGTCTGTAACGATGTCGACCATCCGCTCCTGAACGCCCTCGACCAGGTCGGACGAACCGCCCAGCACTCCATTCGGGTACCCCGTGATGTGAATGCCTTCAGCCTTCTCGTTGATCTCAGCGATCGCTCTCATCATCATCTGAGTGACCACTTGTCCCTCCGGATGAACCGAAGCCCATTTGAGTTCAGTCTTGGCGTTCGCACAGGTCAGTGAAGATACTGCAATACTCAGCGTGAGAAACATAACCTGAAGCTTTTTCATGATTTTCCTCCTGAATAATAATTTGTGCGTCATTTTTGAAAACGACGCGTAAAGCACCTCTATGCGTTTAGGGCGTACCGTAAACGAGATTTGGAAGCCAATTTGTAACGGCAGGGACGAAAGTAATGATGAGCAGAACGACAAAGAGAGGGATCAAAAACGGCATTGTCGCTTTTATCACTCGATTGGCTGAAACTCTTGCGACGTTCGACGTTACATACAGAACAACCCCAACAGGCGGAGTGATAACGCCGATCATCAAATTGACGACCATGATCAGGCAGGCCTGCGTTTCGGAAACGCCCATTTTTATCATCGCCGGCACAAGGATTGGACCAAGGATCAGAATTGCAGCCGTACCCTCCATAAAGCACCCGACAAAGAGCAGAAACAGATTGATGACGATAAGAAACAAAAATTTCGAATGAATCCCTGTCAGGATGGAAGTGATCGTTTGCGGGATCTGAGCCACTGTCAGGATATATGAAAAAATATTGGCCGTCATCACGATCGACAGAACAACGCCTGTCGTCTCGCAAGTTGCAAGCATGACCCTCGGCAAGTCACGCAGTTTCAGGTCTTTATATGCTAAGATACCGATGATCAATGAATAGAACGCCGCTATCAAGGCCGCTTCCGTTGTCGTCACGACTCCAGTGTAGATCGCAGCAAAAAGAATGATCGGAGAAAGCAGCGCCAGCACTGCATCTTTAAAAGCGAGCCAGAGCGTCTTCAGCGTTGGACGAGGCTGGCACGGATAACAACGCTCACGGGCATAATAAGCAACGAGCATACAGAGAGCAACAGCGATCAAAACACCGGGGATTACGCCGCCGACAAAGCACCGCCCCACCGAGGCACCAACGGTCACTGCCATAATGACCATTGGCAAAGACGGCGGGATGATCGGTCCGAGTACGGATGAAGCTGCCGTGACAGCGCAGGCAAAATCATCATCATACCCGATCTCGCGCATTGCTTCGATCTCGATGTTGCCAAGCCCCCCTGCATCCGCAACAGCCGTGCCGCTCATACCGGCAAAAAGCGCCGAACAGAGAACATTGGCGTGTCCCATTCCTCCTGGCACACTGCCGACGATCTCATTGGCAAAACGGAACATCTTTCTGGTGACACCGCCGGTATTCATCAGATTTCCCATAAGGATGAAAAAAGGCGCCGCGATCATCGTAAATGAATTGGAAGCCTGCGTGATCCGCTGCACAACGATCAGGGGATTGGAGTTTGTCATAAACATGTACAGAAAAGACGTCAGACCGAGATTCACATACAGAGGAAGTCCGGTAAACAGGAGCACAAGGAAAACGAGCATTGCTGTTTTCATTTTTCGTCTCCTCCCTTGTCGCTGTAGTTCCTGGGGCCCTTGATAAGGCATTCAGCCAAGCGTGCGGCTTCATAGAAAATAATGATGAGATTGCAGAGCGGCCCCATGACATAGACAAGGCCATAGTTCAGCGACAGTGAGACCGCTGTTCTCTTCATTCCTACCCTGACGAGCCGGACTCCGTAAACAACCATAAGAATTGAAAACACGATACTCAGCAGATGACAAAAAGCCTGGAGATACTTTTGAACCTTCCAGGGAAGAACATTCAACACTGCCGTGATACGAATATGCGAATCACTCCGCTCGGCAAGCGTCCAGCCAAGATAACAGATCCATACATACGTCAGCTGGATCAGTTCCTCAGACCAAATGATCGGATCACGCAGGATCCAGCGCCAGAAAACTTGGCAAAGCCCTAGGATAAAAATGCCCGACAACAGTGCAACCGAAAGATTGTCGATCAGTTTTTCAGTTATCCGCTTTACTCGTGTTACAAGTTCCAGCGCTTGATGCCGAGTGACGCTCATAGAGTTTTCCCCCAACTTTACAGTTTTGACCCACGCATCTTGTTCTGTATAATATGCGCAAAAGCCCCGCGACTGCGGGGCTTTTTTCTTGTCATTTTCCTGTTCTCTGAAATGAGGCAGTGACAAGCTCCCCGGATTCAGCTGTCACAAGCCCGAAATATTCTGTTATCCACTGCATATATACGCTGAATCTGCCCCCATCGCTCTTGAACGAGAAACTGCGTCCCGGTAACGACCAACATCCAAGGTACTGGAGAATTTTACGACGTTGTGAATATTGTATCATAAATTTCGTCACTCTTGTGTATGATCTTTTACTTTTGATTGCCATCCTGGGCATCACTTTACGAGTACGCAATAATTCCAGATACTCTGTCAACAGGCTTGTACTGCACCAGATCGGATTTCAGTCCTGCGCTGAGTCGCTCGCAGCGTTTAAACCATCAAGCAGAATGGGCAGTTCCGCAAGGCTGGAAATGGAATAAGGTGCGGCGTGCCGCTTGGCAGCCTCCCCCGTCGCCACAGGGACCATACCAGCCGCAAGGGCCGAGGCAATGCCTGCCGGAGCGTCGTCTACGGCGGCGCAATATTCTGGTGGTATGCCAAGAGCTTCCGCCGCTTTGATAAACACTTCAGGATGCGGTTTGCCATGCGTGATGTCATTGCCGTCTACTTTTGCGTCAAAGTATCTGCGAAGCTCCGTACGTTCGAGAATAAGCGGCGCATTTTTGCTTGAAGATGCAAGAGCGAGCTTCCATCCGTCATCACGAAGCATACGAAGGCACCTACAAACTTCAGGTGCCACAAAATCAGGCGTCAGCGTCGCAATCAATGATCGGTACAGCTCGTTCTTTTCCTCGCAGAGAGCGATCTTTTCCTCCATCGAATACGCACGCTGAGCTCGTGAGAGAACAATGTTCATGCTGTCCATACGTGAGAGTCCCAGCAGTCTGGCTTTGTCAGCCTCGGTAAAAGGAATGCCATGACGGTGAGTGAACTCTTGCCACGCTTTAAAATGAAGCTTATCGGTCGAAAGAAGGACGCCATCCATATCGAACGCAACTGCGCGAAGACGAACGCTCTCTTTCTTATATAATATGCTCCCGTTTTCCATATTCTTACCTCCTGAAAGGCATAGGGTATTTTGAAAAGAACACGCTCCTGTGTAACATAGATGTAAAAAGCGTTTTCTGTCTTGACCTTTGCTTTGAAATGTTATAACATACAGTAAAGTTAACATCACGTCGTGTTTAGTTGAACAAGGACGCATTTATACCTTGTTTTCTCAAGTGTGCTCGTGATTCCATCAACAATGTTTCGGGTATCAGCGCTGGTAAAGCGCATAATCTAAATGCGCCTCGTGCGCAAGGGAGGAAGCATACATGAAACGTTTTGGTGCTTTTGTACTGGCGGCCGCCGTGGTTGCAGGGGTCGCAGGAGCAACGTTGGCGAAGGACGGTTCGGCTACCATGAAGATCATCGAGCAGGCCCAGAACATGTCGCTCGAGGAGCTTGCCAAGAAGGCAATTGAAGAAAGCAACGGCCAGATGTTCTATGGTCTCGGCAACAGCAGCCGCGGCAAGAGCGCACTGCCGCTGTTCATCAAATACCTTCAGAGCATCGACCCGAGCTACACGCTGAAGTTCGAGTGGCAGCAGCCGAAGAACAACAAGATCTTCGATCAGCTGACTGCTGATTCGCAGAAAGACAAGGGCACGTTCTCGATGACGCTGATCCAGGACGGTAACCAGATCGAGAGCAAGATGGTCCAGACCGGCGTTCTCGACACATTCGTCCCGAAGGGCTGGGCAGAAGCGAACGGCGTGAAGTCAGCCGATGTCCGTTTCCTCCCGCTTCAGACACTGAACAAGGTTTTTATGTTCAATAACACCGGCGCCAAGAAGTACACGAATTGCTGGGACTTTGTCGCCAAGGGTGAGCACGGCCTGTTCATGGATATCGACAGCGAGATCGTCGGCAAGAACTTCCTGTACATGCTCACACAGGATAAATACGCGACTGCGCTGTTTGATGCGTTCCAGGCTCTGCCCGATGCAAAGAAGTCGCAGTTCATGCCCGTCATCAAGGAGATGGAAGGCGAAGCGAAGGATCTCGGACTTGGCGAGCATGGTGCTTACGGACTTGCCTATATCAAGCTCTGGGTTGAAAGCTACAATGCTCAGACCGATGACGGCCCGATCTGCAACACCCTGACGAACAAATCTGCGACAGATCAGTTTGGTCTGCTGGTGTACAGCAAGCTGCGCAGCGTCCAGGAGTCAGACACGGTGTCAAAGAATTTTGTCACTGTCGCGGCCTATCAGCCCGACTATAAGGGCATCGGCGGATACGGCTACTGCCACTATCTGTTTGTCACTGACAACAGCCCGCTGCCGTGGACTTCCTGCGCGTTCATCGCCTACATGACCGAGACCGTCGACGGCTTCTCGTCTTGGGGCAAGGACATGGGCGGCTACTCTGCAAACCCCAAGGTCGCGGCCGGCACGGAAGAACGCTTCCACCACAGCCGCGGCGGCTATGAGGGCGACGTGAACAAGTTCGACAACAAGAACGACCGCGGCTACGACTGGTGGGTCAACAATGGCCAGCTGGTCCTCGAGGATCCGCAGTACTGCGCTTCCGTCGCGTTCACCGTCGGCGACTGGATCGAAACGCTTGAAAAGTACAGCGGCAAGAAATAAGCGTTTTTTCAGCAGAAGTTAAAATGAGGCCACATCAGCGCCCACGGAATGCCTGCGAGGCGTTCTGCGGGCGCTGATTTCTTTACAGAGTTATTATACGGGGCTTTTTCAGAAGGGGGAATATTCATGACTTCTACTGACGTCCCGGCACGTGCAAACTCGTCGCTGCTGGGCAACCGTATCCGCACGTTCCTCTCAAAGCCGCACAACGTCATTCTTCTGTTGCTGGGGATCGTACTGACAGTTACCACCATCGCACCGATCATCGCTATTGTTCAGGACACAGTTTCAGTTCACCCTGGCACGCGCGATGCGATCCTGAGCCATAAGACAGAAGGCTGGACGCTTGTCAACTACGTTGACCTGTTCACCAGCCGTCTTGCTCGCAAGAATCTTTGGATCCCGCTGTGGAACACCGTCGTCATGTCGGCAGGAGCCTGCCTTGTTTCCATTCTCTATGGCGGCATTGTCGCGTTCCTCGTGACGCGCACGAATATGGCCGCCCGCCGCTGGCTCAGCGCTGTTTTCATCTTCCCGTACATCATGCCGCAGTGGACGCTTGCCGTCGTGTGGCAAAACCTGTTCAACAGCAATGCTGTGACGGGTACAGCGAACGGGCTTCTCGCCTCGCTGTTCGGCATCACGATGCCGATCTGGTGGTGCAAAGGGCTGTTCCCGACGATGGTCGTCCTTGGACTTCACTATGCGCCGTTTGCCTATATTCTCGTAGGCGGGATTTTCCGCAACATGGACGCTAACCTCGAAGAGGCAGCGACAATCCTTGACACGCCGCGGTGGAAGATCATGACCCGTGTCACGCTTCCGATGGTACGTCCTGCCATTCTTTCGACGATCCTGCTTGTGTTCTCCAGCGCCATGGGCTCCTACCCAGTCCCGCACTACCTCAATTTTACGACGCTTGCCACGCAGTACGTATCGATGAACTCTCGCAACACCGGCCAGGCCAGCATTCTTGCTATTATCATGATGGTGTTCGGCGTCGCGATCATGCTCGTGAATCAGCGTTCGCTCAAGTCGCGCAAAAACTATACGACAGTGACGGGCAAAGCCGGACAGACATCGAAGATCAACCTGGGCAAGCGCGGCAGATATATTATCGCAGCCGTTCTTGTTTTCTTGACGTTCTTCACGAGCATCTTCCCCATCGCCTCGTTCGCGTTTGAGACGTTCCTCCCCAATCCCGGCGATTACTCGTTCCTTTACACGGGTGATGCTTCAAATCTGACGACTAAATGGTGGATCACGAGCGAGAATGTGACAGAGAACGGCCTGTACGGCCAAATGGGAATGCTGTACAACGATACGATCTGGCATGCTTTCAAGGGCACCCTCTGGGTATCCACATGCTGCGCTCTGCTGGCCGGTACGCTGGGCACGCTCATCGGATATGCCGTGTCGAAGAACCGCAGAAGCCGTTCAGCGGGATACGTAAATGCAGTCGCCTTCCTCCCCTATCTGATGCCGTCGATTTCTGTCGGCGCAGCGTTCTTCGTGCTGTTCTCGAACAAGTATATCAACCTGTTCAACACCTACACGCTGCTGATCATCGTAGGCACGATCAAGTATATCCCGTTCGCCAGCCGCAGTTCGCTGAACTCGATGCTTCAGATCTCCGGAGAACTGGAAGAGAGCGCCATGATCTTGAACATCCCCTGGATCAAGCGCATGTGCCGCATCATCATCCCAATCCAGAAATCGAGCATCATTTCCGGCTACATGCTGCCGTTCATGACCTGCCTTCGTGAACTGTCGCTGTTTATGCTCCTGTCCGTTCAAGGATTTGTCCTTTCTACGACACTCGACTACTTTGATGAAATGGGACTGTCTGCATTCTCAAGCGGCATCAACCTGATCCTGATCGTCACACTGCTCGTGTGCAACTGGCTCGTAAACAAGGTGACAGGCGCAAGCCTCGACAAGGGAATTGGAGGTTAACAATCATGCCAAAAATCACACTTGAACATGTCACAAAGCGCTGGGGCAATTTCTATTCTGTCGAGGACTTGAGCCTTGAGATCGAGGATAATGCCTTTGTCACGCTGCTTGGTCCTTCGGGCTGCGGCAAGACGACGACCCTCCGCATGATCGCCGGTCTTGAAACGCCCACTTCCGGCCGTATCACTATCGGTGATGAAGTTGTCTTTGACAGCGCAAAGGGAATCAACGTGCCGGCCAACCGCCGCCATGTCGGCTTCCTGTTCCAGAACTATGCGCTGTGGCCAAACATGACCGTATACGAGAATATCGCTTTTGGTCTGAGAAACATCAGAGAACCGCGCCGGCTGACTAAGCAGGAAATCGACGAGCGAGTCCGCGAGGCTGCCCGTCCCGTCAAGATCGCACCGTTCTTCGACCGCTATCCGGCAGAGCTTTCCGGCGGACAGCAGCAGCGAGCAGCCATTGCCCGCACGCTCGCTCCCGGTCCCAAAGTCATCTTCATGGATGAGCCGCTGAGCAACCTCGACGCCAAACTGAGGCTCGAAATGCGCTATGAACTTCAGCGTCTTCATGTCGAGACGGGCTCGACGTTCGTCTATGTCACGCATGATCAAATGGAAGCTATGACGCTGGCTACACGCATCTGTCTGATCAATAACGGCGTTCTCCAGCAGTACAGCCCGCCGCTCGACGTCTACAACAAACCGGCGAACGTCTTCACGGCAGACTTTGTCGGAAGCCCGTCTATCAACTTTGTCCTCGCGAAAGGCTCACAGAGAAATGACGGGGCTATTGAGCTGGAAGTGTTCAATGGACGCAAACTCATTTTCAAGCCGTCAGAACCGGTAAATATGGAAAGCTGGTTTGCAAACCGCGACGCCGAGATCGCCGCAAAGACTGAGGCGAAAAAAGCCGCACGCGCGCAGCCTGGCTATGTCGAAAAAGGCAATAAAGATGAGCGGTTCAGCTGCCATATCGCAAAAGCCAACGACGATGAGTTTGACACTGTACCTGTTGCTGAACTGACGAACTCTGATTTTATCCTCGGGATCCGCCCCGAGTTTGTGAACATTGTCGAACGCGGCGGTCTTGAAGGAGAAATCTACGGCGTCATGCCGACCGGCATGGAATCGACGCTTAAAATCCGCGTTGATGACTGGCTTCTGACGGGCGTTGTTTTCGGAGCTGGACAGTTCAGGATCGGCGCAAAAGTTGACGTCAACTTTGCCAACAGCGGTATCATGCTCTTTGACCGTGCCAGCGGCGCCCGCATTGCCTGCGGAGCGCTGGAACTCGCCTAGCACCATTGCATCACACTTCATTAAGAAAACAGCAGCTCAGAAAAGCGCATAAAAAGCGAGGATGTCGCTCGGATTTATATTCGGCGACACCCTCGCTTTTTATGCACCAACTTCAGCCTTTGGCTCCTGACAAACAGCCCTTCGCTGCCGGCAAGCACTGTAACGAGCTCCTAGAGCTTCTCGTCAGGGAGATATAACGTCATGTACGTGCTGTTGGGCTTGAAAACGATCATCGAATAATTTAGCTTGATGCAGACATGTCTCTGCTTCATCATAACTGCAATCCGTTCAGGCGAAAAGTTGGCGGCATCCTCTTCATCCAAGGAGACGTCTTTGTAGCAGTTCAGCTTCAACACCACATTGACGTGCTTCTGCTTGATCGCTGCTATATGCGTTTTTCTTAAAAATACTCTTTTACAGCAAAGTACTGTCCCGGACAGGCCTCAGTAACCTGCATCTGGAGAATATCGATGAACCAGTACGGCATTTCCAGTAAGTCTTCAATGGCCTTTTAAATTTCGCGGAAGCCCTTACGATCGGTAATTTCTGCTGATCCACGCCATGAGCAGGTTGACGATCCGCTGCTGCTCTGATTCAGTCAATTCACGGTGAAGGGGGACCTTATACCATTTATTCAGGCATCCACGGCAACAGCACGCAGTGGCATGCATGGATTTAAAGACAGGATGCCCATGCATCGGAGTTTGTCTCCCGTCATTTACGGGTTCCGCGGGCGCCAGCTTTTTACGAACGAAATCCGCAGCGTGTCTCCGCATGACATCCATGCCCTTTTCTTCTAGGTACGCCCGTTCTTTTCGAGTCAAAAGAAAGCTGGATCGAAATTTTGAGCGTTCCAACTTGTCCAGTGCCTCTTCGATCGTCTGCATGTTCTCACCAATCATGTCGCTAATCTGTAGAACCCAAAGCATCTCTCACTGATAGCCGCGTTCATGCTTAAATGCTGATACATGACCGCCGTTTATGCCCTGCCAAAAAGAATTTATGAAGAAAGTTTTCGTGCTCTTGCGGAATGAGACAATCAGGCGTATAATAATAAATATGCGGGTGTAGCTCAGTTGGTAGAGCATCAGCTTCCCAAGCTGAGGGTCGCGGGTTCGAGCCTCGTCACCCGCTCCAATTATTAAGCATTGAAAAGTTGGTACGAAGTCGCGTGTGCGGCAATCGTACCAACTTTTTTTGCTCCCCCGAGAAATAATGCTGTTACCTGAAATCCAGCTTGGCCCGTTGAACAAGAGTGTTTTCCCCTTTTACAGGTAGTTTTCAGCAGTCTAGATGCAGGTATTGTACGATTTAGCAGATGTCGATTCTCTTTCCGTCGCGAAGAGACAGCTTTAAAAGCGCTCTGTAATCGTCAACGGCCTTTTCTTCCGGCTCGTCCATGGAGATGAAAACCCCAATTCCGAGCAGTTCCGCGCGGAACTCATGGACGACCTGAGCCATTCCTGCCGCAGTACTGCCCCCGTGCATGAAATCATCGATTAGAAGTACTTTATCGTCCGGTGAAAGGTTTTTCGTCCCCATATACATGGAACGGACTTCTCCGCTCTGCGTCGGGTAGTGCACACAAACAGCGGGGCCGTCGCTGGCTCGGTTGCGGAAGCGGCAGACGGCAAGGGAAACACCCAAAGCACGCGCTGTCGCCAGACCGAGAGGGATTCCTTTCACTTCGGATGTCATGATCAGCGTCGGGTGCAGGTCTTTAAAATCAGAAGCAAAGATCTGCCCCAGCACGTCGGTATACACAGGATTGAAGAGGATATCGGCATAATAAATCAGTCCGCCGGGAAGCAGTCGACTGGGATCAGCCAGCGTCTCCGCGATCTCTGACAAAAACTCTTTTCGCTTTTCGTCTGTAAGCGCAGGGATATAAAAAGCGCCCCCAGTCCGACCGCGATCCACAACCAGATGGCCGTAGCCTTCGTGAGTCAGGGCGTCGTTGACCATCGAAACATCATCGCTGATGACTGTTTTCGAGACGCCGAACTCCTCTGCCAATCCCGTCAGCGAAATAAGCCGGGACGGTGTCGAGAGGAACTTGGAGGTAATACGGATAAGCCGTTCTGTACGCTGACCTTTCATGAAGCGTCACCTTTCTGGGAAAAAATAAACGTGTCTTCTGCACAGGGCAGTTCGCTGCGGAATCCACTAAAATTGTCTGCACGCCAGAGCGCAAAAGCGGAACTGCCGCTGCCGCTGATTCCCCAGGCATAAGCGCCTTTTGCGGAGAACTCGTTAAAGAGGTCCTGATATTCAGGGTGTTCATTCAAAAGCACGGGAGCAAAATCGTTGGGCAAAAATCCGACACGTTCGCCTTTAAGCATTTTTTCATAGATCGCTTTTGCTTCTGCACGCGCTTCAGAGGCAGTCACGGGCCAGCGGCCTCCGAAATATTCGTCGAGCTTTCTGTACATTTCAGGAGTCAGACACCGCCATGTTGGGATGACGATGACAGCGTGCCAGTCGGAAAGAGCTTTTTTCATCGGCTCAAGATGGTCGCCGATTCCTGAAGCCAGTGCAGCCTGCGCTTCTCCGCACAGAAAAGGCACGTCAGCGCCTGTTTCCGCTTCAGCCTCCCGGACATCGCAGTTTTCTGCCCGCAGGAAAGACAGGAGCGCAGCAGCGTCGCCGCTTCCCGCGCCCAGCCCCGTCCCGGGAGGAACGTTTTTTTCAAGCGCCATGTCAAGAGGAGGAACGTTCGCATTACGCTTGCGCACTGCGTCAAGCGCCTTGAAGAGTATATTTCTGCCTGTAATGGCTGATTTTGCCCTGTTAAAAGTTACCTTGACATTATCTTCTATACCTCTGCTAATTGTCAAGCTGTCGAAGGGACCTATTTTGAAGAACAGTGAGCACAGTTCGTGATACCCGGATAAAAGTTTGCCGGTAATGCGCAGGGTCAGATTGATCTTTCCGAAGCATTTCATCGTTTTCATGCTTTTCCGCCTTTCACGCGACGCGAAAAAAGAGGCTTACGCCTCTTTATAAATCAGCTCAGTTAAGATTTCCTTACAAAGATCCTTTTTTCTCCCACACGGCGGGTCAATCCGCGTCCGTCGAGGTATTCAAGGACCGGCAGGACAAATTTGCGGCTGCTACCGGTCAGGTCGCGTACCATCGCCAGCGTAAAACCTCCCTTGATCGCGCGCAGCCGCTCCATAAGCGGCGCAAGGAGTTCCAGAGAAAGCACGTACGTCCCGTCAAGGATGGCAACATCGCTGTTTTTCTTCATCTGTTCAAGGATGCTTTTAAACTCTGCCGCCGGCAGGGCAAGCGCCTGCGCCAGCTCGCCAATCTGCGGCATCTCCCAGCCCGCACTTCGGCATTGTGCAAGGATCTTCTCTCTTGCATCGCTGTATGATGAATTATCTGCAGCAGAAAACTCAGGCAGCGACACAGCATCGCCGTCCCGTCCGATCTGTCCGGCGGAAACAAGACTGTCAAGGATCATGCGTCCCATTCGGCGTTCTTTCTCAGAAAAGGCTCCGTTGATCAGGTCGTCCTGAAGCATTCCTTTCTGATGCGCATAATCAGCATGGTACTTTTTCAGACTCTCGAGCAGCTTTTCCGAGATCTCTCGGTACCGCCCCGTCGAGAGAACAATGCCGTCTCCCGTACGGAGATAATGCAGCCGCTTTTTGCTTTCCAGGTGTTCAAGCATCGAAATCAGGTCTTTGCGAAGCTCCTGAGTCAGGACCATCAGCTCGCTGACGCTCAGCTGCATTTCAGACGCAACGACAGCGGCAATGCGTTCTTCACGTTCAGATGCAGCGCTGAGTCTGAGGATATGATCGCGCTCGGCGTCACGGCTGCGCTTTCCCGAAGGACGTCCCGTATAGGGCACGAGCACTTCGCCGCCGCCGATGGTGCGAAGGGGGCTGTAAAAGCGGATCACGAACCGCTGCCCGATCGTCACCGCAACTGGCTCTTCAAGGACAAGCTGAACAGGGGCCGTGTGCCCAGGCAAAAGGCTCTTCCCGTCAAGCATCGACACGCGCGCCAGCACATCAGAAGTGCCAATATGAAGACGGACGCGCTGCCAGTGTTCGAGCGGATCAGGAACGAAGCCGAGCAGCTTGAGCATCACATCAAGGCAGTCTGTCGCTTTATAAACGCCGCGCGCGCAGACAACATCGCCTCTCTTGATTTCGTCGAGACCGATGTCGCTAAGGCACATCGCCACGCGCTGCCCCGCAAATGCAGTCTGCACGCTCTTGCCGTGGACCTGCACGGAACGGACGCGTGATTTTTTTCCAGACGGGAAAACGTCAACTTCGTCGCCCGGACTGACGCTGCCTTTATACGCCGTTCCCGTCACGACCGTGCCAAAGCCGGCAACCGGGAAAGAGCGGTCGATCGGCATAAAGTACGCGCCCTCGCGTTCTCGTGGATGAACTTCGTCAACGAGTTTTTCAAATGCCTCCTTCAGCTCAGAAATCCCTTCGCCAGTCACAGAAGAAACGGACAGAACAGGCGCGCTTTCCAGGAGCGTTCCGGCGACGAGCATCTGAATGTCTTCTCTGACAAGATCAAGCATCGCTTCGTCAACCAGGTCTTTTTTCGTGATCGCAACAATGCCGTGCTGCACGCCCAAAAGCGAGAGGATGTCAAGATGTTCGCGGGTCTGCGGCATCACGCCTTCATCGGCTGCCACGACAAGGAGCACCGCATCGACGCCTGAAGCGCCGGAAACCATCTGGCGAATAAAACGGTCATGACCAGGCACGTCGATAAGACTGATGACGCGTTCGCTCGGTAAGACGAGCGGCGCAAAGCCAAGCTCGATCGTGATGCCGCGCTTTTTCTCCTCGTTGAGACGGTCGCAGTCCACACCGGTCATCGCTTTGACAAGCTGCGTCTTGCCATGATCGATATGCCCCGCCGTGCCGACAACGAGGGAGATCTCCTGACGGCTCATCGCGCCTCCTCCAGAGCTTCGCGCAGCGACGTGAGCAATGAATCCTCTTCAAAAGGACGAAGTGTGCGAAGATGGATCAGCAGCTCGTCTTCATGCGCCACGGCAATCACGGGCACAGTGCACTGGCGCAGGCGCTGCTGCAAGACTGCCGTATTCAGAGGCGCGGCTGGCCTGATCGCTACAGCCCAGCCGGGAAGCGGCCGTTCCGGATAAGCGCCGCCGCCGACAGCATCTTCTGACGGCACGACATCGGACGCAACGTTCAGCCCCAACTCATCGATTTTCTGACGCAGCTTTTCGGCCCGCGTTTTCAGCTCTTCTTCGGTGACTATGATCATCTCCAGCGTGGGAATCTTTTTCCAGTCGCCGCGAAGGTAGATACGCAGCGTCGCTTCCAGTGCAGCCAGAGTCATCTTGTCGCACCTGAGAGCACGCAGCAAAGGATAACGGCGAAGTTTGTCGATCAGCTCCTTTTTGCCGACGACAGCACCCATTTGAGGTCCTCCAAGGATCTTGTCGCCCGAAAAAGTCACCAGATCGACGCCAGCGCTCAGACAGTCGTGAACGGTCGATTCGCCTTCAAGTCCCAGTGTTTCATTCCCAACAAGGATCCCGCTGCCAAGATCCTCCACCATCAGCAGCCCCTTGCTGTGGGCCAGGCGGGCAAGCTCCTCTCGCTCGGGCGAAGTAACGAAGCCGGAGATGCGGAAATTCGAAGGATGTACTTTAAGCAGCATGACTGTGTCATCCGTGATTGCGTTCTCGTAGTCACGCAGATGCGTGCGGTTCGTGCATCCTGTTTCAACCAGCCGCGTCCCGGCAAAGCTCATAATGTCCGGGATGCGGAAAGAACCGCCGATCTCGACAAGCTCTCCGCGGGAAACGACAGCGTCTTTCTTCGCAGCCAGCGCAGCAAGCACGAGCAGGACAGCCGCAGCGTTGTTGTTGACGACGACAGCGGCCTCCGCTCCCGTCAGACGGCAGAGCAGCCACTCGACATGGGCATTCCGGTGCCCGCGGCTGCCGCTTTCGAGGTCGTACTCGAGAGTACTGTAGCCAAGCCCTGCAGCCGCGGCCGCGTCGATCGCCTCTTCTGCAAGGCACGATCGCCCCAGATTGGTATGAACGACGACGCCCGTGCAGTTGAGCACAGGACGCAGGCTGGGAGATGCCATCTTGTTCAGTTTTAGCAGCAGCTCAGCAAAAAAACGCGTTTCGTCATAAACAGCGTTCTCGCCATTAAGGATTTTCGTCCTCCATTGAGACAGCAGCCGGACGCAAACATCCTTGACGGCGCTTCGGCCAATATGCTCTTCAAACTCGGCAAGTCGCCGGTCGGAAAGGAGTTTATCCATGGAAGGAAGCAAGCGCATCAATGCCTGAACTGTTTTTTCACTGTTTTCTTTTCGGTCCATGATCAGCACACTCCAGAGCGGCGGAAAGGCCGCATTCGTTTTTGATGCTCTTTCGCGATAAAAAAGCTAATCGCGAGGCCGCGCCATAAGCAGGCGCACCTGATTCGCTGAGAATCACGCATGAATTTAACTTCGTATATCATAACACAACCTCGCATAAAAGTAAGGAAGCTCTTTCTGCCAGTTTTGCAGAGAGCTTCCTTGTTTTTTACAAAAACAGATCAAGACGGTCGCAGCGGCCGTCAGGCGAGGCGTAGCGGACTTCGCATTTGAGAACAAAGCCCGTCCTTTCAAGGATTTCTTTCCGAACGATGCGGATCAGTTCAAAGACATCGGACGCAGTGGCGCCGCCGCAGTTGATGATGAAATTCGCATGACGGCTGCTGACTTCGGCTGCGCCGACGCGCGTGCCCTTCAGTCCTGCCTTGTCGATGACCATGCCGGGAGGACCGTACTGAGCATAGAGCTGTTCGTCGTTGCTGAAGACCGAACCGCAGTTGGGGTATTCGAGAGGGAATTTTGAGCGCCGTTCCTCCAGAACGCTGAGCATGGCGCGTCGAATCTTTTCCGGGTCATCCTGGTCGAGTTTCAGCTGTGCGCCAAGGACGATCCAGTTTTTGCCCTGAAAAATCGAGTGCCGGTATGAAAAATCGCACTCGACGCCCGCAATGCGCCGCATCTGCCCGTTCTCATCCAGGATATCCACGAACGTCACCGTATCGCCGATGTTCTGACGCATGCTGCCGCCGTTCATGAACAGCAGACCGCCAAAGTTCCCAGGGATGCCGACGGCGTGTTCCAGGCCGGTAAGGCCGCGAGCGGCACAGGCACGGGCCAGCGACGGCGTCCACAGTCCTGCTTCGGCATACACGTTTTCGCCGTCAAAACGCGCGGCGCTGAAGCGGCTGCCGATCTTGATGATCATGCCCCGATATCCCTGATCGTCAAAAAGCATGTTCGATCCATGCCCTATAACGAGGCTGGGCAATCCAGTCTCTCTGGCAATAGCACGCGCCAAGGCTATTTCATCAGCGCTGCTTGGCTCGACAAGATAATCGGCAGGACCGCCGATCTGCCAGTGACAGTAATTTTTCAGCGGCGCCCCGGCGGTCCAATGAAGGCCTGACTTATCGAGGCGCTCGGCGATTTCTGAAGTCATTCTTCTTTCCTCCAGTACCATAATGATCCTTTTGGTTGTTTTTATGTACCTCCCGCCCGTGCTGGCCGTTCCCGCCTCGCTTTTCCGGCCTGATCAGGCAATGGGGGCCATAGCCGATCAGGTCGCTGCGTCCGGCACGGCGAAGCGCTTCTTCAACCAGGGGCCTGTTCTCGGGACGTTTATACTGCAGCAATGCCCGCTGCAGGGCTTTTTCATGGCCGCCCCGCGGGACGTAGAGCTTTTCCCCGGTAAAGGGGTTAATGCCTGTATAGAACATGCAGGTCGAAGCACTTCCCGGCGTCGGGATAAAATCCTGAACCTGCTCGGGCGTGAATTTCTGATCGCGGAGAAATTCCGCAAGCTCGACAGCCTCTTTGAGCGAACACCCCGGATGACTTGAGATCAGGTACGGCAGAACATACTGCTCTTTTCCGGCCTGTCGCGTCGCCTGCTCGAAGAGCTCTTTGAAGCGTACATATTCTTCAACCGGCGGCTTGCCCATCAGGCGCAGCACTTTGGGGCTGGCGTGTTCCGGAGCGACGCGGAGCTGTCCGGATACATGCCAGCGGACCAGCTCGTCAATAAACCGCCCGCCGTCCGGATCAGCCAGGATGTAGTCATAACGGAGCCCCGAGCGGATGAACACCTTTTTCACGCCTGGAAGTGCGCGCAGTTTGCGAAGCAGCTGTATAAATTCAGCATGGGTCGCATTGATGTTCGGGCACGGATTAGGGAAAAGGCACTGCCGATCGCGGCAGCATCCGTATTTCATCTGCTTATCGCACGACGGACCACGGAAGTTACCAGTCGGGCCGCCGACATCATGGATATACCCTTTAAATTGCGGGTGACGCGTCATCGCCCTCGCTTCTCGAAGGATCGACGCCTCGGAACGTGCCTGTACGATGCGGCCCTGATGCGCGTGGATCGCGCAGAACGAGCAGCTGCCGAAACAGCCTCGCGTGCTGCCAATGCTGAAGCGGACTTCTTCAATCGCTGGAACGCCCCCGCGGGCAGCATACACAGGATGCGGCTCGCGGGTGTAAGGCAGTTCGTTGACCAGATCAAACTCCTCAGTTGTCAGCGGACGCATCGGCCTGTTCTGGATCATGAAGCGATCGCCGACTTTCTGCGCGACAGCGTGTCCGCGAAACGGGTCCTGTTCAGCGCTTTGCAGGCGATACGCAAGCGCGTACTTTTCTTTGCTCGCTTCGACGTCTTCAAACGAAGGAATTTCGAGGCAGCTATCCGGCTTTGCCTTCTTCATCACGCAGGTGCCGGGCACATCGTCGATCTCGCTCACAGGCACGCCCGAAGTAAGGCGCGCAGCAATCTCCCTGAGCTGAAGCTCTCCCATGCCGTAGATGAGGATGTCGGCACGGCAATCGGCAAGCATGGGCCGGCGGACCTTGTCAGACCAGTAATCGTAATGCGCAAAGCGCCTCATGCTCGCCTCGATGCCGCCCACGACGAGAGGGATGTCTCCCCAGATCTCGCGGGCCCTGTTACAGTAGACGATCGTCGCCCGATCAGGACGATGACCGACTTCTCCGCCAGGGGAATAGGCATCGCTGCCTCGCTTGTTGCGAGAGGCCGTCAGCTTGCTGAGCATTGAATCGAGGTTGCCGGCAGAGACAAACACGGCATACCGCGGCGTCCCCATCACTTCGAAATCTTCGCGTCCCCGCCAGTCCGGCTGTGCGACGACGCCGATCTTATACCCCAAATGCTCCATCCAGCGAGCAATCAGTCCGTTCGCAAACGTCGGATGATCTACATACGCATCACCGGTGATAAACAGAAAATCGAGCTGCTTCCACCCCCGGCGGCGCATGTCGTCACGATTGATCGGTAAGAAATCATTCATGCCAGATATCATCACCCATCCAGATCCATCAGTTCGCACCAGATCGCGTTGCCCACTCGCATTCCCCGCGGTGATAGCGATACACGGTCGACTTTCCACGCAAGATCGTCCTGCGGGAGTTCGCGAAGCCGCTGCAAGACCGCATCAAGCCATCTCTGTCCGTAACGGCAGGCAAAATCTGAAAAGCCGATCCCTTCCGCAGTCCGCAGTGCCAGGATCGCCGCTTCAGATGCTTCGCGGGCGCCGGTCAGGCGTTCCTGATAATCAACAGCGGAACGTTCGTGCTCCACCGCGTCAGCCCAACGATCAAGATCCTTGCAGTTGGCAAAACGCGTGCCGTCAAGGAATCCCCACGCCCCCGGTCCAATGGCGCAGACAGGGCGCCGCCGCCAGTAGGCCAGATTATGACGGCTTTCATGTCCTTCGCGTGCAAAACTGGCGATCTCGTACTGCTTCAGGCCTTTTCGCGGGAAATAATACTGCGCCCAGCGGTAAAACGGGTACCCGTCCGGAAGACCTTCGGGAGTACGCTTTCCCCAAAAGCTGTCCGGCTCGATCGTCAGCTGATATACCGACACGTGCGTCACCCCCGTGCCGACGATGCCGCGCATGTTCTCGTGCCAGATGCGCATCGTCTGTCCTGGCAGAGCAAACATCAGATCTGCGCTGACGCGAAAGCCGGCATCCAGACACTGGTCGATCGCGCTCAGAGCGTCGGAGGCCGTATGCGGCCGCGCCATACGCTTGAGTTCAGCGTCGTTCAGCGACTGCACGCCAAGGCTGATTCTTGTGACGCCGCTCGCGCTCCAGAGCGCGAGCTTTTCGGCATCCACACTGTCTGGATTCGCCTCGACTGTCCATTCGCAGTCCCTCGACCGCGGCAGATCGTCAAGGGCTTTTATAACCGTCTTCCAGCATTCAACCGGGAGATACGACGGTGTGCCGCCGCCAAAGTAGATCGTTTCAAGCTGTTTTTTGCTCAGATATTCGCGCAGCGTTTGCAGTTCTCTGACAGCGCATTTTGTCCAGCGTTCGATCTGCCCGCTTTGAGGGCGAAAACTGTAAAAGGCGCAATACGGGCACTTGGAACGGCAGAACGGGACATGAATGTAAAGCGAAATGCCGCTATTTTCCATCCTCGTCGTCATTCACGTCAAGGAACGAAAGGAACGCATCAGGCGGGATGGAGACTTTGCCGATCTGCTTGAGCCGCTCCTTGCCCTTTTTCTGCTTTTCAAGCAGCTTGTTCTTGCGCGAGACGTCGCCGCCGTAGCACTTGGCAAGAACGTCCTTGCGAAGGGCACGGACGTTGGTGCGCACGATCACCTTTTTGCCGATCGAAGCCTGGATCGGCACTTCAAAGAGCTGGTTCGGGATCAGCGTCTTCAGCTTCATGGCCGAAGCGTGACCGCGATGATAGGCGTCGTCTGCATGGCAGATGAACGAGAATGCGTCGATCGGCTCCTGATTGATGAGCATGTCCACCTTGACCAGATTCGAGGCTTTGAAGCCGATATGCTCGTAATCCAGCGAAGCATAGCCGCGCGTGAGCGACTGGAGCTTGTCGTAGAATTCGACGATGAACTCAGCCAGCGGCAGGTCGTAAACGACACGCGCGCGTTCGGGAGTGATGTAGTCGAGGTTGAGATAGACGCCGCGTTTGTCCTGACAGAGTTGCATCACCTTGCCGACGTAGTCCTTCGGCGTGTACACAGTCAGACGGATCATCGGCTCCTGAACTTCCTGGATGTCGCCCTCCGGAGGAAAATCCGTGGGACGGTGCGCCTCGATCACCTCGCCCGTCTTTTTGACGACGCGATAAACAACGTTTGGCGCTGTCGCCACAAGATGAACATCAAATTCCCGTTCAAGCCGCTCACGCGAGATATCCATATGAAGAAGCCCCAGGAATCCGCAGCGGAAACCGAAGCCCAGCGCCGTCGACGTTTCAGGATCATATGTCAGCGAAGCGTCGTTGAGCTTGAGCTTTTCCAGGGCATCACGCAGCTGAGGAAAATCGTCGCGCTCCACAGGATACAGTCCGCAGTACACGACCGATTTGACCGGCTGATAGCCCGGCAGCGCTTCTTCAGAAGGATTGGCAGCATTCGTCACGGTGTCGCCGACACGGGCTTCATCAAGAGTTTTGATGCTCGCTGTGAAGTAGCCGACCTCGCCGGCGCCGAGCCGGTCAACAGGGGTCCAGCCGGGAGAGAAGACTCCAACTTCCTCGACCGTGTATGAGGCCCCAGTCGCCATCATCTTCACGATATCGCCCGCTTTGATCGTCCCGTTCATCAGGCGGATGTAGCAGACGATGCCGCGGTAATTATCGTAGACAGCATCAAAGATCAGTGCCTGGAGAGGCGCGTCGTCGCTCCCCTGGGGATGCGGGATGCCGGAAACGATCTGTTCGAGGATGTCAGGGATGCCGGTTCCTTCCTTGGCGCTGCAGCAGACCGCTTCGGAAGCGTCGATGCCGATCACGTCCTCGATTTCATGCCGGATCTCCTCGGGACGCGCCGAAGGCAGATCGATCTTGTTCAGCACGGGCAGAACGGTCAGGTCATTGTCGACGGCCTTATAAGCATTTGCCAGCGTCTGCGCCTGCACGCCCTGCGTGGAGTCGACGACGAGCAGAGCGCCTTCGCAGGCAGCAAGCGACCGCGAGACTTCGTAGCCGAAGTCGACATGCCCGGGCGTATCGATCAAGTTGAGGATGTAGTTTTCGCCGTCCCTGGCTTTGTAGTTCATGCGCACAGGAACGGACTTGATCGTGATCCCGCGTTCGCGCTCGATATCCATGTTGTCGAGGATCTGCTCTTTCATGTTGCGCTTTGCGACCGTGCCAGTCATTTCCAAAAGACGGTCAGCAATCGTCGACTTGCCATGGTCGATGTGCGCGATAATAGAGAAATTGCGTATTTTTCGCAAATCAGCTGTCACAGTGTCTCTTCCTTTCCACATCGCGGGAACGGAGCCGCGCGACTTTTTCAAGCGTAGTATATCCGATTTTTGCCCCGTCTTCAAAGGTTTTCGTTAAAAAACACAGGTTTTAAGGCTGAAAAAACGACTTTAGCCCGAGAGGCAAAAAACTTTTCAATTTTATAGTCTGCATTTAATTTTTGCGCATTTGTGTCATATCTTTCGTTTCATCGTTTTACATGAGAATAAATCTGGATAAACAGCTTGTTTCATCAAAAACGCACAGAATTCTTTCATTGACTTTTACTTTTTGATGAAGAATAATGTCCGTATGAACAGGCGCATTTTTCAGTTCCCGCCGCGTTCTCCTTTTCCTTTGTCGCGTTTGTTCCACAGCATAAAGGATATTCTCGTGTCTGTAAAGAGCAAATGAGATGCGGAAAAGGCTCTGCGTCCGCTGTATATGGCCGCTAGCGCTCACACACTCGCAAAATTTTTCAGAAAGAGGTATCTACTGATGACTTACGGAATCCGTCTGCTTGTTTTTCTCAAGGAAGGCGTGCTTGACACGCAGGGCAAGACTGTGGCCGCTTCTCTCAAGGGGATGGGCTACAGCTGCCTGAAGGACCTGCGCGTCGGGAAATATATCCACCTCGACGTAGAGGCGTCAAGCGAAGCCGAGGCGGTCGCGCAGGTTGAGAAAATGTGCGACGACCTTCTGGTCAACGACATCATCGAAGAGTTCAAGGTCGAGACCGAGGCGGCGCGCGCATGAAGACCGCAGTCGTCGTTTTTCCCGGCAGCAACTGCGATCAGGATGCCGTCAAGGCTGCGGGCGCAGTCTCGGGCGGTTCTGCTGTTACAGTCTGGCATAAAGACAGCGCACTGCCGGCCGGCACCGATCTGGTGATCCTCCCCGGCGGTTTCTCGTACGGCGATTATCTGCGCAGCGGCGCGATGGCGGCCAACTCCGCCATCATGAACGCTGTGATCGAATTTGCGAACAAGGGCGGCCTGGTCCTTGGCATCTGCAACGGTTTCCAGATCCTCACGGAAAGCCGTCTGCTTCCCGGTGCGCTGCTCCAGAATGACTGCCAGCATTTCGTATGCAAGCCTGTCACGCTCCGCGTTGAACGCGCTGATTTGCCCTTCACGCTGGATTACAAAAAGGACGAGATCGTCACGATCCCGATCGCACACGGCGAAGGGCGTTACTATGTCGATCCCGAAGGACTGAAAGTGCTTGAGGGCGAAGGCCGCGTCGCTTTCCGCTACTGCGACGCCTGCGGAAATATCACCGCTGAGAGCAACCCCAACGGCGCGCTGAACAACATCGCCGGCATCGTCAATGAGCGCGGCAACGTGCTCGGCCTCATGCCTCACCCCGAGCGCTACAGCGAGGACCTGCTCGGTGGTTCTGACGGCGCAAAATTCTGGACTTCCGTGAAAAAATGGCTTGAAGGAGGACGCCGCTGATGAACTACAAAGATGCAGGACTCCGCGAGTCCGAATATCTCTCTCTGAAAGAAACGCTCGGCCGCGAGCCCAATGATCTTGAACTGCGCATCATGGGCGTGATGTGGTCGGAGCATTGCAGCTACAAATCCACCAGACCTCTTCTGAAAAAACTCCCCAAGGAAGGCAAGTACGTCGTCCTTGGCCCCGGCGAAAATGCCGGCATCATCGACGGCGGCGCGGGCGTCGGCATCGCGTTCAAGGTCGAAAGCCACAATCACCCCTCTGCGGTCGCTCCCTATCAGGGCGCGGCGACAGGCGTGGGCGGCATCATCCGCGACATCATCGCACTCGGCGCACGTCCGGTCGCGTCGCTCGACGGGCTCTTCTTCGGCTCTGTCAATTCACCTGTGCACGACGGCGTCGTCAAGGGCGTCGGCGGCTACGGCAACTGCATCGGCGTGCCGACCATCGGCGGCAAGACTTATTATGATCCCACATACGAGGGCAACCCGCTCGTCAACGCGATGAACATCGGCACGGTCAAGGTCGACAAGATCGTCAGCTCACAGACGGCCAAGCCCGGTCAGGCAGTCGTCATCCTCGGTTCGAAAACCGGCCGCGACGGCATTGCCGGCGCCGCTTTCGCCTCGACCGAACTCAAGGATAACACCAAGGAGAGCCGTCCCTCGATCCAGATCGGCGACCCCTTCGTCGAAAAGCTCCTCACGGAAGCCTGCCTTGAAATGCGCGATGAAGGCCTGTTCGTCTCCATGCAGGACATGGGTGCAGCTGGCATCCTCTCGTCCTCGTCGGAAGTCGCCGCAAAAAGCGGCGTCGGCATGACGATCGACTTTGACAAGGTGCCTCTTCGCGCCGAGGGCATGGAGCCCTGGGAGATCGCCCTTTCCGAGTCGCAGGAGCGCATGCTGCTGATCGTTGAGGACGCCAAGATGCCCGAGGTGTTCCGCATCGCCGAAAAATGGGGGCTCGACGCTACGGAGATCGGCCGCACCGAAGAAGGCGATCACTACCGCATCTACTGGAAGGGCAAGATCGCCGCTGATGTCCCGGCCACGACCATCGGCAGCGACTGCCCCGTCATCCCCTGGCCGGCTGAACGCCCCGACCTTGAGACGAGATGGAACAAAGAAGTCACCATCGACGCCCCATCCGATCCCGGCAAGGCGCTTCTCGGACTTCTTTCCGACTCCAACCTTCACTGCAAGGAAGACATTTATGTGCAGTATGATTCGATGGTGCAGACGAACACAGTCGTCGGCCCCGGCTCTCCTGTCTGCGCCTTCCGAGTGACCGAGTCCGGCCGTATCTGCGCTGTCAGCATGGAAGCCGACCCGTGGGGCTGCGAGCTTGATCCTGAGCGTGCTACGGCCAATCTGGTTGCCAGATCGTGCCGCGTGCTTTCGGTCGCAGGCGCCGTTCCCGCCGGTCTGACCAACTGCCTCAACTTCCCCTCGCCTGAGAAGCCCAAGCATTTCTGGGTGCTCTCGCACAGCGTCGAAGGCATGGCCGCTGCCTGCAAGGCGCTCGACTGCCCCGTCGTCTCCGGCAACGTCAGCCTGTACAACGAGACTTCCGTCACGGCGATCCTGCCCACGCCGCTGCTTGGCGTCGTCGGCATGGTCGAAGCGCCCGCGATCCTCAAATCCGGCTCCTGGAAGGAAGGCGACCTGCTTTTCCTTGCCGGGCTCAACACCCCCACGCTGGCTGCGAGCGTTTACCAGCGCCATTACGGTCACGATTTTGCCGGCCGTCCTCTGCCCTTCGACGCCGAGAAGGAAAAAGCTTTCAACGCCGGCGCGCTTGCCGTTGCCCAGGCACAGGCAGCCCACAGCGCCCGCCCCGTCATCGGCGGCGGTCTGCTCACAGCCGTTGCCAAAGAAGCGATCGACTCAGGCGTGGGCGTCACGCTTGACGACAAGAATTACACCGCTGCCGAACTCTTCGGCGAAGGTGCGACTGTCGCTGTATATGCTGTTCCCGCCGATAAGGCCGAGGCGTTCCGTTCCTGCTGGAAGAACGTCCCTGTCGAGCAGATCGGCGTTGTCGGCGGCGAGAGCCTGAAACTTGGCAGCGCAACGCTCGCTACCGTTGCTGAACTGAACAGCGCGTTCAGGAAATAAATTCATGTGCGGTATCATCGGAGCTTACTCTCCAGCATCTGCAACTTTGGCCGAGGACATCTACCTCGGCCTCTACGCTTTACAGCACCGCGGACAGGAAGCAGCAGGCATCGCCTGGACGGATGATGACGGCAGCATCATCTGCCGCAAAGGACCGGGACTGGTCCACACAGCCCTTGATCAGGCTGAAATGAGCCGCATTGTCTGCCGCAGCGCAGTCGGACACGTTCGCTATGCGACAGCAGGAGGCTCTGCTGCATGCAATATTCAGCCGCTGACGGCCAACACGCTCGCGCGAGGTTCCTTTGCGGTCGTCCATAACGGCAACCTTCCGGACGCATCAACTCAGCGCATCGCGCTGGAAGGACGCGGCGCGCTGTTTCAGTCGAGTTCCGATACAGAGCTGATCCTGCACCTGATCTCACATCAGCCGGGACGTCCCTTTCTCGATGCCCTTTCTCAGGCGCTCAGACACCTGAAAGGCGCCTATTCGCTCGTCTTTCTACATGATGACAAGCTGATCGCCGCGCGCGATCCCTGGGGCTTCCGGCCGCTCGTTCTTGGGCGCCGCGGCGACGTCACGTACGTCGCCTCCGAGTCATGCGCGTTCGACCTGCTCGGTGCCAGGATGATCCGTGACATAGAGCCAGGCGAGATCATCGTGATCGACCAGTCCGGCTGTCAGAGCTTCAGGATACCGCACACAAGCAAACGCCAGTTCCACTGCGCGTTCGAATACGTCTATTTTGCTCGTCCCGACAGCATCATTGACGGCGTATCTGTGTACAACGCAAGGAAAAACATGGGACGTGCGCTTGCACGTTCCTGCACGCGCTGCCTTGGCGGCTGCAAGCAGCTTGAACGTCCCCTCGTAACGGGCCTGCCGGACAGCGGTACGATCGCAGCTCTGGGCTTTTCTGAGGAATCCGGCATTCCGTATGAATCTGCTATCGTCCGCAACCGCTACAGCGGACGCACTTTTATCGAGCCGACGCAGCGAGTTCGGGAACTGGGCGTGCTCAAAAAGCTCAATCCGATGAAGCAGATGATCCAGGGGCGCGATCTGATCGTCGTAGACGACTCGATTGTGCGCGGCACCACGTCGATCAAAGTCGCACAGCTGCTCAGAGATCACTGCGGCGCCAGAGGCGTGCACATGTGCGTTTCCAGTCCGCCTGTCGCGTATCCCTGCTTTTACGGCATCGACACGCCCAGCCGCAAGGACCTGATCGCTGCACGCCTGGAGGGGGAAGCGCTGAGAAAGCATCTCGGCGTCGATTCGCTGTTCTACCTGAGCAAAGCTGAACTCGTCGAAGCGGTCGGACTGCCGGAAAGCCGGCTCTGCACCGCATGTTTCGATGGAAATTACATGGAGGAAGAAGACAATGAGCAATCTGACCTATGAAAAGGCCGGCGTAGACATTAAGGGCGGCGACCATTGGGTCGAAACGATCAAGGGAATTTTAAAGCAGCACACAGCAGACCCGCGCGTCGTTGGCGGTATCGGCGGGTTCAGCGGCCTGATGCGCCTTTCCGGCGATCAGCTGATCGCCGGTTGCTGCGACGGCGTTGGCACCAAGGTCGAGATCGCCCGTGCCTCCGGCATCTATGACGGACTGGGCCAGGACCTTGTAGCGATGAACGTCAACGACCTCGTCACCGGCGGCGCCAAGCCGCTGTTTTTCCTCGACTACATCGCCTGCGGGGCCCTCAACGAGACGATGATGTCGGCAGTCGTCAAGTCAGTCGTCAATGCCTGTGAATACTGCGGCTGCGTCCTGCTTGGCGGCGAGACAGCAGAAATGCCCGGAGTCTATGGCAAGGAGAGCTTCGACCTGGCCGGCTTCGCCGTCGGAGCGCTGAAGGAATCGGAGATCATAGACGGTTCCTCCGTCAAGGAAGGCGACGTGATCATCGGCCTGCACAGCTCCGGCGTTCACAGCAACGGCTATACCCTTGTCCGGTCGGCGCTGGCTGATGAAATCGCCGGCGGTCTTGACAAAGAAGGTCCCGTTCCCGGCGAAACGCTCGGCGAGACGCTGATGAAGCCTACCCGTCTGTACGTGCCGCAGGCCATTGCCGCAACGAAGACGGGCAAGGTCAAGGCCATGGCTCACATCACCGGCAGCGGACTGGAGGACAACATCAACCGAGTCGTGCCCGATCCCTGCGTCTGCAAGCTCACGTATGACTGGCCGCGTCCGGCCGTTTTCGATCTGATCGCTTCCAAGGGAGTCGACGAGGAAGAAATGCGCCACGTCTTCAACCTCGGTATCGGTTATGTGTTCATCGTCGATCCCAAGGACGAAGCTGAGGTCACAAAGGTCCTCGCCGATATGGGCGAAAAGCCTCGCCGCGTCGGCACGGTCGTCCGCGCATGACAGTCCGCATCGGTATCCTCATCTCCGGGCGCGGAAGCAACATGGATGCGATCGTGGAGCATATCCGCGAAGAGAACGCTCCCGTCGATGTGTGCTTCGTCGCCAGCGACAAGGCTTCTGCCGCCGGACTTGAGACCGCCCGCAGCAAAGGCATCACCACAGCGACGGTTTCGTACAAACAGGGACGCGCCGCAGCCGAAGCGGAGATTGAAAAACTCTGGCAGGAGCACAAGATCGATCTGCTCGTGCTGGCCGGTTTTATGCGTCTGATCACGGGAGATTTCGTCTCCCGCCACGAAGGGCGCATCCTGAATATCCATCCTGCCATGCTGCCCAAGTTTCCAGGCGCGCACGGCATTGAGGACTTCTGGAAAAGCGGCGAAAGTTCCAGCGGCGTCACAGTTCACATCGTCGATGCCGAAATGGACCACGGACCTATCCTCATGCAGCAGGAAGTCGCCCGCACGCCGGACGACACGATCGAGACATTCGAGGCAAAAATCCACGCAGTTGAGCATCAGCTCTACTGGCGCGCATTAAAAAGCTACATTCAAAAACTCGCACAGGAGGCGCAATCATGAAACGCAGAGCACTTATTTCCGTCGCCGACAAGTCCGGCGCTCTTGAACTGGGGCAGAAACTGGTTGAACTTGGCTGGGAGCTCCTTTCCAGCTCCGGCACAGCCAAGATGTTCCGTGATGCGGGCGTGCCCGTGATCGAAGTTTCCGACATCACCAAGTTCCCCCACATCCTCGGCGGACGCGTCAAGACGCTGCATCCACTTGTCTTCGGCGGCATCCTCGCCAGACGTGACCTTGACAGCGACATAAAGGACATGAACGATCACGGCATCGCCGGCATCGACATGGTCGTCGTCAACCTCTACCCGTTTGAGAAGACTGCACGCTCCGGTGCTGACCTTGACGCTCTGATCGAGAACATCGACATCGGCGGCGTCGCGCTGATCCGTGCAGCCGCCAAGAACTACCGCTACGTTGCCGTCATGACCGATCCGTCTGATTACGCCGCGGTCCTCGACGAGCTCAAGGCCGAAGGCAATGTGACGCTTGAAACGCGCCGCAAGCTGGCTCTGCGCGCTTTTGACGCCACTGCCCGCTATGATGCAACGATCGGCGACGGACTGCGCCGCGAGATGGGCGAAAAGGCGGACGCTGCTGTTCAGACCATCCCGCTCGTCCGTAAGCAGGAACTCCGCTATGGCGAGAATCCTCACCAGAGCGCCGGCGTCTACCTGCCGCCGCTGTCTGACTTCCCTGTCGAGCAGCTTGCGGGCAAGGAACTCTCTTACAACAACCTGCTCGACCTCGACACCGCCATGCGCGCCACGGCAATGATGCAGAGCGACATTGGCGCTGTCGTCATCAAGCACACAACGCCCTGCGGCATGGCAGTCGGCAAGACCGTCGCCGAAGCCTACGACCGCGCCTTTGAGTGCGATTCGCTGTCCGCGTTCGGCGGCGTCGTCGGCGTGACGCGCCACATCGACCTGGCTACAGCCGAATCGATCTCCAAGCACTTCACCGAAGTGCTGCTCTGCCCCTCCATCGACGACGATGCTCTCGCCCTGCTCAAGGAAAAACGCAAGAGCCTGCGCATCATGACCTGGAAGGGCGGCCGCGTCTTTGACCGTCAGATGGTCTCCACCTGGTGCGGCCTGCTCATGCAGGAAGATACCCTCGCACCTCTGCCCGATCAGACCAAGGGGCACTGGGTCGGTACGCCGCGTCCCGATCTGTGGGACGACCTCGTCCTCGCCTGGAAGGTCGCAGCTGTTTCAAAGAGCAATTCCGTTGCTATGGTCAAGGACGGCGAGGCCGTCGGCATCGGCATGGGCTTCTGCAGCCGCGTGTTCGCTGTCGAGTTTGCCGCCAATCAGGCCGGCGAGAAGGCCAAGGGAGCCGTGATGGCTTCCGATGCGTTCTTCCCCTTCCCCGACGGCGTCGAGAAGGCTGCCGCGGCCGGCATCGTGGCGATCATCCAGCCCGGCGGGTCCGTGCGCGACGATGAAGTCGCCAAGCGCGCACAGGAACTGGGCGTTTCCATGTTCATCAGCGGACACCGCACGTTCCGTCACTAAACGCTCATGAGCGAAAAACTGAACGTTCTCGTTCTCGGCAGCGGCGGCCGCGAGCACGCGATCATCGAAGCCTGCTCGCGCTCTCCGCGTCTGAATAAGCTGTTTGCCATCCCCGGCAATCCCGGCATCGCCGCAAAAGCCGAGTGCTTCAGGCTGAACGCTGAAGACGGCGCCGCTGTTGCTGATTTCTGCAAAGAACATGCTGTTGATCTTGTCATCGTCGGTCCGGAAGCGCCGCTTGCCGCCGGTGTCGCCGACGTGATCCGCGCTGCGGGCGTGGCCGTTTTTGGTCCGTCTAAAGCCGGCGCGATGCTCGAAGCCAGCAAGGAGTTCTCCAAGAACTTCATGGCACGGCACAAAGTTCCCACCGCGAAGTTTTTCGTCTGCCGCACAGTCGATGAAGCCGAAAAAGCGCTCGCGCAGTTTGAGCCGCCGTACATCGTCAAGGCTTCCGGACTTGCTGCCGGCAAGGGCGTGTTTGTCGAGCCCACGCTCGAAGGAGCCCGCAGCGCCGTGCAGCAGCTCCTTGTTGAGAAAAAGCTCGGCAGCGCCGGCGATACGCTCGTCATCGAAGAAGCCTTGCCCGGCCGCGAGCTGTCGCTGATGGTCATCACCGATACAAAAGATTTTCGTCTGCTGTCGACCAGTCAGGACCACAAACGCCTCAAAGACGGCGACGAAGGTCCCAACACCGGCGGCATGGGCGCTTATGCGCCTGCTCCCTGGGTCAGCGATGACCTGATGACACGCGCTCTGCGCGAAGTGATCGAGCCTTCGGTTGCCGCGCTCAGAGCCGAAGGGCTTGACTACCGCGGCGTTCTCTATGTCGGACTGATGATCGCGCCCGACGGCACTCCGAAAGTGCTTGAATACAACGTCCGCCTCGGCGATCCCGAAACTGAAGTGCTGCTGCCGCTGTTTGAGGGCGACTGGGTCGATCTGTGCTGGCACGTTGCCCACGGCGATCTCGCATCGTTCGAGTGGAAGAAAGAGACTCAGTGCTCGCTCTGCGTGATCTGCGCCTCCGGCGGCTATCCGACGGGCAAATCCGCCCCCGCTGCCATCTCCGGACTTGAAGCTGCGAACGCCGTTGAAGGCGTTACCGTGTACCACTGCGGTACCGCCGACCAGAACGGTACCGTCATGGCAACCGGCGGCCGCGTGCTCTGCGTCAGCGCCGTCGCGCCTTCCCTTGAACAGGCCAAGGCCCGCGCCTACGAAGCTGTATCGAAGATCAGCTTTGACGGGATGCAGTACCGCCGCGACATCGGACATCAAGTATTCGATAAATAAAAGGAGCCTGCCATGAATAACGCAAAAGTAGGCATCATCCTCGGCTCTGCCAGCGATCTACCCCATGCGCGCAAGATCGGCGACACGCTGAACGAGCTTGGCGTCGCGTTTGAGGTAACGATCGCCTCGGCGCACCGCACCCCCGACGATACAGCCAACTACGCCCGCAACGCCCGCGGCCGTGGACTTGAAGCGATCATCGCCGTAGCCGGACTTTCAGCCGCCCTCCCCGGCGCTGTCGCCGCACAGACCACGCTGCCCGTCATCGGCGTGCCCGTCGAGTCGGGCACACTGCTCGGCATGGACGCGCTCCTTTCCACTGCAATGATGCCGCCCGGAGTGCCTGTCGCCTCTGTCGGCATCAACGGCGGCACAAACGCTGCGCTGCTTGCCGCTCGTATCATCGGCTCGCATGACAGCGAAACCGCTGCAAAGCTTCAGGCATACGCTGACAAGAAAGCTGCGGGTGTGCGAGCCGCCCGCACCGATGCGAAAGCTTTTGACGGCCTCCCCATGGCCCCGGCTGAAGCGCTGAAGTAGTTCAAACACACACAAAAAAGAGTCATGAAAGCCATTATCAGCTTTCATGACTCTTTTTTGTATGCTCGAAACTCCCTTACGAAAGAGATTGCGCCACGATCGGGATGCAGACAACGATCGAGATCAGGCGCACAGTATGGAAGATGCCGACGACAAGCGCGTTCGCTCCATAATCTTCGGCCATGAAGATCACCTGAGAAACGCCGCCGGGGCAGGTGGCAAGCATCAGCGTCATAGCATCCCAGTGAGACATCCGGCTCAGAATCCATGCCAGCACGAACGACATAGTCTGAATCAGCGCCACCGATACGAGGAGCGGCAAAAACAGCTCAGCCGCAAGCTCTACCGTGCGCGGCGAAAGCGTGACGGCGACCGTGATGCTCAGACAAATCTGAGCGATCGAACGCAGCCACCGCGGCAGAGGAAAATTCTTTCCCGTGAATAGATTCATCCCCGCAGCGCCGAGCATTGCTCCGATCATGTACGGCGAAGGCAGACCGAGAGCGGCAAAAGCAAACGCCGTGCCGCAGACGACCAGAACAAACAGCACCTTCTCGCCCGGCGACATCGTTTCGGCCTTTGCAGCTTTATTTGAGGCAAGCTCGGCGGGAACCGCCCGACGGGCAGCCATCCAGCGTGTGACAAACGGGATCGTCATGCAGACGACAAAGATCCGTACAGACTGAAAAAAAGCAACGATCCCCACATCAGCACCAACTGACATGGCAAAGATCGACATCTCCGAAATACCGCCCGCCGCAGACGAGGCCAGACACGTCATCATCGAAAGCCGCCCTCTGCCGGCTCCGAAAAGGATAAACCCCGCCAGAATCGAAATGCCAAGGATCCATACAGAACTGAGCGAGAGCGGCCGGACCATCTTTCTGATCTCGCCCATCGTGTTCCGGTCGATCTTCTGTCCTAAGATGACACCGCTCAGCACTTTCGCCGTAAAAGCGACCGGTGCCGGGACGAACGGGATATGAACGCCGGCCAGGCTGATCGCTCCCAGCACAGTCAGCGCGCCGATGATCGCCGGGGATGGCACATGCAGGCGCTTCGCCGCTCGAAAGCCGATCCAGCCGATGCCAAACTGCACCAAAGTTCCGAGAGTCTGAATGACGAAATCCATATCCGCCGCCTTACCCGATGATCAGCCGGAACGCCCAGCGCACGGCAGGCGACATCACCGCGTTGACCACGCCCAGGTAGATCAGCGCCAGGAGGATGACGAAGCCCCAGCGTTCGAGCCAGTCAAGTGATTCGACCACCCGAAGCGGCAGGAAGTAATAGAGCATCTTCGATCCGTCAAGAGGCGGGATCGGCAGCAGATTGAACACCGCCAGATTGAGATCGACGAGGACAAACATCACCAGTACCCGCTGAAGGCCGTAATTCGTCCAGAAAAGTTCAGGCATCCAGCGTGTCATGCCGCGGATGATCAGGCCGAAAACAACGGCCGAAAGGATGTTGCCGGCTATCCCCGCCAGCGCCACAAAGGGAATGTCCCGCCTGGGATTGCGGAAATTACGAGGATCGATAGGCACCGGCTTGGCCCAGCCGAATTGGAACAGCAGCATACAGACGGCACCCCAGGGATCAAAATGAGCCAGGGGGTTGAGCGTCAGCCGTCCTTCAAGCTCCGCCGTGCGGTCACCGCATTTCAATGCGACCCAGCCATGACAGAACTCGTGAAAAGAGATCGCCCACAAGACCGCGGGCAGTGCGGGAAGCAGGCTAAGCAGCTCGCGCCCGACGTCGGAAAAGAATCGATTCACACTCCTCACACCTTTCAGCAGCCAGCACGCCGCGCGGCAAGCTCGTTCATGCAGTTCCAGACAGGCTCCAGCCGGGCAAACAGCTGCTCGACGCTGCCGTCGTTGCAGATCGCCCAGTCAGAGAGAGCTGAACGTTCTGCCCGGCTTTTAAAGAACTTTTCCCGCCGAGCCAGTTCCTTTTCGTCAAGCCCGCGAAAGCGGTTTCGGTCTGCTCTGTCCTGAGAACCGGCATAAAGGAACAGAACTTTATCCGCCCATGACGGACGGGGATTTTCAAAGAACATCGGGATCTCCGCCACCGTCACGCCGCTGTCAGGAAGCATCGCTTCCATCCGCGCGTATACAAGCGGATGCGTCACGCCGCAGAGCCATTTGTAATCATCGTCATCAGAAAAGACTCGCGCTGAAACAGCTCTTTTATCGATCGTGCCATCAGGCAGAAATACCGCGCTGCCCCAGCGCTCGCGAGCCAGCGCCGGCAGCTCCTCACCGTTCCACATCTGGCGGACGATCGCGTCCGCGTCGAGCAATGCTGCGCCCTGACGCACAAACCACCCGGCAGCCGTCGATTTACCAGCGCCAGGTTCTCCCGTAAGGACGATAACTGCGCCCCGCATAGCGATCAGGTTCCTCCTTCTGTTCATAAATCTCCGTGCATTCGTCAGGCAGTTCGGCCAGGAAACGTGAAAAGCCTTCCGTGAGGATGGTGCCGAACAGACGCCGGCGCCTTGCGCCGCTCATATAAAGCCGCTCTTCTGCGCGCGTCATGCCGACATAGCAGAGACGGCGCTCCTCCTCCAGCTCTTCAGCGCTGTCAGAGCTGCGGCTGTGGGGAAACATCCCCTCCTCCATGCCGACCATGAAAACAACGGGGAATTCAAGCCCCTTGGCAGCATGCAGCGATGACAAGTTGACCGCATCGCGCGTTTCGTTCTGCGTGTCCATGTCGGTGTACAGTGAAATCTGATCGAGCACGTCAGCCAGCGATTCACCGTCGGGCGCGATGGAAAGCAGCTCGCGCACGTTCTCCACGCGCTCCTCCCAGTCGGCCGGCTCCGTCTTGCGCAGCACGTCTTCATATCCGAGGCCGTTCATGATCCAGGTGAGCACCAGCGGCATGTTATGCTGCCGCTCGATCAGGGCGAGCATGTGATCAGCAAGCTGAACTGCGCCTTCGCCCGCCTTTCCCGACAGGCCGGCCTTCGTCGCCTTCACGGCGCCCCAGGCATCGGCCGCCGTGCCGACAGCTTTATCACGGATCCACGCCGAAAGCTTTTCCAGGCTCTTCGGCCCCAGAGCGCGTGCCGGCACGTTGGCAACGCGGTTGAGAGAAACGGCGTCCCAGGGATTGACGGCCAGGCGCATGTAGGCGATCACGTCCTTGACTTCCTTGCGGTCATAGAAGCTCGTTCCCCGCACGATGCGATACGGAATGTTCGATTCGATCAGCGTCTGCTCAAGCACGCGGCTGATAGCATTCACACGGTACAGCACAGCGATGTCGCCGTACCGGTACTGTGACGTAAGCGCGCGGATCTCGCGCGTCAGCTGCTCGGCCTCCGCCTTCTCGTCGCGCAGGAACCAGATCTTCACCTTGCGTTCGTTTTCTGGGTCCGAGCGAGCCGCCCGCAGGTTTTTGTCACGGCGGTTCTTGTTGTGCCGGATCAGCTGATTCGACGCGTCAAGGATCACCGACGTGGAACGGTAGTTCTGCTCAAGCAGCGTCACTTTTGCGTCAGCAAAGTCGCGCTCAAAATTCATGATCGTCTGATAATCCGCGCCGCGCCAGCCGTAAATCGACTGGTCGGGATCGCCGACGACCATCAGGTTAGGCGACTGCCCGACGATCATCCGCATCAGCTCGTACTGCGAGCCGTTCACGTCCTGATACTCATCGACGAGCACCCAGGAAAGCCTTTCACGCTCGCGGGCCAGCACATCGGGCTCTGATTTGAGCAGTTCCAGAGGAAACGCGATCAGGTCGTCAAAATCGAACGCGCCCTGCTCTTTCAGGATCGCGCAGTAGCGGTCATACACATCGCGCATAAACTTTTCGTACGCCGAGAACGACTGCTCTGCCGGGTCGCGCGACGACTTGATCTCGGAGATGCGGTTCAGCGCCCATGCTGGCGTGTACTTTTCAGTGTCGATATTGAGCTCCTGCATGACGTTTTTGACTACACTCAGCGAGTCCGTTCGGTCGTACACCACGAAGCTGCGCTTGTATCCATGTGCTTCAAGCACATCGCGGTTGCGGAACAGCAGATTCAGGCCGAACGAATGGAACGTGCAGATCTGCGCGCCGCCTCGGCTCGCGCCGAGCAGCTTGTCAACGCGTTCGCTCATCTCCCGTGCGGCTTTGTTTGTGAACGTCACAGCAAGGATGCGCCACGGGGCAACGCCTTCCTGATTGATCAGCCAGGCGATCTTCGTCGTCAGGACGCGCGTTTTTCCGCTGCCGGCGCCGGCAAGCACCAGCTGAGGTGTTCCTGTATAGCACACGGCCTCGCGCTGCGCATCGTTAAGTCCTTTCAGCAAGTCATTGGATTCAGTCATCGTTCAGCCCCCGTTCCTCAAGGCGAGAGAACACCGGCTTTTATTCGCCTTTCGCCGCTTGTTTTTTTGCATCGCACCAGTCGTACAGCAGTTTGAGCCAGAACTGCATGCCCTCGCCTGTGACGCTGGATACGCGAAGACGGCGTCCGTGCGGATTGAGCCGTGTCACATCGTCCCAATACAGCACCTCGTCAAAATCGATGTACGGCTTCAGGTCGACCTTCGTCAGTACGACTGCGCCCGCTTCTGAAAACAGCAGCGGATACTTGAGCGGCTTGTCGCTGCCCTCAGGAAGGCTGGAGATCGCGACTTTATAGTCTTCGCCAAGATCAAACTCAGCAGGGCAGACAAGGTTGCCGACATTTTCGATAAAGATCAGATCAAGTCCGTCAAGCGGCAGCTTCTCAAGCGTGCTGTCGATCCAGTTCGCTTCCAGATGACAGCCGCCGTTCGTGTTGATCTGCACGCTCGGCGTGCCTGTCGCCCGGATGCGCAGGGCGTCGCGGTCTGTCGCCACGTCGCCTTCGATCACAGCGCATTTCAGGTCGAGCCCCGCAAGCGTGCGCTCGAGCAGCGTCGTTTTGCCCGATCCGGGTGAACCGATCAGGTTCACCATCAAAATCCCGCGTTCCTTCAGCATATCGCGGATCTTCTGTGCGTATCCAAGATCAGCGGCCATCACGGCCTGGCTGATGTCAATCTTCTTTCTCGCCATCGTCTTCCACCTCGACAGAATCGATATCAAGTTCCATGCCCTGCGTCATCTGCGCGTCATCACAGCCGCAGTACGGGCAGATCATTCCCATGTGTTCCTCGCCCCATGCGCGCCCGCATTTGGGACACTTGATCACAATCGGCACGTTTACAAGTTCAAGTTCGGCGCCTGCAAGCGAGGTGCCCTCGCACGCTGTCTTGAACGCGAACTGCATCGTCTCGGGGATGACCTGGCGCATCGCGCCAACTCGCAGCGTCACCTTTTTGACTTGTCCCCAGCCTTGCTGAACGCTGTAATCCTCAAGTGAATCGATCACTGCGCTGACAAGGGAAAATTCGTGCATGCGCCCACCTCCAAACCAGTTTATTTTACACCATTGCGATGATTTATACGACGGCATTTTTGCCGAACAGATCATTTCCTCGCCATTTTGCTATAATGAGCACGCACGCACGATCCTTACAAAACGAGGCCCCCAATGACTGTCAATCCTGATGAAACTTTTTACGCATCCTGCGCGCTGAAACTGACGCGCTGGTACGAACAGAACAGGCGCGACCTGCCCTGGCGGCGCACGCGCGATCCTTATGCCGTTCTCGTTTCCGAGCTGATGCTCCAGCAGACGCAGGTTGAACGCGTCAAAAGCTATTTTGTACGCTGGATGGAGCGTTTTCCCACATTCGCCTCGTTAGCGACCGCAAGCGAGGAAGAGATCATCTCGCTCTGGCAGGGACTCGGCTACTACAACCGCGCGCGCAGCCTGCAAAAAAGCGCGCAGATGCTCGTCTCCGACGGACATGAAACGCTGCCTGCCGATCCGAAGTACCTGGCTCGCCTTCCGGGGCTCGGTCCGTACACCGTCGGGGCCGTCTGCTCCATAGCTTTCGACCTTCCAGTCCCAGCTGTCGACGGCAACGTTCGGCGCGTGTTTTCGCGTCTGCTTGACCTGGACGCCGATCCCGTCAAAAAGGCCGGAGCGGCGGTGATCGCTCACACAGCTGAAAGCATCCTCAAGCACGGCACGCCGCATATCCTCACGCAGGCGTTCATGGAACTGGGAGCGACCGTCTGTCTGCCCAATACAGAGCCGCACTGTGATCAGTGCCCTGTCACAGATTTCTGCGCCTCTTACGCTCACGGCACGCAAATGCAGCGCCCCGCCGCAACCCCTAGGACAAAAATCAACCGCCGATTAGGCGCAGCTCTCCTGATGGGCAGCAGCCGCCGCGGCTGGCTCATTCGCCGCCGCCCTAAAGGCGGCCTTTGGGAGGACTTTTACGAAATCCCGTGGCTGTACGGCAGCGAAAACGAAGATTTCGCAGGCTGTCTTGAGCGGCTCCGCGAACAGCTGAGCATTCCTTGCCCGTGCCGCGACAGCGGCATAGAAGAAACGCTGAAATTTACGCGCTGGCAGGTGCGAGTCCGTCTGTATTATGCCCCCATTCCCGCGCAGATCCCTGCGGGGATTGAGCTCGCAGATACAGAGAAGATGCTTGCGCTGCCCATGCCCGCCGGGATCAAGCGGCTTGTCGAGCGAGCGCTTGAAAAAGTGAACGAAAATCAGCTTGACCTATTCGCCCCCAAGCGGTAAATTTGCTCAGTAACCCGAATTTCATTCAAAAGGAGCTGTTATCATGAAACTCACTGTCTACGGCACGCGCAACTGTCCCGACACCGTCGCTGCTCTCGCAGAGTACGAAAAGCGCGGCGTCACAGTCGATTTTCGCGATATCGACGCGGACATCGCCACACTCAAGGAATTCCTCACGCTTCGTGATACCGAAGATGTTTTCGCCCCGGTCCGCGCACGCCACGGTGTCGGCGTTCCCTGCGTGATCAAAGAGGACGGCACGCTTACCCTCGACTGGGAATCAGTTCTCTAGCCAATCGCATATACTCAATAAAAGGACGATCCGCTCTCCTGCGGACCGTCCTTTTGCATAGGGCCATATAAAAAAACAGTCCGGCAGATGCCGAACTGTTTGGGTGTGCAAAAACGATTAACGCTTGCTGAACTGGAACTTCGCGCGGGCGCCCTTCTGACCGAACTTCTTGCGCTCGACCATGCGGGGATCGCGGGTAAGAAGGCCAGCCTTCTTCAGCACAGGGCGAAGATCAGGATTCAGCTTGAGCAGAGCGCGGGCAATGCCAAGCGAAATGGCGCCGCTCTGGCCGGTCAGACCGCCGCCCTGAGCGTTGACGAAAACGTCGACTTTGCCCTCAAGGCCGGTGACAACGAGAGGAGCATTCGCGCTCGATAGCCAGTTGTGACGAGGCAGGTACTCAGCAGGCTCGCGGCCGTTGATCAGGAATTTGCCTTCGCCGGCGGCAAGGTGAACGCGCGCAACGGCGTTCTTGCGGCGGCCGGTTCCCCAGAAATAAGAAGTAGCCATAGGATTCTCCTCCTTGCCTTACAGTGTGATCGTCACGGGCTTCTGAGCCGCGTGAGGATGAGCCGCGCCCGCGTAGACCTTCAGCTTGCGGCCGAAGTTCAGGCGATTGTGCTTGGGAAGCATGCCGCGGATGATGCGCTCAAGAAGACGCACGGAGCTGCGCTTCATCGCATCCTTGTAGGTCATTTCCTTGAATCCGCCGGGGAAGCCGCTGAACGACTTGACGGTGGAGGTCTCCAGCTTGTTGCCGGTAAGGCCGACCTTGTCGGCGTTGATGATGATGACAAAATCGCCCGTATCAACGTGAGGCGTGTAGGTGGGCTTGTTCTTGCCCGTCAGGATCAGCGCAACGCGCGAAGCAAGACGTCCGGCAGGGACACCTTCCGCGTCGATCAGAAACCAGCTGCGCTGAACGGTTTCTTTACGAGCCATGAATGATTTGGAACCGATCATTCGGAAAACACTCCTTTGATAATTTGATGAGAGATTTCTAAGCGGATGAACGGGTCTGGGGAACCTTCATCCAGGCAGGAACACGGATGAACTTCTGCGCAGGCGGGCGTAGGGAAGTGTGTGACGACTCTGCCGCAATGCGAAAAGATACAGGCGCGTTTCTCACAATTGGGTATTATACCCTAACAAGCAGGGGGTTGTCCAGTGGTCCGGGCAATCTTCCGCGTTTTGCAACGGGCTTTCCGTTCACGACCTTCAGATCGAGCGTCATGTCGATCTTCTGTCCGTGACAGATGTAGCTGCCCACGCCGAACGTGTCTGCGCCGGCCTCTGCAAGGACACGGATGCGCTCGGGAGTCAATCCGCCGGTAGCAACGATCTTTACATGTTTAAATCCGGCCATATCGAGACGGTAGCGCACTTCACGGATCAGCTCAGGCGATACGCCGCCGCGCTCGCTGGGCGTATCCAGACGCACGGCGCCGAGGTGATCGCCGAGCGCTTCAGCCACACGGATGGCCTCTTCGCTCTCGTCCTTGAACGTATCGATAAGGACGACGCGGGTCTCGCCGGCAGGCGTGAACTCGTCGTAAACTTTGGCCAGTTTGAGCGTGTCTCCGGCCATGAGGATGGCGGCGTGCGGGATGGTACCTGACGGATTGAGGCCGAGCAGCTTCGCACCGAGAATGCAGCTTGCGCCGGCACAGCCGCCCACCTTGACGGCGATGCGCTCCATGACAGGCGCAACAGCAGGATGCACATGACGAGCGCCAAAGCAGAGCACGGGCTTGCCCTCAGCCGCTTCAACGCACTCACGGGCGGCAGTCGCCCAGCCCGTAGACGCGGCGAGCATTCCAAGAAGCGTGGTCTCGTACATTCCGAACGCGCCGTAAGGGCCGGTAAGACGCATCAGGGTATCTTTGGGCTTGAAGGGCGTCCCCTCAGGCAGCGCGTCGATCACGACGTTTTTGCCCTTAAGAAGAGTTTTGACCTCGTCCAGGCCGGCAAAGATGCCGTTTTTGCGGGCAAAGACCTCCGCAACCACCGGTGTGTCAAGAAGGTTCATGTGGCTGAGAAGATCACGGGTACGAATAAAATAGATATCCGTTGTCAGACCGTTGAGGATTTCCTCGTGGGTTGCGCTGGGCAGACGGTCAGGCGAAACTTCTACGGATGCGACATCCTTCAGCGTTTCGATGTTTGCGGTCGTCATCAGAAATGGCCTCTTTTTCTTACAGGATCAGGAGAACCAGAGAGTTGACCATAAAGAGGGCGCAGATCACGACAGTGATCTTGGAAAGACCGGTAAAGCGGGACCACTGATTGGCCGTGGGATCGGCGAGCGTCGCGCCGCCGAAGATGCCGCCTCTGCCCTGCTTGCGGGGCTGAAGCATGACGACGGCCATCAGGACGATGGAAAGAAGGATCTGGACGATAGAAAGAAAAGTTCTCACTGGAGCGCACCTCCGAAAAATTTTGCTGTTCCTCTTTCATCTCTTGGGATGAATTCTGAAAGATTTTACCACAGATTCACAATTCGCGGTACTGCTTTGCACGTAAAAGGCGCAAATATATTATCGGCTCCTGAGGCTGTGAAGCATTTCGATAAAAGCCTGCGATGCCTTGGCTCGGTGCGAGATACGCGATTTGACGGAAGCCGGCAGCTCGCCGAAGGTCTGATCGTAGCCTTCGGGGATAAAAAGCGGATCGTAGCCGAAGCCGTTCGAACCGCGCTTGTCCTGGATGACACTGCCGTTGCAGTATGCCAGCGTATGCCAGTGCGGCTTTCCATCCGGGAACGCGAGCACAAGGGCGGCCGCGTAACGGGCAAAGCGGTCAGTCTTGTCGGCCATGTTCGAGATCAGCCACTGGCGGCAGGCTTCATCGTCCTCGCCGCCGATCCGCGACGAATAAATGCCAGGCTGCCAGCCGAGCGCTCGAACTTCGATGCCGCTGTCGTCGCTGATCGCAGGCAATCCGGCGTATTGAGCCCAGGCGGCAGCCTTCAGGGTGGCGTTTTCGACAAACGTCGTCCCCGTCTCCTCCACCTCGATCGGCGCGTCAAAATCGCCGCCGAAAAGAAGCTCGATCCCAAGAGGCGCAAGCAGCCCCAGGAACTCCTCGTATTTATGGCGATTGCCGCTGGCGATCACCAGCTTTGCAAGAGAAACGCCGTCCATCACGATCATCTTACCATGCCTCCTCATCATGCCAGTCCAGCGTCGTCCGCTGCGCTTCCATCAGCTCAGAGATGCCGGAAGCAGCCAGGTCGAGCATACCGTTCATCTCAGCTCGCGAGAAAACGCCGCCTTCGCCGGTGCCCTGCACCTCGACAAAATCACCATGTCCGTTCATGACGACGTTGAAATCGACCTCAGCAGAGCTGTCTTCATCATAGCAAAGGTCGAGCAGCAGGCGGCCGTCAACTTTGCCGACACTGACGGCGGCGACCTGAGAGCGGAGCGGCAGTTTTTCAAACGCTCCAGTTCCGCGCAGCCAGCGCAGGGCATCGACCAGCGCGACATACGCGCCTGTGATCGACGCCGTGCGTGTGCCGCCGTCGGCCTGAAGCACATCGCAGTCGAGGGTGATGCAGCGCTCGCCGAGAGCTTCAAGATCAACGGCGGCACGCAGCGAGCGGCCGATCAGCCGCTGGATCTCCTGACTGCGGCCGTTGATCCGTCCTTTGACGGCATCTCGGGGCACGCGGACAGCCGTCGATCTGGGCAGCAGCGCATATTCGGCCGTCACCCAGCCCTTGCCGCTGCCGCGCAGGAACGGCGGCACTTTATCCTCCACCGACGCAGTGCAGAGCACTTTCGTCTGCCCGCAGCTGATCAGACACGAGCCTTCAGCGTGCATGATACAGTTTCTTTTCATTGTCACGGGGCGCAGGCTGTTGTCCTGCGTTCGCGATGAACTGATCATTTTTCGTTCCTCCTCTACCACAAAAGCCGCGCCGGCTGCACAGACGCAGCTTCATATTCAGACTGGAAGTTTCAGTATATCACGATTTTCACAAAATCAACAGAAAAAAGCGGGAGCCCAGAGATTTTTCTCTCCGAGCTCCCGTTTTTTGCAATCAGCTATGCCCCGCTGAAGCCCCACGGCTCCGAAAGGCGGATCTTGCCGACATTCGTCACCCAGCGGCCGTTGACGAGGAAATACACCTGCTTGACCGGCGGAAAGTTCTCCACGATCGTCCTGACCAGCCCGGTCAGCATCAGCAGAGACCGCTGCTCCGGCATCTTTGCCAGCCCTTCGGTAAAGCTGCCCGGCAGATCGATGTAGGCTGTGACACCGTCGCGGTACACGTGCTTCGGCGTGATCTGATTGGCCCACGATTCAGACGCCTCAGTGAATACGGTCCTGACAGCAAGCATGATCTCGTCTTCCTGAACGTCAGAAAGTACCTTGAGGCTGGCGCGGACAAGACCTTCCGTTCCCAGCGGATAGACAGCCAGTTCGCGGCGTGAAGCAACAAACTCATCCGACTGATCGGCTGCCAGCAGCTTCTGAAGGTCTTCGGCATTGGAGACCACGTTTTCCTGCTTGACGACGCTCTTTCGGTCAAGAAATTTCAGGCACAGATCGGCTCCGTAATACCCCGCGGCAAGGAAGATCGCCGCGACGCTCATCTGTGCAAGAAAACGGACAATCCAAGGCGACTTTGGACGGGAACTGCCGCGTCCGCGTCCTGGATATACAGACTGCGGACGGCGTGAAATCTCATCGCTCAAAACTTGCTCACTCCTCTTGTTGAAATTCTTTCTCTGCAATAATCGCTATCGGTTGATAAAGCTGACGATACCAGCAGCAAAAGCCTCGGCCATGCGCTGCTGATAGGCAGGCTGCGCCAGGCGCCGCACTTCGGCAAGCTCTGTGATGAAGCCCGTCTCGATCAGCACTGCCGGCATGGCAGCACCGCGCAGGACCCAGAAAGGCGCCTGAGCGACGCGCTTCATATCAAGACCGCTCTTCTGTCCCGACTGGAACAGGTCCTCAGCCAGAAGCGTGCTCTCGGAGATCTTCTGATTCTGCTGCATATTGCCAAGGATCGCCAGCAGCATCTCGGTTCGCTTGTCAGCCTTGGCGCTCTTTTTGCCGCTGCCGCTTTCGGCGATTTCAGCGTTTTCGATCTTCGCCAGCGCCATAGCGTCCTTATCGGTAGGCAAAGCCATGATATAAATCTCGACGCCATTGGAGTGCCGCCCCTTCGGCAGCGCATTGAGGTGGACGCTGATGAATACGTCAGCGTTCCAGCGGTTGGCCATCGCCGTGCGCTCTTTCAGCGTCGGATAGGTATCGCCCGTGCGGGTCATCTTCACGTTCACGCCCAGCTCGCGCAGCTCCGCGGCAATCTTCGTCGCGATCTGCAGGGCGATGACTTTCTCACGATAGCCGTGCGCCATCGCGCCCGGGTCTTTGCCGCCGTGACCGGCATCAATCACGACGAGTTTTCGTTTTTTGGCTTTCGGTGACTTCACCGCCGGGGGCAGGTCCTTTTTCACCGGCGGAAGCTCTATTTTCTTCTGCGGTTCGGGAGGAGGCGTGTTCCTGCCGGGCTGCGGGGAGTCGATCTGCGGGGGCAGCACTTTCGGAGCGCTCTGAGAATCCCTCCGAAAATCCATCACCAGACGATACGGCGCTTTCAGCGTAAAGATCTTGACGCTGTATCCTGGATGTGAGAAATCGAGCCGTGACGGATCGCCGCTTTTGACGCTGAGCGTCACGCCCTCTCTGCTGCCGCTCAGCCGAGCAGCTTCTGATGATGAAAGCGCATCCGCCTGAACCGAAGTCTTTGCGCCTTCGGTCGAATACAAAGGCATCTCTTCGCCTTCAAGGTCGAGCACAGCGCGCACATGTTCGTCGCCGCCCCAGCGCACGTTTTTCACGCGCGGCAACCGCACGCTCACCTTCGGCTGAACAGGCGGCGGAGACGGCTTTTTCTCCGCAGGGGGAGGCGCGATCTTTTTCGGTTCGCCGGCGCCAGACCAGCGAAGCGTGATACTTCGTCCGTTTTTCCTCAAAAACTGAGAAAAGATCCTCAGCACAGAATCAGTGTCGATCCACCAGTGTCCGCTCTCCACCCGCGTGCGCGACGGCAGCGGGATCACGCTGTATCCCAGCCAGACAACGGCCGCTCCGTGGACAAAGCGAAGCCCCGTTCCAGCTTTCACGACCAGTTCACTTTGCTCCTGCACAGCCGCATAACCGAGTTCTTTCGCGATCTCGTCAGCCGCGGCCATGCGATTATTTCCGAAAGTCCGCACATCGACGCTGCCGGAAAGCCCCCCGCCCGACCAGCGCCACCTCTCGGCAGCGGCGGGACGGCAGAGCGCGGCGCATACGAGCAGCACCGCCGTCAGCAGGCAGACCGTTTTACGTTCCAGCCACCGCAATGTCGTCCACCACCATTGTGCATCCGCCGAAGCGATCGAAAAAGCGCAGATCGGCCCCGACTTCAGTGATATTTTTCAGCAAATCCGTGAGCTTTCCGGCGACCGTCACCGACGAAACAGGCGAAAAGACGCCGTTTTTGTAATAATGTCCGCGTGCGCCGAGCGAGAAGTCGCCCGTCACTGTATCGATCGTGTGCAGTCCCATCAGCTCCGCCACACAGAAACAGCCGTCGTTCGCGGCAATGATCTCGTCGCGCGAACGGGAGCCGGGAAGGACATAAAAATTGTTGACGTCAACGTCCGGCAGAGAGCTCAGGCCTCGGCAGCCGTTGCCCGTGCTTTCGAACCCCAGGCGGCGGCCGTACTGCAAATTGCACAGCCACGAGCTCAGTTCGCCCCTGTCGAGGAGCACCGTTCGCCGCGTCGCCACCATCTCGCTGTCAAAAGCGGATGACCCCATCCCGGCAGGGATGCGTCCGTCGTCGATGAGCGTCAGCTTATCGGACGCGACACTCTGCCCCATCTTTCCCTTGAGCAGTGACAGACCTTTGTACACGCTCACCGCGGAAAAAAGTTCGGCCAGCTCGCCAAGGAACGCGACTGTGACAGATGGCTCCAGAACCAGCCGGTACCTGCCCGACGGCAGCGTTCTGCCGTGAAAAAGGCGTACCGTATTGTTCACAGCTTCTGCAACAGGAAGAGTTGAACGAAGCTTAGCAGCGGAACGGGCCGAACAGCCTGCGCCGTTGATCTCCGACGCATCCCCGTCCTCGCCCAGCAGCGTCAGCCCAAGCGAGCCGTACGTCGCGCGGCTCTCGCAGCGAATGCCATTGTGATTAAGGCACAATGAATCGCCCCATCCGGTCGAAACGCCCGCCGTCGCCACGCAACGTATCCTTTTATCCAGCCTGCGCGCCTCACGGCTCATATCCAGGCAGAGAGCGATCTGTTCCTCCGGTTCCCAGCGCGGGATCTCTTCGTCATACAGCGCCAGCTTGTCCTGAGGCATTTCAGGCGGCTTCGAGGCAAAGATCACGTCGTCCTCCGGGGCGTTATGCCGCGCGTTCTCAAAAGCCGCGTCACACAGTTCAGCTGCCGTGTCCCCGTCAAACTCGGAAAGACTGGCCACGCCCTGCCTGTTTTTACCGTCAAGCACGCGCAGCCCGATCGAGACGCGTTCCGCTGTGCTGCTGCGCTCCAGTTCATCATCACGCACCCGGAATGATCGCGCGTGCGACGAGCTCCAGGCGCACTCCGCTCCTAACGCACCCCGTTTCAGCGCCTCTGAAACGGTCTTTTCCAGCAGGCGCGATGCAGCCGTCTTATCCATGACAGCAGCACTCACATCAGGATGCCAAGACGCGCCCAGGGCAGCAGCGTCTCAGGCACGGCGATCCCGAAATGATACCCGGGGCGCCCGCGGCCGTGGTAGTCAGATCCCGCCGTCATCTCCAGGCCATGTGCGATTGCAAGATTCTTGTACGCTTCAACCTGCGCGGGATTGTGATGCCCTGAATAGCACTCGATCCCCCACAGCCCGAAAGACTTGAGCCAGCGCAGGATCTCCGACAGCTTCTTCATGTCCGAACACGTCTGCACCGGATGCGCCAGCACCGCGACACCGCCCGCACGCTGAATAGCATGGATCGTCTCCTCCGGCGAAAGGCTGACTTTATGCACATAGGCTTTGCCGGTACGCCCGAGGTATTCAGAAAAAGCCGTCGGTATGTCGTGAATGATCCCGCGGCGGATCATCGCGAACGCAAAATGCGGACGGCCGATGACGCCGACGCCCGCTTCGCGCTGAACTTCGTCCATGGTCAGCGGGATGCCGAGATCGTTGAGACGCTCAAGGATCTTCTGATTGCGCTCGTCGCGGTGCTGCTGGATCGTTTTCAGAGCCGCCTGAAAATCGGCGTCCGCGGGATTGTAGTTGTAGCCGAGGATGTGCAGCGTGCGCGGATACTCGGCCGAGATCTCTACGCCCGAGATCGCACGTATGCCCAGCTTGCGGCAGGCCGACAGGAACGCCGGCACGCCGGCAAGGGTGTCGTGATCAGTCAAAGCGGCCACAGCCACGCCGCGCCGGCGAGCTAGACGCGCCAGCGCCTCCGGCGAATCGCTGCCGTCAGAGCAGGTACTGTGAAAATGCATATCCACGCGGATCATCGCGAAAATCCGCTCCCGCAGCGCAAAATAAGATGCCCATGATATGCGGCACCTTGGCCGTGTCTCATGGTATCAACTCCTTTCACCGTCTTCGCATTTTGCGAATGACAGTCTTCTGTGTTTACTATAACAGAATTGCGGAGATTTGACATAGGTAAAAACTGCAATTTTTATAAAACTCGCGAAAAACTTTTTGTATCTGCACGAGGATACGAAAAAAGCCACGACATTCGTCGTGGCTTTTAATTGCTATGGTGGGCCGCAGAAGATTTGAACTTCTGACCTCTCGGTTATCAGCCGAGTGCTCTGACCAACTGAGCTAGCGGCCCGTTCTCTCGAACACAAGAGGTATTCTAGCACAAAAGAATTATTTGTAAAGCCCCCTCGACGAAATTTTTTTCGGCAAAGTGAGAAGAATCTGCCGCGTCATCCTGTCACAGAACGCGCGTTTTCTGAAACCTGGGAAACGCAGGGAGCAACAGCGTTCCCCAGGTATTAACAGGATCACTCCCTGATGTTCACGACCCAGTGGTCGCGGTCGAATTGGCCGGTGTTGAATCCTGCGTCGTAAAACTTTCCGGTCGATGCCGGCTTCCTCAGTTCGGAATAGAGGAACGTGCTGTCGGTGATCGGCCACTTGAGCGACGTACCATACCATTCTTTCATACCGGCTTTTGCGTACCAATAGAGCCTTTTGTCACGCCGCGCCGGAAGGCGGATCGACGTGCGCTTTCCCGCCGGAGCGTTCCACCAGCCCTGCGCGACCCAGCTGCGGTCGCCTTCGTGGTAGTAGACCAGGCAGACCGAGGCATTCCTCCGAGTGAAATTGGTGATGTCGATCAGCTCCTGGCGTCCGCCTCTGCCGCCTCCGCCCGTGAGGCCGCCGCCGGCTGGCGGAGCTTCGTTGAACGTGATCTTCAGCTTCTGTCCGTTCCAGTTGCCCTGTCCAAAGCGGCGGAACTGAACCGTCTTGCTCGTACCAAAATAGGGAGTACCCACGGTGCCGTCAAACGAATTTCTCGTGTCGATGTCAGCCTTCCAGGCGCCGTTGCCGCCCTCCCAGGCGCGGTTCCCGCTCATGGCGTAATAGTACAGCGGGTTGTTCGCCCGGGCGTTGAGCTTGACGATCTTCTGTCCGTGAGCTGGTGCTTTGTACCAGCCGCGCTTATACCAGCCGTGAACGTTGTCATAGTAGATGAACGCCGCATACACATCTTTGGCCGAGTTATTCACAAGCTCGACCTCGTACCCCGGCGTCACGCGTTTTCGTCCGGTCTGCGACGTGAAACGCTGACTGATGCCGTCTTCGCCAAACCGCGGGCCTTGATAAAATGCCACGCTGCGGAGGTTGTTGCCGACGGGGAAGCCGCCTTTGCCGTAATCGAACTTTCCATCGACGATGCTCCATTTGATAGGTGCGCTGCCGCCCTGCCACTCGCGGGATTTGTTGTAGGCGTAAATATACACGTTCGTGTTAGGCCTGACAGGAAGATTTACTTCGCAAGTCGACCCCGGCTCAACGCCCCACCAGGCTTTCGCCCGCCATGATCCGCTGCTTCTGTCGTTATAAACGAAAGCGGCCCACACCTTTTCGCCGGTGTCGTTGATCAGGCGGATCTTGGGATCCTTTTTGGGCGTCAGGCGTAACCTGGTCTGACCAGCGGCGACGAGCGGTCCCTTGACGAATGTGACAGCGCGCAGGTTGTCGCCCTGCGGCACCTGTCCTTTTTCATACCGGAAGCCGGTATTGACGACATTCCAAGAGATGCCCTGGCCGCGTGTCTCCGCGCCGCCTTGGGCATAATAGTAAAGCTGTGTCCCGGCTTCGGCATCGATCTTTGCGTCTTTGGAGCCGCCCGGTTCGACGTTGTACCAGCCGATCGCGGTCCACGGACGGTCCTTCTGAGGCTTGAAGATGAGGGCAACATACGCTTTGGCCTTGCCGGGGTTGACGATCGTGATCGTACGTTTGACGGAGGGAAGCGACGATGCGTTCTGCGCCGTCAGCCGGACAGTCGTTCCGCTCGGCGAGAGCACCGGTCCTTCGGCAAAACGCACCTGGCGCGGTTTTTCTCCTTTTGGCGAGCTGCCGACATTGTACTGGAATGCCGTGCCAAATACGGTCTGCTCGGGATCGTCGCTGCCGCCCTGCCATTCGTAGCCGCCGCCGTACGCGTAATAGCTGATTGGCTCATCGCGCGCTGTCAACGTCACCTCACGCGAAGCCCCCGGTTCGATGCCCCACCAGCCGCGGACAATGTCCTGTTCCTGATCGCTGGGCGTATAAAGGACCGAAACGTAAATCTTCGCGTTCGTCTCGTTGGTGAACGTGACTTTTCGCTTCTCAGCCGGACGCTTGGTAGCGCTGTCGGCCGTCAGTTCGATGACCGTTTCGGAAGCGAACAGTTCCGGGCCTTCGACGAAGCTGACCTGGCGGGGATTTTTCAGCTTCGGTCGTTCGCCGCCGTATTCGTAGCGGAACGCTTCGCCGAACACGGACGCGGGCATGCCGTCTTCGCCGCCGCTCCACTCCCAGCCACCGCCCTGCGCATAGTAATGCACCGGCTTTCCGTCGTCAAAATCTGTTTCTATGGTTCGAGAGGCGCCGGGCTCGACGTTCCACCAGCCGCGGACAAGCCGCTGCTCTTTCGTGTCGGTATAAATCAGGCAGTAAAAAATCTTGACGGGCGAATGGTTGACGATCGTGACTTTGCGCTTTTCGGCTGGGCGGCGCGAGGCGTTAGTGTCGCTGAACTCGACGACCGTGCCGTTTTCAGAGACCACGGGACCTGCGACGAAATGCACGGAACGGGGATTTTTTCCCTCCGGTTCCTTGCCAGCGATGGCGTAATTGAAAGCGTTCGAGACGACCGTAGGCGCAGGATCGTCCTCACTGCCCTGCCAGCGGTAGTCACCGCCTTGTGCGTAAAAGTACAGCGGTTCAGCATCAGCATTCAGGTCTATCTCGCGCGTGGCGTTCGGTTCCACGTTCCACCATCCGCGCGCTGTCGGCTGACCGTTGGAATGGTTCACGTACAAAAGCGCGACATAAATCTTGGCAGGCGTACGGTTGACAAGCGACACTCGCCGCTTGATCTGCGGCTTCCACGCAGCAGTTTCGTCAGACAGGTCGATCGTGACTTTTCCGTCGGCGCCGATCTCCGGCCCTTCCGCAAGCCTGACAGAACGCGGCTTTTCAAACTGCGGCACCTGGTCGCCCGTATATTTGAACGCCTGATTGGCGATCGTCTTTTCAAGTCCTTCTTCGTCGCCTTCCCAGCGGTAGCCGCCGCCCTGAGCGTAGAAATACAGAGGCCCCTGAGCGTCTTTGAAGGTGATTTTCCTCTCGGACTTGGCATCGACGTTCCACCACCCCCGCGCCACTTCCTCGCCCGACAGGTCGCGATAACACATCACGACGGAAACTTTTGCGGCCGTGGCGTTTGCCAGCGTCACTTCAAAATTTTTCAGTGCTGGAGCTGCGTCGGCCTTTTTTTCAGGGACAAGCGGCGCTTCCTTCTGTCCATCCCCGCCAGCCTGCAGTGCCTCAGGCGCATCGGGCAGAAGCTCTACAGGCTCGATGCCGGAACCGCCGCTGACGATTTCAGGCACTTCCACCTGTACGTCAGAGCTGTCAGCACCGCTTCGTACTTCCTGCGGCTGTTCGATCATCTCGGCGGGGTCAGCGCCTGCCGCTCCCTGAACGATCTCCGGCACTTCCACCTGAACCTCAGCGCTGTCTGCCCCTTCCTGGACCGTCTGCGGTGCATCGCCGTCAGCATACGCTTTTGTACCTGCAAACGGTGAAGCAGCAATCAACATCACACCCAGCAGTAGCCCAAACAGCGATCTTTTTTTCATGGAGATCACTCCTTATCAATAACAATAACAGCGAAGCGCAAATATACGGCGGGGCGCCGCATATTGCTCATACGACGCCTCGTTTTTTCCCGTTCCCGGAAAGTTATCGCGTTTCAAACGCCGACTTCTGCCGCACGTACCTCCCGTCAAAAACGACGTTCGTGTCCAGCCACTTTTTGCCGTGGCTGTCGCGCTTGAATTTCTCCGTGGTCACAGCCGAAGCGCCTGCGCTGTCAAAAGTCAGCGTGACAGCCGCAGAGTCCTTTTCCGGATCGTACTCCTCGACCAGCAGGTCGCCCGTTGCTTCCAGCGTTTTGCCGTTCAGCTTCGCCGAGCCTTCAAAGTACCCCGCAGGCTCGCCGCTGTTTGTCAGCGTTATTTCGACAGCATACGCCCCTTCCTCCGGAAGACGTACGAGCAGCTCGCCCGTAAGCGCGCCGTTTTTCATGAGGTACAGACCGGACACACCGTCACTGGTCCGAATGACCTCCGCACGGTCGAGCAGCGACTCTGCATCGTCAATGCGCATCGCCAGGACCGAGGCATAAGCGTCTGTTCTGCTGAGTCCATCGCTCATGGCTTTCCGTGCCTCGCTGTCATGTTCGTCGCTGTAAAGCCATTCGTTTTCCCGCTTCTGGAAGACGAGAAAATCTTCGCGGCTCATCCCCGACTTCGCCCGGTCGAACAGCTCCTGATACTGATTCCAGGTCTCGCGATAGTCCGCGTTTTGCAAAAGCTTCGTCTGCTCCTTCTGCGAAAAGCCCCAGGCACATTCGGCGATCGCCAGCGCGCAGAGCAAAAGCAGGCGCGTGAAATTTCTCCGCATAGCGTCTTACCTGTCTGTCACGCGCAGGGACAAAATCGCCCAGGTGTCCTTGCCCTTCCATTTGTACGGCTTGGCGAAGGCTTCAAACGTCCAGGGACGGTCTGTCTTGTCGTCGGCGTTGTAGATGTCGCCCGTCATGCGCACGACGCCGCGCTCGTTCACCGCTTTTTTGACATCGGCATAGTACATGGCCTCGCCGTCAGCGCCTTCAAAGTGATAGACCTTGCCGTCGTAATGATAGGGCGGATCGGAGTCCTTGACGCTGCGGTGCTTCAGATCGATGTCGAAATACTTCTTGACGGATTCGGCAACGAACTTCGCGTCGATGACCAGCGAACCGTAAGGACAGTTCTTTTTCGCGCAGTTTCTGATCCGGCTTTTGAAGTTGTTGATGTAGTTGTGCATGATGCCGAAGCGGATCAGGTCGGGCGATGAGGGATCGCCCAGGTGCAGAGCGTCGTCGCCGCCGTCTGCTTCGATGTCAAAATTGAAGAATCCCTGCTCCGTGAAGTTGCTCAGGAACGTGCTCATCTTTTTCAAACCGGCCGCGTCAGGAGCGGCAAACGAACAGCCAGCACACAGGAACAGCGCCGTCAGTGCAGCGATAAACTTTTTCATGTGTGATGATCTCCCTTCGATATGATCATTATTTTGCCGTGACGCGGCGGTACGTTCCGCCGACGGTCACGCCCTGGCCGACAAAGCCGCTCTCGTAAAACTCGGGCGGTGCGGTGACTTCGGCGGCGTCTCCCGTAAATTTGATGTTCAGCTTCGCACTCGGTTCATCGTCGTCTGCCACTGTGACCGAGCTGCCGTTCAATGTCCCCTCGCCGTTCAGGTTGCCTTCGCGGATATTGTCACCGCCAAGATCGAGGACGACGTTCAGGTTCACCCGCACCGTCTTTGCTCCCGGTCCGTCCCAGAAAACCTGGAGCGTGCCCGGCTCGTTTTTGTCGTCGCGCACATAGTAGCCCTGCACCCAGTTGGGGTTACGCTTGAGGTACGAGACGTTGGCCGATTTTGTGATCTCTGCGGCGCGTTCCTCCGTCACCATCGCATACGCTTCTGCCTTGGGTGTTTCATATTCTTTGATACTGCGCTGAGCGGCAGCATCACGGCCGCGGGCAATCCATTTTTTCTGCTCGGCCTTCAGTTTCTCAAACTCGGCCGGCGTCAGCCGAGACTTGGCCAGCTTCCAGGCGGTGTTCAGCTGAGCGTCGGCCGCCTTGAACTCGTCATTTTTCATCAGCGTCTTGTACTCCGCGTCTGTAAGCGCAAACGCGCATCCGGCCGCGCAAACAATGAGCGCAGCACCAAGTCCGAACGTCTTCTTCAAAAACATCACGATCATCTTCCTTTCGTTTGGTAATACTGCTTGATCACTTATTGCCGGCTACCATAGAGAACAGCTCTTCATACGACAGTTCCGCGACCGGCGTCCCGCCGCTGTACCAGCGGACAAAGCCTCCCTGCGCTTTCGCACTTTCCCAGACCTCGGGAGTTTCCAGCGCCTTGAAGCGCATCGTCCCGAGGCGGGATTTCATATCCAGCAGCACCTGACTGCCGGATTCAAAATCGACCCAGATCAGTCCGTCACGCAGGGGCCTCACCCCGGCGATCGGAGTTCTCTCCGGCATGGCGCTGCCGCCCTGCGGCGCCGGTGCTCTCTGTCGGGCAAACTTATCCATCGTATCCACTCCTTTTATCCGGCAAAACGCCCGCGCCAGCCCTACGCTTCTATTGCACATGCAGCCGCGCCGGCCCATCCGGCATTGACGCCACGCCCCCAACAAGCAGCACGACAGCCGCGTAATAGATAATCGCGGCGGCAGCGATAGCCAGGATGCCCGCAAGCGCCAGACGCTTTGCCAGTTTTCGCCCGTTCATCATCTGACCTCAAAAGCCGGAGCCGGATCGTATTCCTCAGCGTCAAAACAGGCAAACGGCTGATCGTTTTGCGCAAAAAAGGCCACGTGATACATCTGTCCAGGCTGAGCTTTTTCAAAGGTCTTTCCGTTGACACCGACGGCGCCCGCGTCGCCAAAGCGCAGCTGGTAGACATACGCGTAGACGTTGCCGTCGCTTTCCATGCTGTCCAGAGCTCGTTCGGACTTATCGGTCAACGGCAGCAGGCGAAAGTACGCCTTCGAGACATTGCCGAAATCGCCCTGCCGCCGCAGTTTGAAGTACAGCCCGAGGAAGACCGCCATCACTACCGCCGCAACGCCGCCCCCGACAGCGCGGTTAGGCACGAGTGCGACGCAGACAAGGCAGAAGAGCAAAACGAGCAGGAACACACTCCTCATGCCGGAGTTTCCTTTCTTATACGTTTTCTTCAGCAGCTTTTTAGTGATCGTTTTCTTCATTACATGCTCACCTTTTTAAAAAAAGCGCAGTTTCACTTTGACATGGCAAAGACGACGTGTGCCAGGCCGTCCATACTTTCGTCACGCCGCCGCACGTCCGTCACGCTCAAGTAGCGAAAGACCACCTTTTTGCCGCCAGGCAGCGTGTCATCCGGATGGATCTTAAACGTCTTCTGCGGGTGGATCCAATGCTCGTTGCCTTCCTTATCGGTCCAGACGCGCTCACCGCCCTTGGACACAGCGTAAAAGCCGTAACCGCAGACCGGGCTGTAGCCGTCGATCGTGATCATCTTTGTCTCGCCCGGCTCGACGCCCCACCAGCCCTGCGAGAAATCGCCGTCGTTTTCGCCGCCCTCCGACGTCTCCCCTACGGCCACAAAGACCTTGGCATCGGTTTCGTTTGTCAGCGTGATTTTCAGTTCACTGGCCTGCGCGCCTCTCAGTGCCGCCAGTGCGAAAAGCAGCGCAGCGGCAGCTTTCAGTTTCACGTTCTTCATCCTGATCCCTCCCTGCAATAAGGCAATGCTGATTTAATCCCATTATGCAGAATTTAACCAGCGTACTGGAAACCTGAGAAAATGCGTAGATCCGAAGAAAACTGTCCGCAAGGGGCTCCGGAGACGTACTCCAGTAACTCCACCGCAGCCCCTCGGGCAGCGTTTCGCAGAAGATAGCTTATTTTCTCAGTGTTTCCTTAGATTTTAAATTCTCTCAATACACATTCGAGAATCCCCATCCGTTTTCGTTATTGAATGGAGTCTGTCATCCCGCCGCAGGGATGGGGATACTGAAATCCCTGTCTTTGACCTTTTTTTCATCGTTCCAGTCTTTCACGTTTTTCACGAAATGCTCCCAGATCTCCAGCGTGCCGTTCTCCTCATCACAAACGGTGACAATGTAATTCTTCGTGTCCGTGGCCTGTTTCAGGACGGTCCTCGTCCCTTCGATCGTATCGTAAAGGACGACGGAACACCGCCACCCTTCGTTGCCGCGATATTCCCAGTTTTTGATGCGCGGACCTTTGCGCTCGTCAACGGAGCTGAACACAAACCGATGCGGATCGATCCAGAAGAAACGTCCCGCCGAAGTGAACGCCGCCTTTTTGACAAAGCGTTTGTTCGCCGTATCAACAAGGTAGAAGCCGAGTTCCCGTTTCGCCTCGCCGCCGCGACTGATCAGCATTTTTTCCCCTGAAGGAGACAATTCCACCACGCATGATCCCGAGTCCTTCATGGGCAAAAATCCCGCCGGCTTCGCGTCCGCGCCGCGGAAGAAGTAAATCCCGCCTTCGGAGCCCTGCATTTCCTCGGTCATATCGGGGTCAACAAGGACCCAGGCCCATAGCCCGTCGTCTGTGCCGTCCGTGCCGGCCCATTGCACTTCTTCGTCCTCAAGCAGCGTCTCCTTGCCGCCGTCTACGCGGTAGATCTGCCTGTCCTTGAGAATGTAATCGCCTTCTGCGGCACGGGCTGTTTCCCGGCACAGTATCGCCGTCAGCAGCACAGCGCCCAGCCATAATGCTTTTCTTATGTTCATTGTCTTCACGTCCTTTCATGAAATCGTTAGGGAGACACTGATTAAATGAGCCCGACGGAGCGCGGGCGAATTAATCGGCGTTTCCTTAGCAGGAGTCTCAGCGGTCTCCCGCCACCATAGAGAACAGTTCCTCGTACGACAGTTCGGCGACGGGCGTATCGCCGCTGTACCACCTGATGAACCCGCCGCCTGCGCTGGCGCTTTGCCACACGTCAGGAGATTCCAGCGCCTTGAAGCGCAACGCCCCAAGGCATGATTTCATATCCAGCAGCACCTGGCTGCCGGATTCAAAATCCACCCAGATCCGGCCGTCGCGCAGAGGACGCACAGATGCGATCGGCGTTCCGGCAGACATGGCGCTCACCCCGCCGCAGGGATGGGGACGGTGAACTCCCTGTATTTGATCCTGTTTTCGCTGCCCCAATCCTTAGGATTCTTCACGGAGCTCTCCGTGATGTCGAGCGTGCCGCCTTCATGATCGACGCCGCTGATGATGTAGTCCTTCGTCGGCGTCGCTTTTTGGATGACGGTCAGCTCGTTCTCCACAGAGTCGTACATCGCCGCCGAGCTCCACCAGTCGTCGCCGGCTTTGCTGCGGGGGCCCTTTTTCGCGTCGATCATCGTAAAAACGAAGCGGTGCGGATCGACCCAAAAGGCGTGTCCCGCCGAAACGAACGAGCCTTTTTTGACAAAGCCCCGGCCCGCTTCGTCAAGGACATAATAACCGAGGTCCTGTCTGACCTCTTCTCCATGGCAGATCAGCAGCTTCTCGCCCGAGGGAGAGAACTCCATCATGCAGGCGCCGGCGTGTTCCATCGGAAGGAAAGAAGCAGGCACGTGCTCTTCGCCGCGAAAGAAATAGACGCCGCTCTGCGAGCCCTTCATCCCGTCGGACAGATCAGGATCGACAAGAAGCCACGACCACAGCCCCGCATCCGTTTTGGCGCTGTCGAAGGCCGCGTCCTCGACCAGAGTCTGCCTGCCGCCGGCAACGCGGTAGACCTGATCGTCTCTGATAATGTAGTCTCCCACGGCGCCCCAAGCAGAAGCAGAACAGATCAGCAGAACAAGCGCGCACAGATACGCACTTTTTTTCATCACAGCAACCCCTTTCCACAGATTCAGCGTTCTCGTTGTGCGAAAACTCGAAGCGCTCACTTCACCACGAAATTGATCTTGGCTTTCCCGTCGGTGCCTACGCTGAGATGCCTGAAAGGCACTCTTTTGCCGCCGGACACTTTGCGGCCGCCTTTGGATTCAAAAGCGTTTTTCGGGTGGATCCAACAGCTTTCGCCGTTTCCGCCTTTCGCCTCCCACACACGCTTGCCGCCCTTGGACATCGCATAAAAATAATACTCAAAAACAGGGCTGTATTCCCTGAACTTGATCGTCCTGCGCTGGCCAGGCTCGACAGCGTACCAGCCCTTTGAAAAATCGCCGGAACTCTCCCCTCCGGACGAAACGCCCGCGATAGCGACAAAGACCTTCGCGTCTGTCTTGTTTGTCAGCGTCACCGACAGAGCGTCGGCAAGGGCCGCTCTCGTGAAAAGAGACGCCAGCGCGCAGGCCAGCATGACTGCAAACAGCTTTTGCTTTACGTTTTTCATGCTTTTTCCTCCTTGTATGATTCAATATGTTCTTTTCCGAATCACCGAAATGTTCGTGATCCACAAACACAGATTATTCTTTTCTGACCGATTTGTCGTCACCCTTAAGGGGTGATTTTTTTCACGCGCCGTTCAAAATACGAAAAAGCCCGAAACGTGATGAACGTTTCGGGCTTTTTCGTATTTCATTGTCCGGCGATGCGCTCAATGGCGGCGCGCTTGTTGCGGTCCGTGCCGCTGATGCCCAGTTTTTCGTAGGCGCGGCGCAGGTGCGTTTTTACCGTGTTTTCCGACAGTTGCAGCCGTTCGGCGATCTCGTGTCCGCTCAGGCGCTGGGCGGCCAGAACGGCCACGTCGCGCTCGCGGTCGGTCAATCCTTCATCCCATCTGGCGGGGAAATGCTTTCGCAATATCGCCGCGCGCGACGACACAAAGCGCTCTGTCAGGCGGTGAAGGGGACGCCGTATGCCACTGATGTCGTTCCACAGGACGCTCAGGTGAGGGGCGTTTTCGGCAAAGGGAAGCCACAGCCGGTCGGGCGCAGCCAGCGCAAGGGCCGTTTTCAGTTCGCGCACGGCTTCATCGCGGCGGTCGAGCCCCGCACAGGCACCCGCCTGGTGGATGTGCAGATAGATGGCCGGCAGCAGGGCGTGCTGCTCTTCAAACAGCGCTTTTCGCCGTTCGCCCGAGGCGATGAGCCGCGCAAAGTCGCCCCGTGCAAGCCGCACCTGGTCGCGCACGGTCAAAAAAGAGGGCCAGGCTGGGCCTTTAAGGGAAGCGGCCGCCGAATCGGTCACCCACTCGAGGGCGAGTTCCGGCCGGCCGAGCAGGGCAAAGCACCAGGCTTCACACATGTCGGCCGCCGTCAGCAGAAAGAGCTGTCCCGCTTTTCTCAGCGCTGTGCGAAGATCTTCCACGCGTTTTTTCATTCGCGCGTAATCGCCCTCCAGCAGGTCGATCCTCGCATCCAGGAACGCAGCAGCCGCCAGGATGCTATGCTGCTGTTTCTCCTCAGCCGCCTCAACGGCACGAAGACAGCTGATCTTCGCGCCGTCGAGGTCGCCGCGCATCAGGCAGGTCTCGCCGGCAAAGACGTGTTCGGCGCCGCGTCCGTGGCCGTCGGAGATGCGCTCGTACCAGGGCATGCAGTCGCGCATCTGGGTGTTCTCCTCGTCGAGGGCGCCGCTGTCGCGGTGATACAGCGACAGCACGGAGGGCGCGCCAAAAGTCCAGGGGCTTTTCAGGTCGAGGCAGCGGGTGGGGCGCGTCATCAGCTCACCGGCCCGCCGCTGGAAGGCGCTCATGCCGGTGATGCTGTTGAACTGCAAAAAGCTGAGCAGCAGCTGACTCTCGCCCAGATAGTTGTTCCGCTCCTCTTCGCTCATGCTCGTGCACTGACGCGTGACCTCCAGTAGCAGGTCGTTCATTTTCAGCATCTCCGGGAACGCTCCCACGGAGAAGCATCCCATCGTCAGCACGAGGATGGCCTCCGGGTGCGCGCGCAGCATCTCGACGGGACAGTTTTCGCACCAGTCTATGATGGCGTCGTGCTGCTCGCCGTCGAGCGAGTTGCCCCTGTCGGCGACAAGTGCGCGCAGCAGGCCCTCCCAGTCTTCCGCTTTTCGGTACTCGCGCATGGCCTCAAGGCATTCGCCCTGCCGCAGATACCAGTCGCCAAGCCGTGCGCAGAGCGTCCGCCGCTCGTGCTCGGGCCGCTGCGACAGGTGCGCGCGCACGCTCTGCAGCAGCATGTTGTGGCAGCGGTACAGTCCGTCCTCACTGACGGTGATAAAGGCGTTGTTCTCCGACAGCGCGGTGAGCAGCTCCCCCGCGTCGTCGCCGCCGCGCAGAGCGCGCCAGAGGAAATCCGCCTGAGAGAGCGTGAACTCTTCGGCAGCGCTGCAGCAGAGCAGAAAATCACGCTGGCGCTCGGACAGCGGCTCCAGCATGACCTGATCGATCAGGGCGAAGACGTTCGGCGCGTCAAAGCCCCATCCGCCGCCCTGCGATCGAGAGCGCAAAAACAGATAGATCAGGCTGATCCATCCCTCGCTGACCTGCATCATCTTCGCCGCGTCGCGCTCGTCCAGCGGCACGCCGCAGCGAGATGCGTACTGCATCATCTCCGCTTCGCTGAGTGCCAGATCGGTCATGCGGATCTCGCAGAGATGGCGGCCAAGCCGGAGCTGCTCCGGCCGGGTGAGGATGCGGTTGCGCGACAGAAGCACCATGTGAAAGCCTTCAAGCCCCTCAGGCAGAAACGAGAGAAAACAGCTCAGCGCCCCGGGGGGCAGCAGGTGCACGTCGTCAAGCACGCACCATACCGGCGCGTCGCTGGCAGAGCGGTGTTCCTCCCACAGGTCGGCGATCAGGCCGCAGCCGCGCAGGTCCTGCGGAAAGCCGGCCTCGCGCAGATGCTCTGCCAGTGTCGCGTTGCGCTTGGCCAGCAGGCGGCAGAAGCCGCGCCACAGGTCGTTCACGCTGTCGCTGAAGACGCTCTGGCGCAGGACGACGGCTTCGGGATGCTCGCGCTTCATGCGGTCCTGCCAGCAGCGGATGGCCGTCGTCTTGCCGTAGCCCATCGGCGCCACCACCGTGGTGATTTCGCTTTCCTCGATCTCCGTCAGCCGTTTTGCCAGACGCTCTGTGATAAAGATGTCGTTTAAGTGTTCGTACATGAGAAGATACGCCCTTCCGTCCCCGTCCGCTCCCGAGGCAGTCCATTCGTTTGCCGTGTCCCTGGTGCAGCTTTATTTTAATTTATCATCTCAAACTTTAAAGCGCAAGACTCGACAGCGTGATTCGATAAAAAATCAGGCCGAAAGCGAAATCCGCAGTGCGGAGCCGCTTACGGCCTGATACTATTTATTCTACGACAGCCGGCAGATCACGAACTGCTCTTCGTCGCCGCGCCGACGCCGACCACGTCGCTGACAGGTACGGAAAAGACAAATCCCTTGTCGGGCGACTTTTCGCCGAGGGCAGCGCCGACGGCGTCCATCACAGCCAGCTTTTGCGGACGTTCGACGACGATGGCCAGGATCTCCAGTTCGTCATACAGCTTGAGGCCAAAGAAGCTCTCGGTGTTCTCGTCGCTCGCGCCGCGGCCTTTCAGCACGGTGCCGCCCTGCGCGCCGGCAGTGCGGGCCGCGTTCATCACCGCGTCGGCAAGGCCTTCTTCGGTCCCGGCGATGATCAGTTCATACGTTTTTTCACTGGGTGAATACATGACTCGCTCCTCGTTCTTTCTCTCGCTCACGGCCTGCTGATACCGGGCCGGCACTCCCTGACTGACGGCCGAAAGGGGGATGGTGAAGACGATCCCGCGTCCGGCGTTGCGCAGCTGCATCTCGTCGCTGATCTGTGTGATCAGCGCAGGCGCCCACTCGCGCGGGATAACGCTGAGCACGACGACCTTGTTCTTTTCGCTGATGCCGAGGATGTCCATGATCTCGTTGCTGGCCGTTCCCCGCCCCCAAAACGACAGGGTGAGGCTGACGCTGCGCTTTTTGAAGAAATTCATCGACTGCGCCGCTTTCGTGCGGTCGGCGATCGTCACCAGAAGCTGCATCACGGGAAGTTCGCTATTCATGGGCCCAGATCACCTCCTGATCGTATTCGACAATGGCAAAGCGTTTTCGCGCCGGAAGGCTGTCGGTGCGGTCAGAGGCATGCCGCAGCTTCCAGGCGTACAGCAGCCCGAGGATCTGGATGGAGATGAGCGGCGTCATCGCCACCATCGCCACGACGCCGAACGCATCGGTCAGCACCGAGCCGCCGGCGCCTTCGCACACGCCCATCGCCAGCGGCAGCAGGAATGTTGCCGTCATCGGCCCGCTGGCGACGCCGCCGGAGTCGAACGCGATGCCGGTAAACACGCGGGGCACAAAGAAGGTCATCGTCAGCGCCGCGGCGTAGCCGGGCACGACGAACCACCATATCGACAGTCCGGTGAGCGAGCGCAGCATCGCCAGTGCCACGGCCGTGGCAACGCCATAAGCGAGGCTGGTGTGCATCGCGCCCTGCGAGATCGTGCCGCCGGTGATCTCCTCCACCTGCTTGTTGAGCACATGGACGGCAGGCTCGGCATCGACGACGTAATAGCCGATGACAAAGCCGATGGGCAGCAACGCCCATTTCCACGCCGACTCGGCCAGGGTCTTGCCGATAAAATGCCCGGCGGGCATGAAGCCAACGTTGACGCCAGTCAAAAACAGCACGAGGCCGATAAACGTGTACACCACTCCGAACGTGATGCGTATCAGCGCATTGCGGCGAAAGATCACGAAAATGCCCTGAAAAACGTTAAAAAAGGCAACGACGGGCAGCAGCGCCAGGAACACTTCATGGATGATCGCGGGCACTTTTTTGAGGAAATTCGCGGCGATCTCGATCGAATTTGCCGCAGCGGCAGCACTTTCAGCTGCAGGCGCACTGCCGCCGCCAGGCTTGAAGATCAGCCCGAGCAGCAGCACCATCAGGATCGGGCCGACGCTGCACAGCGAGACGAGCCCAAAGCTGTCCTCCTGAGAGGCACTGTCGTGGCGCATCGATGCCATGCCGACGCCGAGCGAGATGATAAACGGCACGGTGATCGGGCCGGTCGTGACGCCGCCGGCATCGAACGCCACGGGCACGAATCCCGACGGGGTAAAGTACGCCAGCACGAAGACGATCGCATACAGCACGAGCAGCACGCGCGAAAGATCGATCTTGAAAAGCGGGCGCAGCATTGCCGCCACCAGAAAAACGCCAACTCCGGCGGCCACGACCAGGATCAGCGTCATGTCCGGCACGGCGGGCACCTGACGGGCCAGCACCTGCAGATCAGGCTCGGCGATCGTCGTGATCGCACCCAGCAGGAAGCAGACCGGCACGGAAAACGACAGTTTGCGCAGCAGCGTGATCTGCTTGCCCACGCCCTCCCCCATCGGCATCATCGACATGTCGGCGCCGAGCGAGAAAAAGCCCATCCCCACGATCAGCAGCACAGCGCCGCCCAGGAACATCAGCAGCGTATCGCCCGGCATCGGCACGACGAACGCGCTCAGAGCGATCACCAGCAGCGTGATGGGCATGACCGAAGCGAGCGATTCCATGATCTTCCCTTTCAGTTTGTTCAATGGACCAGCCTCCTCTGATACTATTTCGCGATTAAAAAGCTAATCGCGAGGCCGCGCCAACGTCGGGCGCGGCAGTCGGCGCAAAATCGGCGCCACGCCGTCTCATGCGTTTTTCGACGCGCGCAAGGCGCGCTATAAAACGGCTAAAAAGACGTTAGCCGTTTTAACGAAAAACAGTATGATACTCTTATTCTCTATGATAAAGGCCGCTCATGACATCAGAGCGGCCGAATATTACTATTCCTTCTCTACAGACCGCGCAGGACCAGCTGCTCGCGGTCGGGGCCGACGCCGATCAGCACGACGGGAACGCCGGTGACTTCCTCGATGTGCTTGACATAGGCCTGAGCGTTAGCGGGCAGGTCCTCGAACGTGCGAGCGTTCGAGATGTCTTCCTTCCAGCCGGGCAGCGTGTAATACACGGGCTCCACTTTCTCCAGCTTGGCGATCGCCGAGGGGAAGTTGGTCAACGTCGCGTCGCCCGACTTATACGAGTTGCAGACTTTGATCTCGTCAAATCCGGTCAGGATGTCGAGCTTGGTCAGCGCAAGGCAGGTGAGCCCGTTGACACGAACGGCATAACGCAGCGCGACCAGGTCGAGCCAGCCGCAGCGGCGCGGACGTCCCGTCACGGCGCCGAACTCGCCGCCGCGGCGGCGGATCTCTTCACCGTCGGGCCCGAAGTCTTCGGTCGGGAAGGGGCCGGAGCCGACGCGCGTGAGGTAGGCTTTGGCGACGCCGATGACACGATCGACGTATTTCATGCCGATGCCAAGGCCGATGCAGCCGCCCGACGAAACGGGATTGGAGCTCGTCACCATCGGGTAGGTGCCGTGATCGACGTCGAGCAGCGTGCCCTGAGCGCCTTCGAACAGAACGGTTTGGCCGCTCTCGAGCGCCTCATACACTTCGACGGAAACGTCGGCGATGTAGGGCTGAAGTTCCTTGCCCCACTGAAGCGCCTGTTCGTAAATAGGATCAAGCGCAAGCGGGTCACGCCCGTACACGCCGGAAAGGACACGGTTCTTCTCGGCGAGCGCAACGCTCAGCTTCTCGCGAAGGACATGCTCGTCGAGCAGATCCTCGATGCGGATGCCGATGCGCGTATACTTGTCGACATAGCAGGGGCCGATGCCGCGGCCGGTCGTACCGATCTTGTGACTGCTGTCGCGCGACTCTTCCTGGAGCTGATCGAACAGCTTGTGATAGGGCATAACGACGTGCGCCGCGCCGGAAACGCGCAGGCAGGCGCGGTCCTTGCCCTTCGCGCGCAGCTCGCCCATCTCCTTGAGCAGCTGCTCAGGGTCGACAACAACGCCGTTGCCGATAACGCATGTCTTGCCGGGGTAGAGCATTCCCGAAGGAAGAAGACGGAACACGTACTTCTCGCCGTCGACGTACACCGTGTGACCGGCGTTCGCACCGCCCTGATAGCGGGCAAAAATATCGACTTTGGAACCGATCGAATCGACGACGCGGCCCTTGCCTTCGTCTCCCCACTGAGCGCCGATCAGCGCTTCAATCTTACCCTTCATTGTTTTTCCTCCTTGGCGGCAGCGCGCCGCTTCCATACCTCGTCCGCCCAAACGAGACGGACGGGACCGGTTTTCTGTGTGCTCACAAATGCAAGAAACGGCACCGTTTTCTCCCTCGTATGGCAAATCGCCACAGCACTGCCCCGTTTCTTCGCGATCCGCAGCGCCTTTGCAAACTGGCGCTTCATCGTGTTCAAATCTGGCGTCCCGTCGATGAACACCTCGTTATGTGCGACGGGGATATGATACTCCTCTGCGGTTCTCTTCGCAATCGACCGGGGCGATGTGCGGCTGTCGATAAAGCCCCAGCCTGTCTCGGCAAAAGCTTTCATAAAGCTCCGCATAGTCGCCGGGTGAGAAGTGGCTTTCGAGCCGCGGTGATTATTCGCTCCGATCGCCTTGGGAAAACGCTGCTTCAGCGCAGCGACAACTGCGGCGATCTTTTTTTCCGGCGTGTCGGTGCCGATCAGATAATCGCGTCCGCCGCCCGGATCTCCTAGCGCCTGCATGGGAATGTGCAGGATGTACGGCTGGGCGTTCTTCTCCGCCAGCCGGGCGATCTCGGCCGCATGGGGCGCGTCAGGAATGATGGCCCAAGTCGCGCACAGCTTCAGCGCGAGGATGCGGGCAGCGACGCTCCGGCTGTAACCGAAATCATCGATGATCAGCGCAAGCTTTGGAGCGGCATTTTCCTCCGCATTTGCATCTTCCTGCTTAAGAGGCACATCCGGCGACGTGCTGACGTCTTCCTCTGGCTCGTGAGTGATGATGATCAGAGGCTGGCGCACGGGCATTGGCTCCAGCGCGGGCGCTTCCGGGACATCTGCGGAGATTTCTTCAGCTGTGCCTTTCTTTGCCCCGTCCACGTTTCCAGACGACGTGGGGACAAGCATGCTGCCTGCGATGTGCGCCGAAACCAGACAGAACACCGCAAGCAGCACGGCCAGACAGGTGGCTAAAAGCCAGCGGTTCCTCATTTCTCCTTTGCAGGCGCTGCGTCACCGCTCACCGGCTTTTTGTCGCCGGAATGGATATCGCCGCTTTCAGGCTTCTGATCGCCGGAAAGGAACTTGACATCGTCAGAAGCGACGACGGGCTTTGGATCGCGAAGCGACTCCGGCTTCGCGCCTGCGATCAGGCGCAGAACAATCTCCTGAGCCTTTTCAAGCTGAGGATCGCGGCGTTTTTTGCTCTCTGCATCAGCAGAGACCGCTTTGTTCTTGCTCGATTTTTCGTCAGCCTGCTTCTTTTTGGTCTGCGGTGCCGGCACTGCTTCAAGCTCTTCGTCGCTCCAGACCGACTTGACGTAGATGTCGGGCGAAAGACCAACGTGGTCGATCATCACGCCGTTGGGCGTGAAATAGCGCGCCGTCGTCACGAACATGCCCGAGCCGTCGGAAAGATTGAAGAGCACCTGCACGGATCCCTTGCCGAAGCTCTTGGCACCGATCAGCAGCGTGCCGTTGCGGTCGCGCAGAGCGCCGGAGACGATCTCGGAAGCACTGGCGCTGCCCTCGTTGATGAGCACGACAAGCGGCAGTTTGGTCAGCGTGCCCTCATGCACGAAGAACTCCTCATTGGCCGACTCGACGCGTCCCTTCGTGGAGACGACAAGACCTCCGTCGATGAAGAGATCGCAGATGTCGCGCGCCGAGTCAAGCAGTCCGCCGCCGTTGTTGCGCAGATCGAGGATCAGCCCGCGGGCGTCTTCATTCTTCAGCTTGATGACCGCCTTGCCGACATCCGGCGCGCTGGTCTTGATGAACTGACGCAGACGGATGTAGCCGATCTTGTTGTCGAGCATCTTTGAGTTGACCGTCTCGATCTTGATGATCGCGCGGACGATCTTGAAATCGAGGAGCTTCGTCTCGTTCTGACGGCGGATCCCGATGGTCACTTCCGTGCCGGGATCGCCGCGGAGCTGCTTGACGACCTTGTCAAGCTCCCAGCCGATGACAATATCGTTATTCACACGAACGATCTCGTCCATCGGGCGCAGTCCGGCTTTATCAGCAGGCGTGCCCTCGATGGGGTTGATGATCAGGATCTTGCCGTCGCGGCTGGCAATGTTGATGCCAAGCCCGCCAAACGAACCTTCGAGTGAGGTCTTCTCTTCCTCAAGCTGCTCAGGGTCAAGAAAGCGAGTGTAAGGATCCTTCCATGCGCTCAGCATCCCGCGCATCGCGCCATGGACCATTTTGCTCTCTTCGATGTCGTTGCTGGCAGCGTCGACCTGATAGGCTTCAACGATCACGCGAGCCTGTTTGAGTAGCCAGAGCGAATCGACTGAAAAGGGCGCGACCTGAAAAAAGTCGCCCTTCCCGGCGTGGACCGCCGAGATGACCGATGTCAACAGCACACCGACAAGAAGCCCGAAAAATATGTCTCTGAATTTTTTCAACTTGTTCATCATGTCCTCCTGGGACAAACGATACCCCTGAACGTTACAGGTATTTCAATGGGTTCTGCGCCTTGCCGTTGACGCGGACCTCAAAGTGAAGATGCGGCCCCGTGGCGACACCGGTCTGGCCGACCAGGCCGATCACCGTGCCCGTCTTGACCGCTCTTCCTTCATCCGTCGAGATCTTGCTCATATGAGCGTAGACGGTCGAATAGCCGTTGCCGTGGTCGATGATAACGACCTGTCCATAACCGCGAAGCCAGCCGGTGAAGATGACCTCCCCCGCCCCTGCCGCAGTGATCGGCGTGCCTTTCGGCGAGCCGATGTCGATGCCGGAATGCTGGATGCGGGTGCGGAATTTGGGATGGATGCGCATTCCAAACTTGCTGGTGATGCGCCGATCGGGAACGGGCCATTCGAATTTGCCCTTGTGCGCCTCAACAACAGGCGCGCCGGTATTATTCTTACGGGCTGCGGCGCGTTCGGCGGCACGTTTTTTGATCAGATCATCGATTTTCTTCTGAAGAGCTCGCTGATCCTCTTCCGTTTCCTTCATCGCCGCCAGATGGACGTGCTTTTCTTTGTCGATGCGCTCCAGAAGCTCGCGGCGCTGCGCGCCGGCCCTGGTATTGGTATCGCGTTCACGCTGGCGCTGCCTTTTGCGTAGGACCAGCTCGCCCTGAGCTTTTTCCTGCTTCAGCTTGTCACTCTCCAGCGCCATGATCTCGCTTTTGAGCGATTCAAGGGCGTCTTCGTCCTGGCGGCTGAGGCGCTTCATGAGATAGGTCAGATTGTTCAGCTCGGCTACGTCGTTCGCCGACAGCATCACGTTCAGATCGGAAATGCCGCTGTACTTGTAGATCGCCACATAGCGCTTGCCGAGCATCTGCTGAAGTTCGCTGATCTTCTGCTGGTGCGCTTCGATATCCTTTGCCAAGCGGGCAATCTCATCCTCGTTCTTCTCGATCTGCAGATCTAGCAGCTCGATCTGCGACTCTGACTGTTTGACTCGATGGTCAAACATCGACAGCTCGCGCAGGTAGCTTTTTTCCTTAGCCTTGGCCTGAGCAAGCTCTTTTGAATGGAACTGAATGCGCTTGTTGAGCAGAGCCAGCTGCTTTTTCTGCTCCGAGATGCGCTCATCGAGGCTGGCGGCAAATACGGCCGCGCACAACGATAGGCAGAGTCCGAGAGCGCAGGCCGCTTTTATACGCAGGTTCAGCATCTTTCGCCGCCTTACAGGGGTTTCGCCGCGCTGCGGATATAGCGTCTGACGGCGAAATAGCTGTACAGCCAGCCGGTCGCAAAGCCTACGGCAAGGAGCACCTGATCGAGGATGATCAGCTCGCGCCACTGCAAGTGCGTATGCAGGAACGGCAAGACCTCGTCGAGCGTCGCGCCGATATATGACTGACCGTAATGAAGCAGCACCACGGCAATCACCGCGCCGAGCAGGCCGAGGATCATCCCGTGGAACACAAACGGCGAGGCCACGTAGGAACGGGTCGAGCCGACGAGCAGCATCACCGCAATCTCCTGCCGCCGCGAATAAATGCTGATGCGGATCATGTTGTAAAACACGAGTCCGCTGACAAGGATGGCAATGACCAGGATGGCCAGAGCGATCTTCGTGATCAGCGAGGCAATTTTGGTCAGGCGGTCCGCAAGCGCGCCCGCATACATGATTTCGTCGATCTCCGGCATAGCGGAGAGCTCCTTCGCGACGACCGACGACAGGGAAGCATCGCGAAGCTTGATCTCAATCGTCCAGGGCAGAGGGATCTCACCGGCCGGCAGCATCGACTGCGCCTGAGAACCGAGTTTGGCGCGCAGGACCTCGAGCGCTTCCTGAGGCGAAACAAGGCGGATCTCTTCGATGTCAGCGCTGCTTGAAAGCGAGTCGCGGACTTTCGCAGCACCAGCCTCAGACTGAGTGTATGCCTGGATGATCAGGCTGCTCTGAACGTTCTGCGAGATCTTTCGGGCATACAGTGCCAGCTGAGAACTGCCTCCCAGAAGGAAGAAGACCGCCGCCGCCGTGAAAAGGGTCAGCAGGCTGAGGCCCCAGTGGCGGAAAAACAGACGGCACGTGTCACGGAAGATGTATCTATACGTCCCCACTGATACTGTACCTCCCTTCTCGCTCGTCGCGCACGAGCCGCCCCATATGGAGCTCGACTACACGCTGACGATACGTGTCGACCAGATGCTGGTCATGGGTCGCGACAATCACCGTCGTGCCCGCAGCATGAATGGAAAGCAGGAGCCTCATCACGTACTCGGCCGTATGCACATCGAGGTTGCCCGTGGGCTCGTCAGCCAGGAAAAGTCGAGGCGCGTTGACGATGGCACGGGCAATGGCAACTCGCTGCTGCTCGCCGCCGGAAAGCTGATCGGGACGAAGGTCGCGGCGGTTCCACAGACCGACTTTATCAATGACGTCATCAGTCCGGTCACGGGCTTCAGCGCGCGGAACGCCGCACGCTTCGAGAACGAACGCTACGTTCTCCCAGGCGCTCAGATACGGCAGGAGCTTGTAATCCTGGAAAACAACGCCGATGTCGCGCCGAAAATACGGCAAGCTCGACGTCGATAAACGGCGCAGGTCGATCCCGTCCATCACGACTTGGCCGCGGGTCGGCAGGACTTCGCGTGTAAGCAGCCTCATCAGGGTCGTCTTGCCGGAACCGGTCGTGCCGATCAGATAGACAAACTCTCCTTCGTTTATATTCAGATATATATCGCTGAGAGCCTGTATATTTGGAGGGAAAATTTTCGTCAATCCATTGATACGGATCTCCATCTCAGGACACCTCCCCAAAATTGAAAATTCCAGCGTCTATCATACCACATTCAGGCGCGCATGGCTTTTTCAAAGCTCATTTTGAAAGATGCAAACGTATTTTCGACCGCTTCGTCAAGTAGGCCGCGCTTGCTCCACGGCTGAGGAGAGCCGCCTTCAGCGCGCCACACGCCGCAGCCCCAGCGCAGAGCAAAATCGCTGACTTTGGGGTCATACGGGATAAGAACGCAGGGAATATTTTTCTTCAAGCACATGACGCCGAAATGGAGCCTCATGCCGCAGGCGCATGCTGCTTCAGAAAACACCCTGCCAACGCTGTCAACAGTACAGCAACGCAATTCGTCAAGTGCCAGAAGCCCTTCTTTGCAGAGCGTCTCCATGAGATCAGCGTCTTCTTTGCTCATGGCAATACCGACGACTTTTTTTCCCTGCCGCCAGGGCATTTGTGAAAAAACACGCGCCGATTCGCGCTCAAGTCCGCCGCAGGGACGGAAATTCACCAGCACGTTTTCCCCCGACGCGACTGAGACGGAATCCTCCGGGAGCGTCAGGACAAGATCGTCAGCCAGAAGAGCCCGTCCTGACAAAAAATCGAAAGAATGCCGGTCGCGGACTGTCACAGCCTTACAGCCTCCGAACGCGCTTTGCGCCAGCAGACGGCTGAACCGCCGTTTCAGAGGTCCGATCGACTGTCCGACAGCCCAGACGTTGCAGCCGCACAAGGATGCCAGCTTCATCACGCCCCAGTAGTACAGAGGACTGATCGGGCCGGAACTGTCCTGAAAGATGCCGCCGCCGCCAAGCAGGAGCGTCTCGCTGCTGCTTGCAGCCTGAAGCACGTTCTTAAGCGACCAGCGATCGACGGCGGCGACGCCGTGAAGCCGTTCGCTTTCAGCCGTGCTGCCGGAGAGCATGGCGATCCGCGATCGATCAACTCCGCAGCGTTCCAGCAGCCTGATCGCGGCAGAGGCGAGGAATTCGTCGCCCGAATTGCCCATGCCGTAATAGCCGCAGAGCAGAACTTTCCAGCGTCTTGGCATTTTAAGAGAAAATCCCCCGCACGCGGGCGTAAAGCGGGCGTGCGACTAAAACCGCTGCAGCCAGGATCAGGCAGCCGAACACGAGTCCTGTCCACCAGCCGTTGAAACCGCGCAGAAGCGTGAGCGAAAGCGGCGTGTGGAAATGGCAGAAACTGTTGACCGCCGAAGTAAAAGCAAGCGAAACGGCCAGCCTTAAAATCTCGCGCCAATGACTCCAGAGGTCTTTTCTCTTCAGGTAATACCAGCAGACGAGCGCCGGATAGCCAATGAGGAATTCCTTTGTGCGCGGCCGCGCTCCGAGGACCTTTTCGATCCAGTCACGGAACAGGATCTCAGCCGTAGAAACAAAGCCGTAATTGCCGCTGCGCAGGATCATCACAAGCGCACCAAGAATCAGCACGCCGGCAACTGCCAGCTCTCCGCACAGCGGCGGACGGGTCATGATCTCTGTCAGCGATTCAGGATGCTCGCGGCGCTTCAGATCGATCAGCAGGATCAGCGCTGGCGGCAGCAAAAGGCTCAGCTTGACGCCGCTGAAGGTGCTCATGCGGTACATATAAAGCGGCACCGAGAAACTCCCGGCGATGACGATCCCGCCCAGAAGCACGACGATAAACGCTTCTACGACGCCGCGCAGCGGCACCTTCCAGCGTTCCATCGCCACAAGAGATGCTTCAGTTGCCAGCATTCCCGCCGCAAAGGCCCCGGCCAGCCGCAGAGGCAGGCCCGTGACGAGCGAAGCAAGACCAAGCGCGAGAGCTGCGACAGTAACAGCGATCAGGTTCCTCGCGCTGCTCAAAAGAGACAGTCCGAAAAAGCGTTCGCAGTAACGGGCGGCCAGGATCAGCAGCAGCATATTGAGCGCGGCAGCTGACAGCAAAGGCCAAACACGGTGCGCTCGCGGCGCCGGTTCCGGCCACAGCCGTGAAAAACCGTTCTTATCAAGCCGGGCACGCAGGGACTTCACGTCAGAGCAGTATTCGCTCAGACTTGACGAAAGTGAACGGAGCGGGTCGAGGCGCAGGACCAGAAGCCGGACCTCGCGCTCCTCGGCAGCACGGTACAGGCGGTTCAGCATGATCGGACGAATGATGCCCCGCTTGAGCACTTCCTCACGATCGACGCCGTGCAGCGAAACGATGCTGGGCCAGGCGGCCGCGACCTGCCGAGCAGCGCCGTACTGCCGCGAGAACTCGACCTGAGCCATCAGCAGCCCATGCTGCCGTGCAAACTCCCCAAGGCGCAGCGGGTTGGGATAACTCGCCGCAATTTCTCCCGCAGGACAGACAGCTTTCACCGACGGGAACTCCCCGCAGAGAAACGCCAGCCCGTCCAGCAGTTCGTCAATGGTGCTCGCGTAGCTGGGAGAAGGCGCAAATACAAGCGGGACGCCAGCCTGCGACAGATACTGCATCGAGCTCATATCGGGCAGGATCCCTGCCTTTTCAAGCTGAGCATAACTTGACGGGATCCGATAATACGTCTTCTTTTCGGCAGAAATCTTTTCCCCGCCTTTGAAACGCTTTTCCAGATAACGCAGCTGGAGAGGGACCACGTCAGCATCGTTCAGGACGACCGCTGTGCCCCAGCGCGACGAAAATTGTGGCGCCGCAGCTTCGGTCAGCTCGGCAACAGGCTGGACAGAGACGTTTTCAAGCACGCCTTTTCTCAGTTCTTCTGCCGTGAATTCCGGGGCAAGAAATGCCGAGATGCCCGATTCCATCAGCGCCTGAAATTTAGCCGCAGACGTATCTGCCTTCAGAGCATGGAGTTCAAGCAGGTCAAACAGCACAAGAGCTGAACGGTTGTTCCGTTCGTGCGCCGTGCGCCAGAGGACAGAAGGAAGCGACAGGATTCCCGCCAAAATCAGCAGACACCAGAACGCAGAGACCTTCTTATTTGTGTTCATGACAGTCAAACCTCCCACATCTGACCGAGAGTAATACCGAATCCTTCCAACAGATGGCCGAGAAGCGCCAGCGGAAGACCAACGACAGAAGCGTAGTCGCCTTCGATCGAATCGACAAGGAGACTGCCCCGGCCCTGGATGGCATACGCGCCTGCCTTGCCCTGCCACTCGCCGCCGTCGATGTATGCCTGGATGTCAGCGCTGCTCAATTTGCGAAATACGACCTTCGTCACGGCATGACCGCATAAGCATTTTCCGTTCAAAAAGAGCGCGAGCCCGCTGTACACGATGTGAGCACATCCTGACAGCATTTGCAGCATGTCAGCAGCCTGAACAGCGTCCTTCGGCTTGCCGAAGATCATTCCCTGCGGCGAGACAACGACCGTGTCTGAAGCGATGACCAAAGCATCAGGATGGGCTTTCGCCACCGCTGCGCCTTTGATCTGTGACAAGCGCTCGACGAGCAGTTCAGGCTTTTCGCCGGGAAAGATCGTCTCATCGGCATCGGGCCGGACAATCTCAAAGTGCCAGCCCAGCTGCTCAAGGAGCTGCTTGCGCCGCGGACTGGCAGAAGCGAGGATGATGCGAAGATTTTTCATCAGTGCAGAAAAAGAAGGACAAACAGTCCGACAGCGGCGCAATATGCTGAAAACGCCTTCCAGCGCCCGCTGAGAACGACTCGATGCACGAGAAACAGCGCAGCGATGCCGAAGACAAACGCGATCCCCATCGCCGCAGGCCAGCCGGCAGGAAGAACGCCGTCAAAGTGCCGCAGTTCAAGAAGAGCCGCACCGCAGATCGCTGGCAGCGAGAGCAGGAACGAAAAGCGAAACGCCTCGGCAGCGCTGAGACCGCAGAGGATGCCTGCCATCAGCGTCATTCCAGAACGAGAGATTCCCGGAAAAACAGCCAGTCCCTGAGCGAATCCTACGATCAGGCCAATGGAGACGCAGATCTTTTTCGTCCCCGGCTTCAGGAAGGACAGAGTCCACAGCATCACAGCAGTAACAATCAGCGCTGCGCCAACAAAAATCATAGACTGAGCGCAGCGTTCTACGACGGGCTTGAGCAGCAGTCCGATCACGGCTGTCGGGATCGAGCCGAGGATCACAGCCCAGCCGAAATACCACCCTTCTCTCTTCTGCCCGACAGGCATGCGGAAGCTGACAAAAAATTCGCACAGCAGCACGATGATGTCTTTCGCAAAGTATACGACTGTCGCCAGTACAGTCGCCAAATGAAGGAGCAGATCAAAGGCGATCCCCGATGCGGAGCACCCCGTCAGATGCTGAAAGATCGTCAGATGCGCCGAGCTGCTGACTGGCAGATACTCCGTCAGCCCCTGGATCAGCCCCTGGATCATGCTCGAAAGATATTCACTCACTGTTCAATTCACCGTCCAGTTTACAGAAAATTCAATTCTACACCAAAATGAAGTACAGAGACCAGCGGCCTCTGTACGCAGCAAAGACAGCTTCGTCAGCTCAGCCTCGTGATGATCGGGATCACAGCAGAAGCGCTGTGCAGATACTTACGCAGCAGCTCCTTGCAGCGCAGCGAGATCTGCTTTTTCAGCAGTTCGCTGTCTGCATTCGGATCATGCTTGAGCGCGCGGCGCACCGCCTCCGAAAATTCCTGACGCATCCCCTCCGCGTCGCGGAAATGAATCTGCCCGTAGGACTCAAAGTAGGGCTCGCCCACAAGCTTGCCTTTTTTGTCAAGTGTCGCCGATACGACCAAAACACCGTTCTCCGACAGCTCCTGACGCTCCTTGAGGATCGAGCCCTCTTTTTCGCCGAGCGCCATGCCGTCAACGAGGACCGCGCCGGCCTGCACTTTCGTTTTCACATCGGCTGTGTGCGAGGTGATCGTCAGCACATCACCGTTGCCCATGATGAAGATGTTCTTCGCTGGCACTCCGACTTCCTCCGCCAGCTGTGAATGGCGGATCTGCATGCGGTACTCGCCGTGAACGGGCACAAAATACTTGGGACGCACCATACTGAGCAGCATCTTCAGCTCTTCGCGCGAAGCGTGACCGGATACGTGCAGTCCGGCTTCGCGGCCGTAAAGGACTTCGCAGCCCAGTTCAAACAGACGGTTGATCGTGTTGCTGACCAGCTTTTCATTGCCTGGGATGGGATTGGCGAAAAGAGCCACCACGTCTTTGCTGTTCAGCTTCACGCGGTGGTGCGCTCCTTTGCTCATCAGAACGAGGCCGGAGAAGGGCTCGCCCTGACTGCCGGTCGTCATGATGACGAGACGCGATTCAGGATAGCCGTCCATTTCCGCCAACGGCACGATCGTCTCGGGATCAGCGCTGAGATAGCCGAGACGGATCGCCAGTTCAACGTTGTTGACCATGCTGCGGCCGGCAAACACCACTTTGCGGTTGAATCTTGTCGCCGCATCGAGCACCAGTTGAACGCGGTGCAGATTGCTGGCAAACGCGGAGATGATGATGCGCCGGCTGCGGTAGGTGCGAAGCAGGTTGTCGATCGCGCCGATCAGTGATTTTTCGGATTTGGTAAAGCCTTCGCGTTCGGCGTTCGTCGAGTCAGAAGCAAGCAGCAGGACACCGCGCCGTCCAAGTTCGGCAAAGGCCGCATAATCAGTCACATGATTGTCGACAGGCGTAGGGTCAAATTTGAAGTCACCCGTATGCAGCACGATGCCAAGGGGCGTCTCCACCGCGATGCCAAGCGCGTCGGGAATCGAATGGCAGACTGAGATAAACGTAACGCTGAAAACGCCGAGCCGGATCTTTTCACCGGCAGCGACCTCGATGAGACGGGGCTTGTAGCGGGGCATGGCTTCGGCAAGTTTCGCCTCGATCATGCCAAGAGTCAGTCTGGCACTGTACACGGGCACGTCGAGTTTGGCAAGGACGAACGGCAGCGCGCCGATATGGTCCTCGTGCCCGTGCGTGATCAGGATAGCGCGGACCTTTGACCGTTTTTCCTCGAGATAGCTGATATCGGGTATGACATAATCGATGCCCAGCATCTCCTCATCAGGGAACATCAGCCCGGAATCGATCACGACGATGTCGTCGCCGTACTCGATCGCGTACATGTTCTTGCCGATCTCCCCCAGCCCGCCAAGCGGGATGAACTTCAGTTTTCCGGGTTCAGGCGCTCTGCGCCCAATCCTCACGCCTGCGGCAGGGGCGACTCGCGCGCCGGTTCGCCCCGAAGGCGTGTGGGGACGGGCTCTGACAAGCCGCTTTTTGGGCCCCAGAGCGGGGGCCGTGTTTTGTTTTTCGCTATTCACAGTTTTGTTCATCAATAAAGTTCCTTATCTGAAATGTTTTTTACTGGCACTCGCAAAGAATGCATTATTCTGCTACAATAACTCAGCACAGGAAATGGCGGATAACGCCAAATCATTTTTACTGCACCGGAGGTATAAACGTGGCTGAACGCAAGCACAATGACGATGCTGTTCTGATGACGCAGGAAGGGTTCGACAAGCTCACCAGCGAACTGAAACAGCTTCGCAGCGAAGAACGCTACAAGATCGCACGCCGCATCGAAGAGGCGCGCTCATTCGGAGACCTCAGCGAGAACGCTGAATATGCCGCCGCCAAGGAAGATCAGGCCAAGCTTGAGGGCAAGATCCTGGCGATGGAACAGCAGCTCTCCAAGGCGAAAATTATCGACTCATCCAGCATCGACAACTCGCATGTTTCCGTCGGGACCACGGTCACGATCCAGGACATCACGCACAACAAGGAGTTCGTCTACTCGCTCGTCAGCTCTGAGGAATCAGACCCTGAAAACGGTCTGATCTCCTCTGTCAGTCCGGTCGGCCGCGCGCTCATGAACAAAAAGGTCGGCGACGAAGTTTCAGTCAAAGTGCCCGTCGGTCTGAGAAAGCTCCGCATCCTTTCGATCAGCGTCAAATAAGCCGTTTTTACATCAGTCGCCGCCGAGATGTTATTATATCCCACTCGGCGGCTTTTGTGACAGCTTGAGCCGTAAATTGCTCATTTTTAAACAGCCGAAATACGAATTCTCAAAAAAAGCCCTGCCGCGAGACGCCATTTGCGTTTTCACGGCAGGGCTTTTTGTGTACCGTTGTAAATTTCTGTTTGTTTTCCTAGATGTCGAAAACGGGAATACGGATCTCCGCGTTCTCGGCTTCAAGCGTTCCGTCGGTCTCCATCATCGTCGGAACATACCCGGGTTTCGCCTTGGGGACGAGCTTGCCCGGCCGGCCAAACGGGTTCTCGACGCTGTGGTTGCCCCACTTGTAGCGGCTCTCCGGGAAGGCATTGATGCCGAACGACAGCGTCATCCAGTTGTTGTTGTTGATCGGGCGCTTATCTTCGTGGATTACGAACTCCCACCAGGTGCAGCAGCTGTTGTTGTAGGTGAGGATATAGGACATCGTCTTCCACTCGTGTTTGTCGCCCGTCAGGTCAAAGATCGCCTGCACAGAGAAGCGCAGCGACGGGCCGAGCTTCACGCCAATGCGCTGATAGAACGTATCCTCGTCATTGACGCGGTCCCAACCGTTGCCGAAAGCCGAACGGCCGGAAACGCGGCGCTGTACGTACGCCGAGCCGAGCTCGAAAATGCCGCAGGAAGCGCGGATACCGACAGTTCCTGTTGTGATCTCCTGACGGTCACTGCGGTCGTTCTTATAAGCATAATTCCAGTAATCTGCCTTGAAGAACGGCGTGATCCACCAGCGTCCTACCTTGAACGGATAATCGAAGTAATAGTCGATGCCCCAGCCATAGCGCTCAATAAAGCCGCCGCGGTACAGCCGGCGATTGACGCCGGTCTCCTCGAACTTGCCCCAGTTGCCCTTGAAACGCAGATATTGCGACACGTCGCCAATGTGAAGCCCGATCCACGGTGAGGTCAGCTTCGCCTCGGGCTTGCGCCAGATCGTCGTCTCGTATTCCTTGTCTCCGGCGCTCTTGAGAATATTTCTCTTCTCGCGCTGAGCCCAGCCGACGTCAAGCGCCCAGCCCGAGTGCTCCATCGTCATCCCCCAGAAAGGACGGTTTTTCGTCTCGCGAGTCTGATCTTCATAGTGATACTTGCTTCCGGCATACAGAGCCATCCAGCTGTTCAGTCGCTGGTCGATGCGGTAATCGTATTCTGTGATGCCTTTCGTCCACACGGCCGCGCCAAGTTTAACAAACCCTGTTTTCCATGCCGTTTTATACTCGGCCTCAAGCCCATAGCGCTTGTCGTCATCGTAGTTCGGCCTGATCGAGATCTTGTTTTTACGCCGCGGGCCCTGATTCACCGTGATATTGAACGGGACGGTGAAGAGAAAGCGTTTTCCAGCATAAACGCGGGGCTTGTGCAGGATAATGTAGCGGTTCGGGATCAGGACTGCCTTCTTCGACGTGAAATGGTAATGCGGCTCGTCCTGCGGGCAGGTCGTATAGGAAGTCCCGCTCATGCGGACAATCGTGTCATCGGGGCGATTTTCCTTAATGTCTCTGCCGTTGACCCATTTATTGCCGTAGGCGATCTCAGGAGGAGCGACTTCAGCCGTACCTCCGCTGATATAAAGCGTCCCGTTCTCAACTGTCGTCGTCCCCTCAGGGACCTTGAGAAGCCCTGTCGAATCGTTCAGATGATACTCAAGATAGGTCCCGCTCAGCTCTTGAGCCTCTACTCTCTTCATCACGGGATTCCAGGCCTCACGCTCGACACGGAGACGCTTGCCCTCCTGCGAATAAGCGCAGATGACGTTTTCCTTCGTATCCATCGAGATCTTGTCAGCATGAAGACGAAGATCCATATACTTGACAAAAGCATGCCCTTTTGCCTCTATAGAATGATGTGCCTCGTCAAAGCTGACTTCATCGGCTTCCAGCACGACAGGCAAAGTGCCGGTATTCTTTTTAGGGAGCTCTTTCTGAGCCGCCCATGAAGCGCCGCCCATCACGAACAGCGCGATCAGCGGCAGGATAATTCGTTTCAGTCGCATCCAGGCTTTCATCAGTTCCACCACCGTAAACAGCCGTTCGTCACATGGACGTCTTTCTGGCCGATCATCTGCGCAGTTTCGCACTCAAGACTGTAGACATCGCCGCTGATCGTGACTCCCTTAGGGAAATCCCAGCGGTCACCTTTCTGCGTCCAGCGGGCCAGCGGCGTCTTCCATGACATCGGATACTGCGGCCGCTGCCAGTCGCCTTCCGCCTCGACCAGTGTCAGTTCATTCTTTTTGCTGTCGTAATCACCGCTTGGAGCATTGATCGTGCGCTCCCCGGAAGGACCGGTGATGACGGCCGAGATCCCTGAGAGGCGATCGACTGGATGATCACGGATCACGTTTTTCGCTCCGATAGCCCAGACATCTTTGCCGATGACGCGGTGCGACTCGACTTCGCCGAGCTCCCAGCTCAGCGACTCCGTTTTGCTGACGATCGCGTTGACGAGGTTCAAATCGCGGCGCATGCTCCATCCCCACAAGAAGAGCGCCGCAGCAACCGTAACGGCCAGAAGGAGTTTAACGATCCTCGACCACACTATGAACTTCCTTTCGTCACGCAGCGCCTAAAGGCTGTCGATCTCGGTCTTCTTTTTCGGGGGAGCCGGAACGCTTTCATCTTTTCGATCAGCTTCTTTTTTCAGCGCCACTTCTCCGCCGCCAACAACGTCATAGTATTTCTCGACCAGCAGCGGACGCAGCGATTCGGGGACGGGATACGCACCAACAGTCTGAGCAGAAGCCGTCTCCATGTACATCACAGCGCCGGCGGGCACTTCCTTGGCGTTGCCGCGGATCAGAAATCCTCCCGCAAGACCAAGAGGCCCAAGCGCGATCGCACCGACAAGGCTGGTTCCCGCCGCAGCCGCGTAACTCGCCTCAAATTCAGTCGCCTTCTTTGCTTCGTCGCCCTCAGTCAGAGGCAGTTCCTCGCTGCCGAGCGCATGCAAGGTCTTCACAGCGATCTTGATCTGTGAAGGACGGCCAAAGAGGCCGGGCTTGCGCACAGAAGTAACGACAGCCTCAGCGGGGGCGCCCGCAGGCACGACAAGCTTGCCGCCGGAAACGATGTTGTGAGTCAGACGAAGCAAAACCTTATCGCCCTTTTTCGTCGTCGAGGGCTTGAGCGTCTGCATCAGCTGAAGCCGCGCGACAGTTCCGGCAGGAAGCTCCACCGGCACGCTCGTCACAGGATCGGAAACGACCATGCCAAGCACTCGTTCAACGCGCATTGCCACGGGCCGATCGTTCATCACGTTGCCTTCAAGCCGCTTTTCGACCACGGGAATACGCTCAACAAGCGGCAGCGCGGCATTGTTGAGCAGTTCCAGGCCCCACTCGGCAACGCTCATCTTGAACAGGAGCGAGGGCTGACCGTTGGAGCCTCTCTCGACAAAATCGATATGCGCCGACTGACGCTCGGCCAGCGTCCCCTGCAGTTTGGTCCCGTACAGGTCTTTTTCGACGGCGTCGAGACGGCCGACGAGAGCCCCGCCGCGTACCGAACCGTAGACTGTGCGCTCAAGCTGATCGATCAGCTTTTCCGACTCGGTGCCGCCAGCGGCGCACGCCGCCGCGCAGCCAAGAATAACGGCACACCACGCTATGATCGTTTTTTTCATCATCATTGAATGTCTCCTTTTTATTTAACGAAGATAATTCATCGGGTTCGTCGGACGGTCGTTGATGCGCACCTCAAAGTGACAATGCGGTCCTGTCGCGCGTCCGCTGGAACCGACAGTCGCTATGACCTGTCCTTTTTTCACGTTCTGGCCTTTTTCAACGCTGAGCGACTGCGCATGGCCGTACAGTGTTGTGTACACACTGTCGTGGCGGATGATCACAGTGCGACCGTAGCCGTTCATCCATCCGGCAAAGATGACCTGTCCGCCCTTGGCCGCGCGGATTGGCGTGTAGCGCGGCAGACCGACGTCGATGCCCGCATGGAAGATCTGCGTCCTCTTGATGGGATGACGTCTCCATCCAAAAGGACTGGTCACTTTGCCGACCACAGGCCACGAGAAACGGCCCGAAACGCCGGCCACAGGCTTGGCAACAGGCGGGGCCTTTTTTGAAACGCCGCCGCCGCTGGCGCTGTTGCGGATGGCAACCAGCGTTTTGCTGGCGCCGGGGATAAACAGTTCCTGCCCGGCCCTGATCGCCGTTTTTTCGCCAAGCCCGTTTGCTGTACGTATCGCCTTCTCCGGCACGCTGTACTTTTTAGCAAGGGCCGCAACAGTTTGTCCGGCAGCGGCCTTCACACTCAGACCGTCCTGATTGGGAATGCGCAGTTCCGTCCCCGGTGCAAGACGATCGGGGTTGCGCAGGATGTTCGTGCCATACAGCGAGTCAATGCTCAGGTTATTGGCGCTTGCGATCATCCACAAAGAATCGCCGGGTTTGACAACATAGCGCTTGTACTTTACAGGCTCAACTTTTTGTTTGGCCGCCTGTTTTTCCTCGAGCCGGCTCTTCTGCTCTTCGAGCACGTCGTCAAGCAGGTCTTCAGTGCGCGGGATCAGCAGCACCTGTCCTAATGCCAGCTTATTGGGGTTCGAGATGCTGTTCGCTTTGCTGATCGTCGCGACGAGGATCCCGTATTTGCGCGAGATGTCCGCAAGACGTTCGCCCTGTCCGACCTTATGCTCGATCCAGGGACGTTCATCAGAGTCATCGTCGCCGTCTTCCTCTTCGCCAAGCAGTTTCTCCAGCGTCACGTCTTCGTTTTTCAGACGGTCCACATCCGCAAGCGACAGTGACGTGTAAGGATTATGCACAGCCAGCGGCTCGGTAAACGTCTGCTCCGCCTCAGGCGCAGGCAAAACGAGAATCCGCCCTCCGTCAAGAGGGTCCTCATCGGGAACAACTTCATCGAGTAAAAGTCCGCTCTGCTCATATTCCGGCACGTCAGGCAACAGAGAAGAGAGAGCTCCCAGGGAATTCGCAGAGATCGTGCGCTGGATCAAGTCGCCCTGCGCAAGAGCCGCTTTCGCCTCGAGCGAAGGGAAAAATGCCGCCAGGGAAAAATTGTGCAGCGCCGGAAGCTCTACGGCATTTTTATGAGCGCCGTACATCGAGCCGACCGTCAGCACGATCATCGAGCCGATCAGTCCCCAGAACGAGGCTCGGCCCTTTTTATGGTCCTGTCTATTGTCCAACTTGAATTCAACTCCCGAAAGTAACGATTGGGTGCGCTTCTGGCAGTCCGCATCCTCAGGGACAAAGCGCTTTCGAGTAAAAAACAATTGTGAAAAGTCCACACGTAAATGCTATTATACTCGCTTTGCGCCGTAAAATCATCCCTGACGATGAAATTCATGTTTGGTCCTCGTTGCGGCATGAGCTTTGACCTTATCGAGAGATAAAAGAAGACGCGTTCCGCCAACAACGAAACGCGTCCTCTTCCATAAACAGATGATCATAGCCAGACCGTTCAGCCATCCTGCGCTTCCAACAGCATCCGCAGCAGCGCGTGACGAAGTCCCCAAGCGCTGACTGTCAGCGATTCAGCTTTCGCCAGTTCCATTGCTGCTGTGACGATACATGTCCCGGCTAAAACGATGTCAGCACGCCCCGGCGGGAAATTGGCGAACTCGCGCCGTTCGGCGGCGCTGCGCCGCGCAAATGCGCGCAGGAGCTCCTGAGCCGTCTCAAATGAAAATGATGAACCATGCACCGCGACCGAGTTGTACTTTTTAAGCCGCTGATCCGCAGCCGCCAGCGCGGTGACACCGCCGCCAAGCCCGACCATCATCGCAACGGGCCCGCACACGCCGGCTGCCGATAATTCGCTTCTGACCGCGGCGCATGCCTCCGCAAGCACATCGTCAGAAACGGCATTCTGCATCCCGTACTGCTCCGTCAGGACGACGGCGCCGACAGAGACACTGAACCGGCGAGTCACAGCTCCGTTTTCTGCAAAGACAAACTCGGTACTGCCGCCGCCGTTGTCCATCGTCATCAAAACTCCCCGCACGGGGACATCCAGCCCCCAGAGCACAGCCTGATACGACAGACGCGCCTCATCCTCGCCGCTGAGCACGCGCAGAGTGAGACCGCTCAGCTCTTTAACGCGCTTTTGAAACTCTTCTGTGTTTTTCGCAGTTCTGACTGCCGCGGTCCCCGTGACCACGATCTGATCAGCCCCTGCGCTTCGGGCGCGGCCGGCCAGTTCCGCCACAGCCCACGCGTTGCGTTCGAGAGCAGCTTCACTGATGACGCCGCTGCGGTACAGCCCCTCACCCAGTCGTGTCGGGACGGCCTCATCGGCAAGAAATTCAAGTCTGCCGTCACTGCCGAGCGCGCCCAGACAGAATTTTATCGAATTCGTACCGATGTCGATGACTGCTTTTTTCACTGACACCCACTCTCCTCGCCTTTGTGAACTGTTATAGAGCCTCAGGCTATATACGTCAAGGGCATACAAAAAAAGCGGGAACCGGAACGATCCGGCTCCCGCCATTTTGTATTGCTTTGTCAGGAACTACTCCGCTTTGATGGGCGCAGCCTCAGCAAGGCTCTTGTAGACCTGGTAGCGGCGCTTGGCGTCGCGCTCCGCCTTGGCGTACAGCTCCTCAGCCAGAGCAGGGTTCGTCTTGGCAAGCGAGGTGTAGCGGTTCTCGCTCATCAGGAAGTCGCGGAACGAAGCCTTCGGCTCCTTCGAGTCAAGCACGAAGGGGTTCTTGCCCTCAGCTTCAAGCTCGGGGTTGTAGTGGTACAGGTGCCAGTAACCGGCCTCGACAGCCTTCTTCTCCTGAGCCTGGCTCTTGCCCATGCCGGCCTTGAGACCGTGGTTGATGCAGGGCGCGTAGCAGATGATCAGCGAAGGACCGTCATAGGCCTCGGCCTCCGACAGGACCTTGACGAGCTGGTTCTTGTCGGCGCCCATGGCGCACTGAGCCACGTAGACATAACCGTAGGTCATCGCGATGCGGCCGAGGTCCTTCTTCGCGACCTTCTTGCCGGCCGCGGCGAACTTGGCGACCGCCGAGGTGGGCGTCGACTTGGACGACTGACCGCCGGTGTTGGAGTACACTTCGGTGTCGAAGACGAGGACGTTGATGTTCTCGCCGCTGGCAAGCACGTGATCAAGACCGCCGAAGCCGATGTCATATGCCCAGCCGTCGCCGCCGAAAATCCAGATCGACTTCTTGACAAGGAAGTCGCTCAGGTCGGCCACGCGGGCCAGCTTGGCGTTCAGCTCTTCGTCCTCAAGATCGCAGTCGACCACTTCGTACACAGCCTCAGCCGCAGCCTTGCTGCCCTCGGCGTCGTTGCGCACGTCGTACCAGCCCTGGAGTGCCTTGCGGACCTCTTCAGGCAGCTTGTCGCTGGCAAGCAGCGCTTCGACGTTGGCGATCAGGTCGTTGCGGCTGTTCTTGACGGACATGGCCATACCCATGCCGTACTCGGCATTGTCCTCGAACAGGGAGTTGCCCCAGGCCGGGCCCTGTCCAAGAGCGTTGGTCGTGTAGGGCATCGAAGGAGCGGAGGCGCCCCAGATCGACGAGCAGCCGGTGGCATTGGCGATCATCATTCTGTCGCCGAACAGCTGGGTGACCAGCTTGGCGTAAGGCGTCTCGCCGCAGCCGGCGCACGCGCCGGAGAACTCGAAGTAAGGCATGGCGAACTGGCTGTTCTTCATGTTGTGCGTCGTGGGCAGCAGATAGGACTTGTCGCTGACATGATCGACGCCAAAGTGCCAGTTCTCGGCCTGATCCATCTGAGTGGCAAGCGGCTTCATCTCGAGAGCCTTCACCGGGCAGATGTCGGCGCAGTTGCCGCAGCCAAGGCAGTCAAGCGGGCTGACCTGCATGCGGAACTTCATGCCGGCAAACTCCTTGGGAGCCTTCACATCCTGCATCTCGAAGCCGGCCGGAGCCTCGGCAGCCTCGCCCTCGTCGAGCACGATCGGACGGATCGTGGCGTGGGGGCAGACCATCGAGCACTGGTTGCACTGGATGCACTTGTCCTTGTTCCACTCAGGAACGAACACGGCCACGCCGCGCTTTTCAAACGCAGACGTACCGCTGGGGAAACGGCCGTCCTCAATGCCGACGAACGCGCTCACAGGCAGCTTGTCGCCTTCCTGGGCGTTGATCGGGTCGACGATCTCCTTGATGAAGTCAGGACGCTCGTCGCAGCAGCAGCCCTTCGCCTCGGTCTTGGGAGCGTCGGTCGCTTCCGCCCAAGCCGCGGGGATGTCGATCTTCTTCAGAGCGCCATAGCCCTGGTCGACAGCCGCGTTATTCATGTTGATGATGTCCTCGCCCTTGCGGCCGTAGGACTTCTGGATGGCATCCTTCATGTACTTGACAGCGTCCTCCATGGGGATGACGTTGCTCAGCTTGAAGAAAGCCGACATCATGACCATGTTGGTGCGGTTGCCAAGGCCGATCTTCTGCGCGATGTCCGTACCGTCGATAACGTAGAAGTTGATCTCGTTCTTGGCAAGATAGCGCTTCACCTTGGCAGGCAGGTTGGCCTCAAGGGCCTCCATGTCAGTCCACTGCGTGTTGAGCAGGAAGTTGCCGCCCTTCTTCAGACCGGCAAGCACATCGTACTGGTGCAGGTACTCCTGCTTGTGGCAGGCCACGAAGTCAGCCGTCTGGATGAGGTACGTCGACTTGATCGGCTTCTTGCCGAAGCGAAGGTGCGACACGGTGATACCGCCGGACTTCTTCGAGTCATACGAGAAGTAGCCCTGGGCATACAGATCGGTGTGGTCGCCGATGATCTTGATGGCGTTCTTGTTCGCGCCGACGGTGCCGTCAGAGCCAAGGCCCCAGAACTTGCAGCGGATCGTTCCTTCGGGAGCGGCGTTGATCGTCTCGCCGAGAGGCAACGAGTGGAACGTCACGTCGTCGACGATGCCGATCGTGAAGTGGTTGACGGGCTTGTAGCTCTTGAGGTTGTCGTACACAGCCTTGATCTGCGTGGGCGTCGTGTCCTTCGAGCCCAGACCGTAGCGGCCGGCCACGATGACGGGACGCTCGGCAGCGGCGTACTCCTCGAACAGAGCGCAGACATCCTGATACATCGGCTCGCCGAGAGCACCGGGCTCTTTGCAGCGGTCGAGCACAGCGATCTTCTTGACCGTCGCGGGCAGCACGTTGAAGAAGTACTTGGGGCTGAAGGGACGATACAGGTGGACGATGATCAGACCGACCTTCTCGCCGCGGGCGCGCAGATAATCGACCGTCTCTTCGGCCGCCTGGCAGGCAGAGCCCATGCAGACGATGACGCGGTCAGCCTCAGGATCGCCGTAATAGTTGAAGGGATGATACTCGCGGCCCGTCAGCTTGGAGATGTCGTCCATGTACTTGACGACCGTCTCGGGCAGCTCGTCGTAGAAAGGATTGCAGGCTTCGCGGGCCTGGAAGAAGATGTCGGGGTTCTGAGCCGTGCCCTTGATGAAGGGATGCTCGGGGTTAAGCGAATCAGCCTTGAACTCGGCGATCGCGTCATAGTCGACCAGCTTGGCCAGATCCTCATAGTCAAGCGTCTCGATCTTCTGAACTTCGTGCGACGTGCGGAAGCCGTCGAAGAAGTTGAGGAACGGAATACGCGCCTTGATCGCAGAAAGGTGCGCCACAGCCGTCATATCCATGGTCTCCTGAACGCTGGAAGCGGCCAGCATGGCGAAACCGGTGCCGCGGCAGGCCATCACGTCGCTGTGGTCGCCGAAGATTGACAGAGCGTGCGTGGCAAGCGCGCGGGCGCTCACGTCAAAGACGGCGGGAAGGCGCTCACCGGCGATCTTGTACATGTTGGGGATCATCAGCAGAAGGCCCTGCGACGCCGTGAAGGTCGTCGTCAGCGAGCCGGCGCTCAGAGCGCCGTGAACAGCGCCGGCGGCGCCGCTCTCAGCCTGCATCTCCGTGATCTCGACAACACGGCCGAAAATGTTCTTGCGGCCCTGAGCCGCCCATTCGTCGCAGTCCTCAGCCATCGGCGAAGAAGGCGTGATCGGGTAGATCGCGGCCACTTCGGTGAACGCATAGCTGACGTGCGCGGCGGCCATGTTGCCGTCCATAGTCTTCCAGTGCTTTGCCATTTCAAGAACTCCCCCTTGAATAGTGGTACGATACGCAAGCGTATCATGAGTAAAACGTCAGAGAGACCCCACGTCTCCCCTGATTGAACCCTTTTTTGAAAAATCCCTTCGTTCACCGCGTCACAAAATCGGCGAAACGCACGACGAAATTTTTCACCAACGAAATTCTATCATGAAAAATCGCGGATTTTAACCCCGCCCCTTCAAGAAATACAACGAAAAAAATTTCCAGGGCGAATTTTGCACTTTGTATACAGTATTTTTCGTCATGATGACGAAAGTCGCTTCATCGCGAAGTGAATCGAATACGATCGAACATTTTCGGCCGATACAAAAACGCCCGGACTTGTGATTTTCCACGTAAAAAATCACCCGTTCGGGCGTTTTTATTCTCTTTTATGGTAAGATAATAATCACAGATATGTTTATAAGGAGGAATCCGCATGATCATAAAAAAATCAGTGCGTGCTGCTGCGCTTTCTGCAATGCTGGTGCTCAGCGCTTCGGCAGGCCTTGCCGTTTCGCCGTACGACCTTCAGCGCAAGCAGGCGGACGAAGCCAGCCGCTTGAAAACGCGTATCAGCCAGGCAGAATACCATGTCCGCGAGTTTGAAAAAGAGGTCGATCAGGCGCGAGGCGGTCAAAAGATGGTATGGAGGCTGAAAAAGCCGGCGATGGACCGCGTTCAGGAGCTGAAGATCGCCTACCCCGACAACGCCGACGTGGAAAAGCTGTATCAGCGCGTGCGCGTCGCACTGATGAAGAGCAAGGGCGATTACACGCAAATTCAGCCCGAGTGGCTGGCCTACAAGCACAATGAAGAGCGCCTCCGTGAGGCGATCGCTGCTGCGGGACAAAAAAGATGGGATGAACTGCTGGCCGCGCACAAAGACAAGCGCCTTGAAACAGCCTTCCCTGCCCCCGACTCATCGACCGTGACGCTTGACGAGATCAAAGGCACCTATGTCGTGCTTGACGACGTTCAGTATCCACGTCATCAGTTTTACGGCGCGACGGGCGAGTTTGTCGCCTGCGGCAAGCCGTCAGCCGGTTACTATTTCGTCAATATCAGCTCCCGTCAGTGGCTTGGCCCCTACGAGGCGGTCAAGCGCTTCCGCCGCAGCGTCGACACGTCGCTTGGAGAGGTCGAAAAGTGGAAAGTCCTCGGCCGCATCGATGACATCACGGCCGAAATTCCTCAGGCCGGAGAGGAAAAGACCGGTTCTGTGCAGTTCGGCTGGGTCGTTACCCCCGTCGCGCTGCTAGTTCCCGGTCACGTCGCCGCATTTGCCGACCCCGGCGGCACCGCCGCCTATGCCGGCGAAGACACCGTTGAAGCGGCGAAAAACGCCTGGTACACGATACGCGAGCTGCCGGCCGACGCTGCACCGGAGCGCGTGATGGAAGTCTTCATGACGGCCATCCGCGAGAAGAACTTCGACCTCTACCACCAGTGCATCGATCCCGAGCGTTACGCCACCGAAACGGGCGAGGACCTGATCCGTTATCACTGGGACCGCCACCAGGAGCGATTCCACAGCCAGTATGTCCACGCTTCGTTCGGCAAGGCTGAAATCAGCGTCATCAAAGGCTTTGACGAAAGCGAACAGAACCAGGAGAATTTCTTCCTCGACGACGAGCAGAAAAAGACACTGACAAAGGTGATGGGACAGAAGATCGAGCAGGCTGTTGTCGAAAGCGTTTCATATGATGAAAACGGCCGCCGCATCGGTGCTCCGCAGAAACACACGCTCACGCGCACGAACGGCGGCAGATGGCATGTCGTCAACTACGACGTGCGCTTTTAGAAAGGAGCGGTCATCATGAACAGTCGCTTTGTCAAGATCCTCTGCGCCTTTTGCGCTTCCGTCCTGATCGCCGTGCCATCTTATTCCGCGCCGCAGGAAGAAGCCCCTGCCAAGCCCGACCTGACACTTGGATACATCGCGAGCGTTTGCAATCGCTCACGAAAGATCTTTTTGGACTTCGACAGCAATTCCTCGAAGCTGACGCGCGCCTCGGGCCGCGACGTGCTGGAAACGATCCAGGCGCAGCTGCGCAACTCGCCCGTCAAAGATCCTAAAACCCTTGTGTACCCTGCCAAGGACCATCCTGATTATCAACAAACGATTACGATCTACAACTCGCTCTGGCGTGTCGATTCACAGCTGCGTCCCGCGGCGCTTCGCCTCATCAGCAGAATGGATGTCTGTTTCATCCCCGAAAGGATCCAGCGTTTTTCTCTGGCATTCGATTATCTCAACGACGAGCCGGGACTTCACTCGGCGCTGAAGGATTACAACAGCGTTTTCGAGGCCGCTCTTGAGACGATCCGCACGATGGAGCGCAACGATGTAGCCAATTTCACGCCGGACGAAGTGCTCATCCACTCCAATATGGAGATTTTCTTCTCCGTAAAGGGCGCGCCCAAGGGCAGTTTCGACCGCCAGATGCGCGCCGCGGACCGTTATCTTGAAATGCTCAAGCCCGATCAGCTCAATCAGTTTGCTGCTGATCTTCTTTCGGTCGAGGAGGCACTCAAAGAACTTCAGCAAAAAACAAATGAGATCAACGCCTGGCTGAAAACGCGACAGTGGAGCGAAGAGCCGATCAGCGTCGCCGCGGGATACGAACTGCTGGGCATCCGCGTGGAACAAACGATCAAATCCGTCCGCGAACTGCTTGCCAGGATCGACAGCGACAGCACGAAAGCGGGCAAGATCCGCAGCGGCACGTTTATCCAGGGCGGGATGATGGACTTCTCCGACATCAGCGGCGCCGAGAAAGGCCAGCCGCAGTACCGCATCCGATCGCGCCGGGCATTCCGACAGGTTCGCGAAAGCTACAACAGCGCCGCAGGACGGCTGAGCGAACGTCACAAAAACGACGCGAACTTCAAGCCTCTGAGCTGGTAGCCGTTATAATCAAATCCACACAGAAAGCGAGGAATCGTTCATGAACAAATACTTCCGTACGCTTGCCGCGATGCTCTGCTTTGCCGCCTGTGCTGCATCCGCCTGGGGCGCCGTGGATACGTCGCAGTTCAAAAAAGAGGCCGATTTTGCCGAGCATTATCTAAAGGAATACGAAAAGGAAGTAGCCCGCGCCCGCGGGCAGAAAACGCTGTACCGCTACGAGCGCGAGGCGCTGACGCGTATCCGCAGCCTGATGCAAAAGTACCCCGACAATCCGCGCGTGAAGCAGCTCTTCGACCGTGCCCGTAAGGCCGCCATGCGCAGCGAAGGCGACTTTATCGAAATCACGCCAGCCATGGTCCAGTACCTCAAAAACGAAGAAGAACTGCGCCGCATCATCTGGGGCAAGAGCGAAAAAGAATGGAAAAACCGCCTCGCTTCGATGGGCGACGCGTTCCTTCCCAAGACCTACCCCACGCCTGATTACACCGAGGTGAGCATCGACGACCTGAAAGACAAGTACGTTGTCATCGAAGACGTGCGCTACCCTGCCAATCAGTTCGTCGGCGCCACGGGACAGTACATCGCCTGCGGCAAGCCCTCCACAGGGTACTACTTCATCAACCTCAGCGGACGTCACTGGGTAGCCCCCTACGAAGCCGTCAAGCGCTACCGCCGCACCTGCGACAGCTCGATGGACGACGTGCAGAAGTGGACAGTCCTCGGCAAGATCACCGACATCGCCAGCGAGATCCCCGAAGCCGGCGAACAGAAAGTGGGCTCGTTCCAGTTCGGCTGGATCGTGGAGCCCGTCGCGCTGATGGTGCCCGGACACGTTGCCTCGTTCTTTGACCGAGACAACGAAAAGCAGGCCTACTTCTCCGGCGAAAGCGAAGTCAGGTCTATCAAAGAAAAGTGGCTCACCGTCAAGAGCATCCCCGATGACGTGACGCCCGAACGGCTGATGGAGATCTTCATGACCGCCATCCGCGAGAAGAATTACGAGCTGTACTTGCAGTGCATCCAGCCCGAGCGCCTTGAAGGCGTGTACGGAGCGGCCAACGGCGACTATTTCTGGGACCTTCATCAGGAGCGTTTCCACAGAGAGTACGTGCACGCCACGTTCGGCAAGGCAAAGATCGAAGTGATCAAGGGTTTTGACGACACCAACGACCTGAAGAACTTCTTCCTTGACGCGAATCAGCAGGAAACGCTCAAAAAAGCCGGCGGCGAAAAGATCGAACAGGCCACCGTCGAGAGCAAGGCCTGGAACAAAGACGGCCGCCAGATCAACCAGCCCGTTCTGCACCGCCTGCAGCGCAAGGGCAGCGGACGCTGGTACGTGCTCGACTACGCGCTGCGGTTCTAGTCGTGCCCCAGCGAGGATACTCTCTGATGAAACGCAACGGAGGTGAGTGATGATGAAACGCTCCTGCCGTCCTTTGGCCTTATTTCTGTGCGCCGCGATCCTGGCATATTCATGTGCCCCCGCATGCGCAAATGAATATGATTTTACAGATCCGAACGACCCCGGCATGAATTTGGAAGGGAAAAACAAATTCGACAAAAAATATGCAGAACAGTTTCTCAAATATCAGCATGACGTGCGCTTAAAAGTCGGCGACCCGACAAAAGATATCCGCGACATCGCACGGGAAGATCTGAACTTACTGAATACCGCGCTTCGGCTTCGCTATCAAGACGACGATCCGATTATCAACGATCCCCAGCTCGTGCTCCTTCACAACAGCCTGAAAATCTATTACGGCGACCGGGCCTTTATTAGCGCGTATGTTAAGCTGCTGGCATTCACCTTTAAAAACGACATGATCAATCGCTTCATAAAATGGAATGCCCTTCTGAAATGGTTCGAAGTCAGGTCCGACGCCTACAACAGCCAGTTGGGCGCAGCATTTGACGAGGCGTTCAAAAAGGCGATCTCCATCATCAAAGGGAAATTCGGTCTGATTTTGACCGGCTCTGTCGGGTACAATGGCATATCGTCCCAAAGCGTCATTTCTGAATCCGGGCTGCAGTCGTTTTTTACAAGCAGATCGATAGCGCCTGTGTTCGTGAACCAGCTGCGCGACCTTGAACTTCATATCAAAGTCGTACGTTTGACCCGCAAAGACTTTGAAGAGCAATACAGCCAGCTTTTGGATCTAGCCCAACAGGCGTATGAACTGCACAAGCAGGTGAGATCTCATATCGTGAGAGAAGCAGGCAAGGGAAACGCCAATCAAAGCACAATGCTGCCAAACATCATCGACCCAGACGGCCAAGTCATCTTAAAGCTGATGGAAGTTGCGTCTTCATGTAAAGCCATCTCCGAAGCCCTCAGCAAAGATCAAAAATACGCAGGGCTGATCGAGCACAAAGTGAAGGGCGAAGTGCTGAGTCCCTATCTTAAAACGGACGCCACCTATTTAGACGCCTTTGTCCAGGCGCGTCTGAGATTAAGAGACGAAATCGATCACTGGAACTCGGAGATCGTGAGGCACAACAGAAGAAAGCTAAACCAAGGCAAATAAAAAAGCCCCATCGGAGGCCCTCCAGAAAGGAGCAGTCATGAAAAACAAACTGCGCATTTTTACGTTCTCCGCCTGCGCGCTGTTCTTTACGGTTGCCAGCGCCCTGCCCGTCTGCGCGGAAGGTGATATCCCCACCAGTCAGCCGGACAACATCCGCAATGCCGAGGGCAAAATCATCTTCAATTTAAAATATGCAAACGCGCTTCTCGATTTCTATGCTTCGATGCGCAAACCCTTCGTTTCAAAGCAATTCGATGAACTGGATCCCCGTAGAGATTATCGCAATCTGTATCTGCACCTTTTGGCCGATACCAACTACCCGCCTGATCCCTTTATCGACAGCCCCGAAGGCGTTTTGCTCTGGAACAGCCTGAAATTGTACTACGGCAACAAAACGTTTATCGACGCCTATGTGCGGGCGCTCCAGTACGTCGAAAAGAACGCGCTCATCGCCCGCTACAAAACATGGAACGCTTGTAAAGTATGGTTTGAAGCACACTCAAAAAAAATCGTCGACTTTATGGACACGTATGACAAAGCTTATGAAAAAACGTTTGTCATTGCAAATGGCATCTACGGCGGTATCCTTTCTGGGACGGAAGAACCAAGTGTATTTCAAATGTACTTAATCCTCGAAAAAGCCGGTTTGTCCAACATCCATACAGACAGAGATCCGCTCACACCCGAGATGAGAAACCGCCTCCAGGATATAGACAACCACGTCAACGCCGTACGTAGAAAAAGCGAGGAATTTAAAAAACAAGGCGAGGAGTTGCAGGTTCTCGTCACCGTTGCTCAAACGCTGCATAAAGAAGTTGAAGCGATGATCCAAAAGGAAGCCGCCAAGGGAAACGCGAATCAATCGACCTTCGGACAGAAAGTCATGACCCCTGACCGGCAGGTCTTAGGACGTTTGGAAGAACTGGCCCGGGCGTGCATCGATACGTACTCTTATTTCGAAAAAGACGAAAATACCAGACTGCTTATCACCCATGAGATAGCGCGTAAGTACATAAGTTTAGCATCAAACGCTTCACCCAACATAAGTTACGTTGAAAAGTTCATACGCGCACATAAATATATTAAAATGCAGCACAGGGTGCTCGTCAAAAAGATTGTCGAAATAAGAGAAAGAAAAAGGAAAAAATAACAGTCCGACTGCACGAACATAACCGGAATACAGCAAAAATCGCGACCTACCTCGTCGCATTAAGCAAAAAATCCCGGTGCAGGCGTACATACTACACCTTGCACCGGGATAATAATTTGTCCTTTGCAGTTCACACAGCAGCAACAAGCAAAAAACCCCCGGTCGAAGCAAGGATCCTCACATCGGCCGGGGATAAAATTTCGAGCATAAAAAAAACAGTGAAGCAGGCGAAGTCCTACTCTCCCGCGAAGCAAATCGCAGTACCATCGGCGCTGGAGGGCTTAACTTCCGGGTTCGGCATGGGACCGGGTGGACCC
>Ga0129307_1000085_pt1 | contig 148128 bp, 135 predicted proteins | sample P1105metagenome_FD_94437 | JGI IMG/M metagenome (GOLD analysis project Ga0129307, IMG submission 94437) | Capybara group fecal microbial communities from Wisconsin, USA - P1105 metagenome | ecosystem: Host-associated > Mammals > Digestive system > Large intestine > Fecal | place: USA... | reverse complement strand
TTGACTGCGTATTCGCAGCCTGACGGCTGCGGCAACCTCGCTCACGGATAGATCCTGTGGCTCCATCCGTGTCCAAGGTTTTTTTACCACGGGGTGTCCAACTTGTTATTGCAATTTGCGGAGAAGAAATTTCACATTTCGCATAAAATGATTTGAACTATCTGATTGCAAATGGTATAATAGTAACCATCTGGTAGGAGGCACTCTATGGGTACGGTAATCGTCGTCACATCGGGCAAGGGCGGAACTGGAAAGACCTCGCTCACCGGCGGCGTGGCCTCCTGTCTGGCGGCGCTGGGCAGACAGGTGCTGTGTATCGACATGGATATCGGCCTGCGCAACCTGGACATCTCTCTGGGCATGACCGACCGGGCCCTGATGGACTTTACCGACGTACTGGAGGGCCGCTGCTCTTTGGAGCGGGCCGCCGTGGAACATCCGGTCATCCGAAACCTCTACCTCCTTACCGCACCGGTAAGCCCTCCCCCCCACCCTTTGGGAGAGAGTTCCATGCTGGACCTGCTGCGGCAGGCCCGGGAACGATTTGACTATGTGCTCATCGACTCCCCCGCCGGCCTGGGCTCCGGCTTTCGCCTGGCCTCCTGCGGCGCAGACCGCGCCGTGGTCGTCTCCACCAACGACTCCTCCGCCCTTCGGGACGCACAGCGAACTGTTACCGAGTTGGGCCGCAGCATAGACACCATCCACTTGGTGATGAATCGCATCCAGCCCAAGCTGATGCGCCGGCTGAGGACCACCATCGACGACGCCATGGATGCCGCAGGTCTTCCCCTCCTGGGCGTGGTGCCCGAGGACGCACAGGTCATTCTGGCCGCCAATACCTCCCAGCCCTTGATCCTGACCAGCCGGAAGGGCGCGGCCCTGGCCTATCTGAACATCGCCAAACGGCTGCTGGGCGAACGTGTCCCCCTGATGAAAATACATTGACGATATATTTTAGAGAGGATGAGCTAAGATGAATCTTGCACTGATGAGCCACGACCGTAGAAAGGAATTGATGGTGCAGTTCTGTATCGCTTACTGCGGCATTCTCTCCAAGCATACCGTATGCGCCACCAACACCACCGGCAAGCTGGTGGCCGAGGCCACCGGTCTGCCGGTCAATCTTTTTCTGTCTCACGAGCACGGCGGGATCCAGCAGATCGGCGCCCGCATTGCCTACAATGAGATCGATATGGTGCTCTTCTTCACCGAGCCCCAGTCCGACGACCTGGACGACGATGTCCGCTATATCCGTAAGCTCTGTGACCAGTATAACATTCCCCTCGCCACCAATGTGGCCACCGCTGAAATGCTTATTCTGGGCCTGGAGCGGGGCGATCTGGACTGGCGCGATATTGTCAGCCCCAAAACTGCGCCCTTCCGGGTATGACAGGGCCGCATGCCCTGCCCTGACGGTGATGGCCGCCGGAGCCGCTTTCTTTCCAAAAAGCTGTGATTTTTGGTTGACTTTTTCCCAAAAGTGGGATACTATTTGAAAGAATCGAACCGCAAAGACGGAGCATGAGTACCCCGCAGCACCGCCGGACAGAGAGGAACCCCAAGGCTGAAAGGGCTCCACGGCCAGGAGTGGGAGAAGACGGCCCCAGCAGCGGGCCCGGAGACGGGTGCGGTCCCCTTCCCGCAACAGAAGGTCGGAGGACGGCCCCGCGTTATACTGCAGGCCGTTAAAAATGGGTGGCACCACGAAAGCAGGCGCTTTCGTCCCATTGGGGACGAAAGCGCCTTTTTGTCCTTTTTACAGACAAGACCCCAACATCTTATCACAAAGGAGCGTTTCCATGGACCGTATCAAACCCAGAACCCTCTCCGGCTTTATGGAGCTACTGCCGCAGCGGCAGGTACAGTTCGAGCGCATGGTGGAGGCCCTGCGCAAAACCTACTCTCTCTATGGTTTTACCCCCCTGGATACCCCCGCCATCGAGGCCAGCGAGGTGCTTCTGGCTAAAGGCGGCGGAGAGACCGAAAAGCAGATATACCGCTTTACCAAAGGGGACACGGACCTCAGCCTGCGTTTTGATCTCACCGTCCCCTTGGCCAAGTATGTGGCGCTGCACCACAATGAACTTACTTTCCCCTTCCGGCGCTTTCAAATCGGAAAGGTCTACCGGGGAGAGCGGGCACAGCGGGGCCGGTTCCGGGAGTTTTATCAGGCCGATATCGATGTGATCGGCGACGGCGCGCTGGATATCGCCAACGAGGCCGAGGTGCCCGCCATCATCTACAATACCTTCACCGCCCTGGGCCTCAGGCGCTTTAAGATCCGTGTCAACAACCGCAAGGTCCTCAACGGCCTCTTTGACGTCTTGGGCCTCCGGGCGCAGTCCGGAGACGTGATGCGCACCATTGATAAGCTGGAGAAAATCGGCGCGGAAAAGGTTAGAGCGATTCTCACCGAGGATTTTGCCGTGCCCGCTGACACAGCGGACAAGCTTCTCGCTCTCCTTGCCACCAAGGACCCCATGTCCGCTCTGGAACATTACCGCGGTCAAAATGCCCTCCTGGATCAGGGGATCGAAGAGCTCTCCACCGTGGTGGGCTATATGTCCGCCTTTGGTGTGCCAGCCGACCACTTTATGGTGGACCTGACCATCGCCCGCGGCCTGGACTACTATACCGGGACCGTTTATGAGACCGTCATGCTGGATCACCCCGAGATCGGCTCCATCTGTTCCGGCGGCAGATATGACAACTTAGCGGAATATTACACTGATAAACAACTCCCTGGAGTCGGAATTTCCATTGGTCTCACCCGTTTGTTTTTTGTCCTGGAGGACCAGGGCTATCTCAACGACGCACTCCTCACCGCGCCGGCGGATGTCCTCATCCTCCCCATGACCCAGGATCTCTCCCCCGCCATTTCACTGGCCACCACCCTTCGGGAGGCGGGGGTCCGGACCCAACTCTATACGGAGCAGAAAAAATTCAAGGCTAAAATGAACTATGCCGACAAGCTGGGGATTCCCTATGTGATCTTCCTGGGAGAGGACGAGGTGAGCGCAGGGGTCTGTGCCGTCAAGGACATGGGCTCCGGCGAACAGGTCAAGGCCGACCCTGACCAGGCTGTGACGCTCATCCAGACGGGTATTCGACAGCGCAGTATTGGCACGCCCATTCAGGACAAGGTTTAAGAGCACATGAGATGGCAGCCCTGAAGCCTGACTCTTTCCTTTGAGAACAGTCATTTTTGATTCCATTTTGTATATTTTATTTTATAATAAACATTAAGGAGAGATATTGATATGTTTCAGTCCCGCACCCACACTTGTAACGAGCTCCGCATCGAGCACGTGGGGCAGCAGGTCACCCTTGTCGGCTGGATGGAAAATGTCCGGGAAGTGGGCGGAAATCTGGCCTTTGTCATCCTCCGGGATTTCTATGGCACCACCCAAGTAGTGGTCGAGACCGAAGACATGATGAAGCTCGTCAAATCCATCAACAAGGAATCCACCATCCGGGTAGAGGGCATCGTTCGGGAGCGCGACAGCAAGAATTCCAAGCTGCCCACCGGGGATATCGAAGTCCTGCCCAGCAAAATCGAGGTTTTGGGCCGGTGCCGCTACCATGAGCTCCCCTTCCCGATCAACCGCAGCCGCGAGGCGGATGAGGCCGCCCGACTCAAGTACCGCTATCTGGACCTCCGGAATCCCGCTGTAAAGGGCAACATCGTGCTGCGCTGTCAGGTGGTGGCGGCCCTGCGCCAAGCCATGACCGATCACGGCTTCCTGGAGATCACCACCCCTATCCTCACCGCCTCCTCCCCCGAGGGGGCCCGGGATTATCTGGTGCCTGCCCGAAACCATCCGGGTAAGTTCTATGCCCTGCCGCAGGCGCCCCAGCAGTTCAAACAGCTCCTGATGGCTTCCGGCTTCGACCGCTACTTTCAGATCGCCCCCTGCTTCCGGGACGAGGACGCCCGGGCCGACCGCTCCCCCGGCGAATTCTATCAATTGGATATGGAGATGGCCTTCGCCACCCAGGAGGATGTCTTCGCCGTGCTGGAGGATGTGCTGCCTCCCATCTTTGCCAAGTACGGCAAGTATCATACGGCCTCCTCCGCACCCTTTACCCGCATTCCCTTTACCCAGGCCATGGACACCTACGGCTCCGACAAACCGGACCTGCGCATCGACCTCACCGCGGTGGACGCCACAGCGCTCCTCGCCGACTGCGGCTTCGGTCCCTTTGAGGGAAGTGTGGTAAAGGCCGTACCTGTCACCAACTTTACCGCCACACGCAAGCAGATCGACAAGCTCTGCGCCGATGTGGAGGTACAGTCAGGTGGCAAAGTCTACTGGTTCCGGCTGGACGAAAAGGGAGAGCTGGTGGGCGGTATCTCCAAGTTCCTACAGGACCGGAAGGAGGCCGTGACTGCGGCCCTGGGCTTGAAACCCAATACCTTTGTGGGCTTGACCGCCGGGAAAAAGCTGGCGGCCCAAAAGACCGCTGGCGTACTCATCAAGATGCTCCCCGCCCTGGCCCCCGAGCATATGGATAAGGAACGGTACGCGTTCTGCTGGATCACCGACTTCCCCATGTATGAGATCGGCGAGGAGTCCGGTGAGCTGGAGTTCTGCCACAACCCCTTCTCCATGCCCATCGGTGAACTGGAGATCCTGGAAAAGGCCCACCGGGGAGAGGTGGACCCCCTCACCATCATGGCCTATCAGTATGACTTGGTGTGCAACGGCGTGGAACTCTCCTCCGGTGCAGTCCGGAACCACGACCCTGAGATCATGATCCGGGCCTTTGAGCTGGTTCGGCTGGGTGAAGAGGACGTCAAGGCCAAGTTCCCCGCCATGTACAACGCCTTTTGCTATGGAGCTCCCCCCCATGCGGGTATCGCCCCCGGCGTAGACCGGATGGTCATGCTCCTGGCCGGTGAGGATTCTATCCGTGAGATCATCCCCTTCCCTATGAACAAAAATGCACAGGATCTGATGATGGATGCCCCTTCCACCGTCAGCCAGAAACAACTGGACGAGCTGCATATTGCGTTGGTAGAGCCGGAAGCATGATCCCGGCTTGCCCTGGTGACGGAAGGAGCCCCGGACCTCAAAGGTCCGGGGCTCCTTCCGTAATGGTCCGTTTGAGATGTACTATGTAAAGGGTAAATCAACCGCCCAATACATCACATTGACCGACGGCTCATTTGTGGCAAAATATCAGAAACTGGAATTCTGTGATCGACCCGCAGGGGGGCCGGAGCGGGAGCGTCTGGGAATGACCTGGACACTCTTTCTTTTTATAGGCCCCGGTAAGGGCGCACTTACTCACCACCCGCCGCTGGCCGGTGGTGGTATGGCCTGCGGCCAGCGTGCGCCCTCCGGGGGACGGGGGTGGGGCGGCTCCGCCGTCAGCTTCCCCCTGCGCCGGTATATACAGCAGACGCCAACGCCAACGGCGGCTTGGGCATCGGACGCCGCTGCGTCGATATACTGGGGCTTGGGCGCCGTCAGCCACCAACAAGCTGCGCCGGGTATATACCGAGGCGTTGCTTGCTACTACTGTCAACGTCCGTCAAAAAAGGTTGAACATTGTTCGGATTGGTGGTATAATTTACCATATCAATTCGATAAATTGGAGTTTACCAAGCAATTTTAGAAAATGAAAAAACCGGTATTGGAGATATGGGTAAATGAATGAATATATGGAATATTTAGCGAAAATAATCCCGAAAAAGATAGTCTTAAACTTGTAAAAAATGAAGCAGAAAAATATTATAAATCACATTCTCTTGATGATTGTTTTAACATGGGAATTGAACTTTGTCATTCGGATAAATTTCAAATCCAAGAAGTGGGGATTTTCCTTTTGGGATATTCTGCACATCACAATATCTCTGCACTTTCCTTTTTGAAAGATACTGTTCGCCAACATGAGACAATGTGTGGAAAAATATGTGGAAAAGTGTGTTCTGTCTCTTTTCCACCTGTTCCGTTAAACCTGTATCTCTCCACATCCATCCGCCACCCTGTCAAAACAGGGTACGAGAGCGAGCGACAAGATCATACACAGGGCATAGCCAGGGCACCAGAATACCCGGCGCTTAGGCGGGCCCGCAATCTTCAAACAAGCCATGACCCTTCCAAAAAAATTGTGATAGAAAAACCCTCCATGCGAACAGCATTTATCCGCATGGAGGGCGATCCCGCTCTATTCCGCCGGGGCCTGCTCCTATTCCGCTGCCGGAGGCTTGGGCTGCCCTCCCCCGCCCCGATGACGGCGGCGGTGGTTCCGCCCGCTCTGTTTCTTCTCGGTCTTTTCGCCCTCGGTCTCAGGACCCTTTGGTTTTTCTGTCCGGGGCGGCTTGTCCCCCTTAGGCTTGTCTGTATGGCGGGGCGGCTGCTGTTTTTTCCGCTCCTGCGGAATCCGCTGGGTCAGCTGCTCATACTCCTCTCCTTCCTCATTCCGGGGACGCCGCCGCCGCTCCGGACGCCGAGACCCTCCCCGCCGCTCCGGAGGCAACTTTTTCTCCCGCAGGGGAGCGGCATTTTCCTCAGCCGTCTGAAAGACACGCTCCAGCGCCTCCGAAAGAGCCGTTTTTTCCGACGCGGGCCGCTCCTCCAGCGCCTCCTTGGGATCCGTTTTCCGCAGCTTTGCCAACTCTTCAGGGGGCGGGGCCACATAGCCCTCCGGCCGTTTTCCCTTTCCATTGCGTACCACGCAGATCTCACAGTTGTGGTAACACTTTGGCGTCTCAGGCGCATCGTCCAAACGCACCTTTACCTGCTCCCGGAGCAAATTCACCTGACACACATTGCCCACACCGTCCGGTGTCTCCACAAAGGACTCCGGCTTGGGCATTCGCTTGACGGCATCTTCATAGGCGTCCTGCTCGTACTTGAGGCAGCACATCAGTCGTCCGCAGGTACCTGATATCTTCGTGGGATTAAGGGACAGATTCTGCGTTTTCGCCATCTTGATGGACACCGGCTGGAACTCATCCAGGAAAGTGGCACAGCAAAAGGGCTTTCCACAGATCCCCAGGCCCCCCAGCATTTTGGCCTCGTCACGCACACCGATCTGGCGGAGTTCGATACGGGTGTGAAAAATACCAGCCAGATCTTTGACCAAGGCCCGGAAGTCCACCCTGCCCTCTGAGGTAAAGAAGAACAATATCTTGTTCCCCTCAAAATTGTACTCTACCTCCACCAGCTTCATATCCAGCTTATGCTCGGCAATTTTCTCCTGACAGATGTGGAAGGCCCGCTCCTCCTTCTCCCGGTTCCGGGCCACGGTCCGCTCATCCTCTTCCGTGGCCACCCGAAGCATGGGGCGCAGCGGAGCCACTACGGCCTCATCCTCCACCATGGTATTGCCCTTCAAACATTCTCCGTATTCGATCCCCTTGGCCGTTTCAACAATGACGCCCTGTCCGGGCTCCACTTGAATGCCTTTCGGATCGAAATAGTATTGCTTTCCGCCGCTTTTAAAACGGACGCCTATAATTTCTGTCATTGGGGTACCTCGTATCTCTTTTGATTGGGACCTGTTCAAACATGCGCAAAGGCTCCCGCACAGAGCCAACCGGCAATATGGCCGGCCCCTACATGGAAGGAGAGCGCCTCCTTGAGTAGCTGAATATGGCTGATGAGCCGAAGGGAACGGCCCGGCGCATCTCCGCGAAGAAGTCCGTCCCGGAGCTGCTGTACCGTTTCATCCATCAGGCCGGAGAGCGCGTCCCGATCCCATTTCTCCAGCCCCACGCAATATTCCAGCAGCTCGCCCTCTCCCCCGTCCTTCAGGAGAGAAGCCAGCCTGGAAGCGGCCTCACGGATCCGTTCCTCCTCTTCTCCTCCGCCCTCCAGCCAAGCTACCGCCCGCCCCAGAACGCCCTCGCAGCGCCCTGCGGCATCCAGCACCCTTTCTCTCGGCAGGGTAGAAAATCTGGTGAGCAGATACTCCCGGCACTCCGCCGGGGTCACCGGGCTGAGGTTGAGCAGCTCACAGCGGGAACGGACCGTGGCAAACATATTTCCGGCATTGTCGGTGAGTAGCAGGAACGCGGCATAGGCCGGACCGTCCTCCAGCAGCTTTAAAAGCGCGTTCTGAGCGCTTCCGTTCATAGTCTGGGCGTTTTCCAGCACATAGACCTTCCGCGCCGCTTCATTGGGGCGGACATAGGCGTCCGCCCGGAGCTCCCGGATCTGGGATACGCTGATATCCTTCCCATCCAGGCCGATACGGATGACATCCGGGTGGACACCTGCTCCCGCCTTCCGGCAGTCGGGGCAGTGCCCGCAGGGTGGCTCCCCTCGGCCGGAGCAGACCAGTGCCGAGGATAGGACCCCCCCCAGTGTCCGCTTACCGGTCCCGGACGGCCCTGCCAAAATGTACGCATGTGAAAGCCCACGACCGGTCTGAAGTCGGTGCTTGACCTGCGCGTTGCCTACCAGAGCGTCAAGTCCCCGCATCAGGCGCGCTCAAATCGTTCGATATCCACCACAAAAATGGTAGCACCTCCCACCGTGACCTCCACAGGCATACTGGGATAATAGCCGTAGCTCATCTCAGTGGTGGTGGGGATCATCTGCTTCCGACTGTGAGAGTGCTCTTTGATGATGTCGATCACAGCCTGCACCTTCTCCTCATCCACGCCCACGAGGATAGTGACGTTTCCGGCCATCAGAAACCCGCCGGTGGTGGCCAGCTTGGTCGAGGAAAAACCCTTCTTAGTCAGGGCATGGGTCACCGCATTGGCGTCGTCAAAGTTGATGATAGCAAGGATCAGTTTCATAGAACTCCCTCCTCAGGGACAGGCATACTGCCTCTTTACAATATGCCTATCTTATTCTTTATATTATAACCTACTTCGCAGAAATATGAAAGATGTTTTTTCTTTCTGCCCCGGGTCAGAAAGAAAAAAACGGGAAGCGGCGAGAGTATGCCGCTTCCCGTTTGGAATCTTATGCTCTGTGCTCTCCTCTGGAGTAGGCCACCACCGTGCGGCGGTTGGGTTCGGTGCCGGTGGAGTAGGTCGTCACGTCTGGATAATCCTGAAGGGCCGTATGGATCACATGGCGCTCATAGGCGTTCATGGGCTCTAACGTCACGTTCCGGCGGTACTTCACCACCTTGCCCGCCACCTTTCTGGCTAGACGCTCCAGGGATTCCTCCCGCTTGGCCCGGTAGTTTTCCGCATCCACATGGATGCGGCTACGCTTGGACGCTCCGCGGTTCACCGCGTAACTGGTGAGCTGTTGGATCGCGTCCAGCGTCTCGCCCCGGCGCCCGATGAGAGCCCCCAGGTTCTCACCCACCAGCTCCACCTTGTAGCTACCGTCCTCCCCCATAGTGATCTTCGGAGTGGCCTCCACCTCCATGTGGGCCATCAGTCCGGTGAGAAAGCGATCAATGGATTCAGCCTTGTCCCCCAACTCCTCCGGGGCAGCCGTCGTCTGAGAGGTCAAATCGGCGGGAGCGGCCGTGTCCTCCGCCCTTTCGACCGCAGGAGCCGGCTCCTTTTCCGCGGTCGAAGCAGGCTTCTTCTCCACAACAGGGACAGGGGCCGGCTCATCGGGCGCCTCATAAGTCACTTTGATCTTTGCGGGGCTTCCTCCAATGCCCAAAAAACCACTCTTGGCCCGCTCCAGGACCTCCACGGACACCTCGTCCCGATCCAGCCCCAACTGCCTCAGCGCGGCGGTAATGGCTTCTTCCTCATTTTTTCCAGTACACTCAATATACTTCAACATAGGTCTTCTCTTCTCCTTATGTTGGGGTCATTCCCGTCCCTCAGGCTTCTGGATCTCCTCGATTTCCTCATCCAGCTTGGCCCAGGGGTCCTCAGAATCGGTCCCGTTTTCCTCGACAGCGCTTTCGGAAACGGGATTCTTGTCGGGAGCTTCCGGAGTCTTCTCCTCCACAAGCTCCTTTGCGATCATCTCATCGGCGGCGGCCTCTAAAGCCGCCTCTTGCAGCTTGTCCGATTTTTTCTCCAGAGCGGCCTCCACGGCGTTCTCATCGATGGGGGCTCCCGGATCCTTGTAAAGGGTCGGCCCGTCGGGGCTGTAGCGATAGGGGGCATACGCCCGGCCCCGGGCATAGGAGCGAATGCCCACACGGCTCACCTCGATTACAGAGGCGTCGCTCTTCTTCTTTTCCACCGCGGCGGCCTTTTTCTTACCCTTATTGGTCTTGGCCTCAGCCAGCGCCTGGGCTTTCCGCTCCGCGGCCTCCCGGCGCCTTTTCTTCTCCTCTTCCTTCTCCAGGCGTTCCTGTTCGGCGCGGGCCGCGGCAGCGGCCTCATAATCCTTTTTCAGAATTTTACCCGCCACAAACTCCTGCAGCAGAGACAGCAGGTTGTTCACCACCCAGTACACGCCCAGACCGGCAGGCATGATAAAACCGATCCACAGGGACATCAGGGGACTCATGATCATCATCATACGGTTGGTGGAGTTTTGCTGGGCATTCTGGGACTGGCTGTTCATCTGATTGGTCCGCATGGAGATGATAGAGAACAGAAGGCCCGTAACGGCGGAAATCACAGGGATGAGGAACAGCCCTATGCTGCCCCAGCTGATGCCGTTGACCCAGAACTTGGCGTTGGGCACCTGAGAGAGGTCCAGGCCGAGGAACTGGAAGTTCATCGCAAACATCTTCGCGGCGCCCTCACCTACTGCGGCCTGAGCGGCAGAGAGGTTTTCCGGATTGATGAGAGAGGCCAGGAAAAGCTGGTTGTAGCCCGTATTGCTGAAAGCGTTGGCCGCGCCCTCAGCCACGTTCTTGACCCAGCCGTTTTCAATGGAAATGGTGGCCCAGTTCAGGGCGTCGGCCACGGCGGAGATCTGTTCGCCGTTGAGGCCCATCATGTACTTCAGCGGCTGACGGATGATGGCATACAGGGGAAACAGCACCAAAATGGGAAGAAAAGACCACAGGCACCCTCCCATGGGGTTGACCTTTTCTTTCTCATAGAGCTTTTGAATCTCCAGATTCTGCCGCTCTTTATCATTGGCATACTTTTTCTGGATCTGCTGCATCTTGCCGGAGAGCATATTCATCTGGATCATGCTCTTCTTTCCCTTGAGCGAGAAGGGGAACAGGATCAGCTTCACCACAACGGCGAAGAAGATCAGAGCAAAGCCATAGCTGCCGGTGATGTTATAAAACAGCTGGAGCAGCCAGGTAAAGGGGGTGAGAATGTAGTACCAAATATCCATTTAGGGTCCTCCACACAATATTTTAGAAGAGGAGTCAGGGCACCGGATCATACTCGATGCTCTTTTGCTTATGGAAGGGCTGACATTTCAGGATACGCCTGAGTGCCAGCCATCCGCCCTTCCACGCGCCGTACTTTTCCACCGCCTCCAAGGCATAGGCCGAACAGGTGGGAATAAAACGGCAGCAGGGCGGCCGGGCGGGCGACAGGTTGCTTCGGTAAAACCGGATCAGCTTCAGCAGCAGTGCCTTCACGGCTCTCCCGCCTCCCTGGCCTTCAGCCCCAGCTTGTCCGCAAGGGAAAGAAAGGACCACTCCAACTGGCGGTACGTGGCGAAGGCTGCCTTGACCCTGGCCACCACCACGATGTCGTAACCGGGACGGAGCTCTCCTTCATGGAGCCGGTAGATCTCCCGGACGCGGCGGCGGACCCGGTTCCGGGTCACAGCGCCGCCCACCTTTTTGCCTACCGTCAAGCCCAACCGGTTCTCCATGCGTCGGTTTTTCCGACAGTAGAGGGCCAGATAGGGCGTAGCCGCGCTCTTTCCCTTGTGGTAAAGGCGCTGGAATTCATGATTTCGTTTGATGGTGACGGTAAACTTCAAAAAAGGTACCCCACTTTCGGACATTGAGGCGGAATTTTTGCGTATGCACTACAGGGGCGGTGGGAATGCTCCCCCGCCCCTTGATGACGCTCTATTCCGGTTCTGCCTGCATCTGCCTTAGTAGGTCAGGCGAGCGCGGCCCTTCGCACGGCGGCGGGCCAGCACCTTCCGGCCATTCCGGGTGGCCATGCGCTTACGGAAGCCATGCTCCTTGGAGCGCTGGAGCTTCTTGGGCTGATAGGTACGCTTCATCTCTGTACACCTCCTGTACGCGGCATAAAACGGGCTGAGCCCGTCTACCACAACGGCCGTTTTGACCGGCCGCGGTCGTCAGAATATACGTCTCCCTTGTTTTCAGGACGCAATCGTTATTATAGCCTATATTTTTATCCCCTGTCAACCACCTTTTTTCTTCTTTTTTCAGTCTATGACAAGGATTTCCCCTTCCATACAAGATATTGTGGTTGTCTATTCTGCCCGAGGCTGGGTTATATTTATAAATAATGTATAGGTGGAAAACCGTTGCCTCCAACCAGTTTTTTTGATATAATTAATTAGATATGGACACTACAAAAAAAGGGAGGTCCCGCGATGAATTCCGCCGCGGATATCTGGTCCAAAGTGCTCTCCCTCATGGAAGCGGACATGACCGCCACCACCATTCACACCTGGTTTGACGACACGGTGGCCTTGTCCCTGGATGAGGACAAGTTTATTCTCCACACACCCTCAGACTTCAAGCGGGATATTATCCTCTCCCGCTATCTGCCCCCCATTCAAAAGGCCCTGCACGAGCTCTTCTCCGCCGACTTCCAGGTGGTAGTACTGGGCGCAGAGGAGCTGGAAAAGTATCAGAACAGCCGCCGTCCGAAGGAAGACGGCTTTCTACCCGGTACCGAGGAGTATACCTTCGAGCGCTTCGTGGTGGGCTCTTCCAACAAATTCGCCCACGCCGCGGCCCGCGCAGTGGCGGACCACCCGGCCCTCAACTACAATCCCCTCTTCATCTACGGAGAATCCGGCCTGGGAAAGACCCATCTGCTTTACGCCATCGCCCACAAGATCCACGCAGACCATCCGGACTACCGCATCGTCTATATCAAGGGCGACGCCTTCACCAACGAGCTCATTCAGGCCATTCGGGAAGGCCGAAATCAGGAGTTCCGGGAGAAATTCCGGTCGGCAGACGTCTTTTTGATGGACGACGTACAGTTCATTGCCGGCAAGGACTCCACCATGGAGGAGATGTTCCATACCTTCAATACCCTATACGAGACCCGAAAACAGATCGTCTTTACCGCCGACCGCCCTCCCAAGGAGATGCTCAAACTGGAGGACCGGCTGAAGACCAGATTCGAATGGGGTCTCATTGCCGACATCCAGCCCCCCGACTATGAAACGCGCATGGCCATCATCAAAAACAAAGCCATCCGTATGGGGGTGGAGCTACCCGAGGCGGTCTTGCAGTATGTGGCTGAGAACATCACCGCCAATGTCAGACAGATCGAAGGGACCGTCAACAAGATCATGGCCCTGCGGGATCTGGAGGGAAGCAATATCGACGCCGCCACTGTCACCCGTGCGGTACGGGATATGTTCAAAGACCCCTCCGACATCATGCCCACCTCCGACGTCATCATCGAAGAGGTGTGCAACTTCTACAACATCGACAACAGCGCTCTGCGGGGACAGGGGCGGACCAAGGATACGGCCCTCGCCCGCCAGGTGGCCATGTACCTGATCCGCGAAATGACCAATCTCTCCCTCAAAGAGATTGGCCGTGAATTTGAAAATCGGGATCATACCACGGTTCTCCACTCCATTGAGCGGGTAGAGAAGCTGAAAAAAAGCACCCCGGAAATCACCGAGGTCATCAAGGATATCCGCTCCAACATCAACGCACGATACGAATAGCTTCTCGAATTCTTATTCATATCGATTTCCATTTTTCCAATCCATACAGCTTGTCGCTTTCCACCACATTTTGTGGAAATGTGGACAACTGTATGTGGACAAGTTTCTCCCCTTTTTCCCCTGTGTGGAAACCCTTCTCTTTTCTGCACACCCCCTGTGGAAGCACAACCCTTAGCCCTCCAACCGTTTCAGGGTCTTTTCCACAAAATTTTATACTACGAGTACTATTGCTATCTTTAATCCTCTCCTCTCCTCAAAAAGAGCGGAAACGAAAGGAAGGAAGTCTCCATGAAGTTCTCCTGCGAAAAAGCCCTTTTGCAGTCAGCAATTGCCGTTACGGCCCGGGCTGTCTCCCCAAAAAGCTCCATTCCCGCCTTAGAGGGTATCCTCCTGGAAGCCAGGACCGACCTGCGCCTGACCGGCTATAATCTGGAAACCGGGATTCGTACCGTGGTGCCCGCCCAGATTGATCAGGAGGGAAGCCTGGTACTCTCCGCCCGGCTCTTCGGCGAGATCATCCGGAAGCTGCCCGACGATATCGTCTCCTTTCAGGCCGATGGCTATATGGTCAACATCACCTGCGGTATGAGCCAGTTCAATATTCTGGCCACCGATCCCGAAGACTTTCCCGAGTTGCCCACAGTGGAGGACAAAAACGGTTTCACCATTCCCAGGGGCAAACTGGGCTCTATGATCCGCCAGACCATCTTTGCCGTCAGCGACAACGAATCCCGGCCCATCCATACCGGTTCCCTCTTCGAGATCGACGATACGGGCCTTACCGTGGTCTCTGTGGACGGCTACCGGCTGGCTCTGCGGCACGAGCCCATTACGGAGCGTGACGGCGCCCTCTCCTTCTCCTTCGTCGTGCCCGGCTCCGCTCTCTCAGAGGTGGAGAAGATCTGCAGCGACGGTGAGGAGGAGGCTACGGTCACGCAGGGAGAGCGGCACGTCATGTTCCGTATAGGGGATACCATGCTGGTCTCCCGCCGTCTGGAGGGTGAATTTCTGGCCTATCGGCAGGCGATTCCCCGCAACAACGGCATCAAAGTGGAGGGGGATACCAGGGCTCTGCTCACCTCGATTGACCGTGTCTCCCTCATCATCAGCGATAAGCTCAAGTCCCCCCTCCGCTGTGTCTTTGACGACAATGTGCTCAAGATCACCACCAAGACCGGGATCGGGGATGCCTCCGACCAATGTCCCATCTCCGGCGACGGCGGCGGACTGGAGATCGGCTTCAATAACCGCTATCTGATGGACGCGCTGAAGGCCGCTCCCGCGGACCGGGTCCGGCTGGAGCTTTCCTCCGGTGTGGCGCCCTGCGTCATTCTCCCGGCGGAAGGAGAGGAGAACTTCCTCTACATGGTCCTCCCCGTGCGGCTGAAGGCGGGAGAATGATGGAACCAAGACCCTGCCTGCGCAAGGAAAAATCAACCCCCTAAAACGAATTCTGCCGGAGCTGTACCGGCAGTTTGAGGCTTTGGCGGAGAAGGAGCAGATATGCAGACAAGCCAAGTGAAAATTACAACTGAATTCATCAAACTGGACGCTCTTTTAAAGTTTTCCGGGGTCATGGAGACCGGAGGAGAGGCCAAAGAGGCCATTCAGGGCGGTGAAGTCCGAGTCAACGGTGAGGTATGCACCATGCGGGGCAAAAAGCTCCGTCCAGGCGACGTGGTGGAGCTCAGCGGCGTCCGGCTGACCGTACAATGATCGTCAAGCGCATCACACTGGATTTTTTCCGCAACTACCTCCATCTTGAGTGTGCCTTTTCCCCCGCTACTAACGTGATCTATGGGGAGAACGCCCAAGGAAAGACCAATCTGCTGGAGGCCGTCGCCTATTTGTCCACCGCCTCCTCCCACCGGGCCCGATATGACCGGGAACTCATTCAGCTTGGGGTGGACTCCGCCTGGATCCAGGCGGAAGTCTTTGCCCGTGAGCGGGAGTTTACCCTGGAGGCCCGCCTCTCCCGGGGGACACGGCGGCAGCTCTCCTCCAACGGTGTGCGGCTGAAATCAGCCGGAGAGCTCTCCGGTGTTCTGAATACTGTTCTCTTCTGTCCGGAGGATCTGTCCCTCATTCGTGACGGTGCGGCGGCGCGGCGGCGCTTTCTGGACGAGTGCATCTGCCAGCTCCGCCCCCGGTATGCCATGGCCCTGGCGGAATATAAAAAGCTTTATGAACATAAGATCCGCATTCTCCGGGACTGGACGGAAAAACCCTCCCTCCTGGACGCCCTGGATGAGTTTTCTCTCCGTATGGCTCAGACCGGAGCGGTGCTCATCCACTACCGGGCCCACTTTATACGGCGGCTCCAAGAGGTGGTCCCCCCCATCCACAGCGACTTTTCCGGCGGAAGGGAGCGCCTGGACCTCCGCTACGAGACGGTTAAGACCGTGACTGACCCGGAAGCGCCGATGCGGGATATCCTTTCCCAGCTGCTGGAGCACCAGGAATCCCACCGGCAGGCGGAGCTGGAATCCAGACAGTGCCTGTCCGGGCCCCATAAGGACGACCTGGCTGTGGATTTGGATGGCGTATCCGCCAAGACATACGCATCCCAAGGGCAGACCCGTACGGCGGCCCTCTCCCTGAAACTAGGGTGCCGTGAGATTTTTTTTCATGATACCGGGGAATGGCCTGTCCTTCTGCTGGACGACGTGCTTAGCGAGTTGGACCACCGGCGGCAGGAGTTCGTTCTCAACCGCATTGCCGGCGGACAGGTCTTCATTACCTGCTGCGAGGACGACCGCCTAGAGGGACTTGGAGAAGGAAGTACGTTTCACATCTACAACGGACGGCTGGTATAGCCGTCCTCTGAACCGGAAGAGGAGCGATCTATGTATCTGCATCTGGGACAATCCGTGGTGGTGCCCTTTCGGGATGTCATCGGTGTATTCGATATGGACAATACCACCTCTTCTCATCTCACCCGCAAATTTTTAGAGCGGGCGGAGCGGGAGGGCCGTGTGGTGGATGTGTCCGGCGATCTGCCCAAGTCCTTCGCCCTGTGCAGGACCGGGGATGGAGCGCCGGTGGTCTATCTCTCCCAACTCTCCACGGCCACCCTGCTCAAGCGGGTGGAGAACAATCTATTTGAATGAAAAAGCACGCAGACAGGTTCTGTTTGAACATAAAAGAAACAGGGCCGCCGTTCGCGTGTAAACACGGAACCCAGGAGGTTTTAAAATGTCTGAAGAACTGGAAAACAGCGAGATCAGCCAGCCGGAACAGGTATCACATGAGTACGGCGGTTCTGAGATTCAGGTGCTGGAGGGACTGGAGGCCGTCCGCAAGCGGCCCGGCATGTATATCGGCTCCACCTCTTCCTCCGGTCTCCATCATCTGGTGTATGAGATCGTAGACAATGCCATCGACGAGGCTCTGGCCGGTTACTGCGATGAGATCAATGTGATCATCAAAGAGGGCAACGTCATTACCGTCACCGACAACGGCCGCGGCATCCCTGTGGACATACAGCCCCAGACCGGACTTCCCGCGCTGGAGGTCGTGTTTACCATCCTCCACGCGGGCGGTAAGTTTGGCGGCGGGGGCTACAAGGTCTCCGGCGGCCTGCACGGCGTGGGCGCCAGCGTGGTAAACGCCCTGTCTGAGTGGCTGGAGGTCCAGGTTTACAAGGACGGCAAGATCTATGAGATGAAGTTTGCCAGAGGGAAGGTCACCCAGCCCATCACCGTGGTGGGGGATACCGATAAGCACGGCACCGTGGTCACCTTTCAGCCGGATCCGGAGATGTTCACCGACACCACCGTATACGATTACGATATTCTCCATACCCGTATGCGGGAAGAGGCTTTCCTCAATGCCGGACTGCGTATCCACACCATCGATCAGCGCGCGGGCAGGGAGCAGCATGATGACATGTGCTATGCCGGCGGGATCCGGGAGTTTGTCACTTGGCTCAACCGGGCCAAGAATCCCATTCACGATGGCGTCATCTATATGGCGGGGCAGAAGGGGGATTCCATCGCCGAGTTGGCCTTCCAATACACCGACAGCTACAGTGAGAGTATCCTCTCCTTTGCCAACAACGTGCATACCCCCGAGGGCGGCATGCACGAGACCGGGTTCAAACAGGCGCTGACTTCCACCCTCAATGCCTATGGGAAAAGGATGAATCTGCTCAAGGATGGCGATGAGATCAAGGGCGAGGACTACCGGGAGGGGCTCACCTGCATCATCTCCGTGAAGCTTACCGACGCCCAGTTTGAGGGACAGACCAAGGCCAAGCTGGGAAATTCCGAGGTGCGTACCCTGGTGAGCGCCATCGTATCGGAAAAGCTGGAAGAGTTTTTGGAGGAAAATCCGGCGGTAGGCAGGGCCATCCTGGACAAGGCCCTCACCGCCTCCCGGGCCCGGGAGGCGGCCCGAAAGGCCCGGGAGTCCATCCGGCGCAAAACCGCTTTGGGCGGCGCGGCCATGCCCGACAAGCTGCGGGACTGCAATGAGGTGAATCCCGAGCTCACCGAACTCTATATCGTCGAGGGCGACTCCGCCGGCGGCTCGGCTACCCAGGGCCGGGATTCCCGCTTTCAGGCCATTCTCCCCCTGTGGGGCAAGATGCTCAATGTGGAGAAAGCCCGCGCCGACAAGGTGTACGGCAACGACAAGCTCCAACCGGTCATCACGGCTCTGGGGGCCGGGATCGGGGACGAGTTCGACCCCAATAAGCTCCGCTATCACAAGGTCATCATCATGGCCGATGCCGATGTGGACGGCGCCCATATCCGTACCCTGCTGCTCACCTTCTTCTTCCGCTTTATGCGCCCGCTGATCGAGCAGGGCTATGTATATGCCGCCGTGCCCCCCCTTTACAAGCTGACCAGGGGCAAGCTCACACGGGTGGCCTTCTCCGATGAAGAGCGGGACAAGGTCTCCGCTGAGCTGCGGGGCGACAATCCCAACGCCAAGGTGGACATCAGCCGCTATAAGGGCCTGGGTGAGATGGACCCCCATGAACTGTGGGAGACCACCATGGACCCAGAAAAGCGCACGCTCAAGCGGATTGAGCTGGACGACGCCGTCCGCGCGGACGAGACCTTCACCGTACTCATGGGCGAGAAGGTGGAGCCCCGCAAGGAATTCATTGAAAAGAACGCCAGATACGCCGTCAATTTGGATTACTAAATATGAAAAAGACGGGATATATCACGATCTGTATTTTTCTCTGCGCCGCACTGACCGCCTGCGGAAAGCCGCCCGCCACAGAGACGCCGGTACCGTCTCCTGCCGCCGCCGTACAGACGCTAGGGCCCAGCCCTTCCGGAACGATTGACCTGTCGTCCACTCCGGAGCCGGAGACACTTCCAGTCTCTCCCCTGACCGAGGAAAATACGCCCGCCCGGACGGCTTATGCTGCCGCATTGAACACTCTGCTGGACACCAACATTCTGCCGAACGGCGATAAACCATCCGATGATTACACCGGAAGCATCGAGGACCGGGAACGCATGGCGAAGAACCGATTTTCGGTCTGTGATGTGGACGGAGATGGGGTGGAGGAGCTGATTCTTCTCTATACCACCGCCATTACCGCTGCACAACGGGGTTTTATTTTCTCCTGTGAGGAGGAGACAGGCAAGTTGGGGATTCAGCTGGAGTCCTATCCCCTTTTCACCTTCTATAAGAGCGGTGCGGTGGAGGGCGGATGGTCCCACAATCAGGGGAAGGGAAACACCTTCTGGCCCTATGACCTTTACCGCTACGATTCCTTTTTGGACGTCTATGTGGATGTGGGTTCGGTAGACGCCTGGGACGAGAGCCTGGGTATTGAAGATTATCCCAGCCAGGCGGACAAGAGTGGCAGCGGCTTCGTCTACTATATCGAGACCAATGGGTCTATGACCTGGGAGGACCCTTTGGACGTCTCCATCTATGAGGCATGGCGCTACCCCTATGTGCGGGACGGACAAGAAATTTTGCCGGAATATCTGCCCTTGACGGCGGAAAATATTCAAAGTCTGCTGACAGCAGGCTGATCTGACGCAAAGAGAGCAACGCGCTTTTGAAAAAGAAAGGCTGTTTTTGAATGAGTAAAAAACCGCAGTACGATCCTGAGGAGATCCGGTATCCGGACCAAGTCATCGTGACATCCCCCCTGGTGCCGGAGATGGAGCAGTCCTACATCGAATACGCCATGAGCGTCATCGTGGGCCGGGCCCTGCCCGACGTCCGCGACGGACTTAAGCCGGTCCACCGCCGTATCCTCTACGCCATGTATGAGGACAATCTGACCCATGACCGGCCATTTAAAAAGTCCGCCACCTGCGTGGGCGACGTACTGGGCCGGTACCATCCCCACGGAGACCAGAGCGTATATGACGCCCTGGTTCGTCTGGCACAGGATTTTTCCATGCGCTATATGCTGGTGGACGGCCACGGCAACTTTGGTTCCGTGGACGGAGATCCCCCGGCCGCCTACCGTTATACGGAGGCCCGGCTGGCCCGTATTTCCGAGGAAATGCTCCGGGATATCGACAAAGAAACCGTGGACTGGGACCCCAACTTTGACGAGTCCAGAAGGGAGCCTAGGGTCCTCCCCTCCCGCTTCCCCAACCTGCTGGTGAACGGCTCCTCCGGCATTGCCGTGGGCATGGCCACCAATATCCCTCCCCACAATCTGCGGGAGGTCATCAATGCCTGCATCTGTGTACTGGATAACCCCGAGGCCACTCTGCCCGACCTGATGGAGCATGTCAAAGGGCCGGACTTCCCCACTAAAGGCATCATCATGGGACGTTCCGGCATCCGGGCCGCCTATGCCACCGGACGGGGACGACTGATGGTTCGGGCCCGCACGGAATTTGAGGAGTTCGGCAAGGACCGCACCCGTATCATCGTCACCGAGATCCCCTATCAGGTCAACAAGAGGATGCTCATCAAAAATATGGCCGACCAGGTGGAGGACAAGCGCCTGGAAGGGATCTCCGACATCCGGGACGAGACCGACCGGAACGGTATGCGCATCGTCATCGAGCTGAAGAAGGATGCCAATCCCCAGGTGGTCCTCAACCGTCTCTTTGCCCAGACCCAGCTTCAGACCACCTTTGCCATCAATATGCTGGCGCTGGTCAACAACCAGTCCCAACCCAAGATTTTGTCCTTGCGGCACATCTTGGACGAATACCTGGCCTTCCAGGAGGAGATCATCATCCGGAGGACCAAGTATGACCTCCGCAAGGCACAGGAGCGGGCCCATCTGCTGGAGGGCCTGCTCATCGCCCAGGACAACATTGACGAGGTCATCAAGATCATCCGTACCAGCTATGATAACGCCAAGGAGAATCTGATGTCCCGTTTCCATCTGGACGATGTCCAGGCCCAGGCAATCTGCGATATGCGCCTCATTGCCCTTCAGGGCCTGAACCGGGAAAAGCTGGAGAACGAGTACAAGGAGTTGGAGGAGCGCATCGCCTACTTCAACAAGCTCCTCTCCGACGAGGAGATGCTCAAGGGAGTGCTCAAGGAGGAGCTCACCGCCATCCGGGACAAGTACGGCGACGACCGCAAGACAGAGATCCAGGATGTGGAGGATGAGCTGGATATCGAGGACCTGATTGAGGAGGAGGAGTGCGTCTTTACCCTCACCCGCGCGGGCTACATCAAGCGGACGCCGGCCTCGGCCTATCGGGCCCAAAAGCGGGGCGGAAAGGGCGTCAGCGCGCAGACACTAAAGGAGGAGGACTGTGTGGAGACCGTGTTCACCGCCTCCACCCATGACTATATCCTGTTCTTTACCAGCATGGGCCGGGTCCATCGGAAAAAGGGATATCAGATCGCCGAAGCGGGCCGGACGGCCAAGGGTACCAACATCGTCAACGTCCTCCCCATCGAGCAGGGGGAGAAGGTCACGGCCATGATCCACCTGCGGGAGTATGCCGAGGACCGCTATCTGGTGATGGTGACCCGGAACGGCACGGTAAAGCGCATTTCTCTGCCTGTGATCAATACGGCCCGGAAGGCCGGTATCCGCTGCATCACTCTGGACGAGGGGGATGAGCTCATCTCGGTCCGGGAGACGGACGGCAAGCAGGCGATCCTCATTGTCACACACGACGGTATGGCCATTGCCTTCCTGGAGACGGACGTGCGCTGCATGGGCCGGGACGCCACCGGCGTCCGGGGCATCAAGCTGCGGGAGGGCGACTATGTGGTGGGCGCCGCCCGGGCCAAGTACGATCACCAGGTACTGATGGTAACGGAGAACGGCTATGGAAAGCGCACCCCCATGGACGAGTATTTCCGGGCGGACGGACCGCAGAACCGGGGCGGTTATGGCCTTAAGGGCTATCAGGTCACGGAAAAGACCGGCCCTATCGCCGGGGTCAAGGTGGTCTCCGGCGAAGAGGATATCCTCATCATCTCAGACGACGGCGTGATCATCCGGATGCCGGTAAAGGATATCAACAGCTACAGCCGTACCGCCCAGGGCGTGATTCTGATGCGTCTCCAGGAGGGTGTGAAGGTCATCTCCATCGCCCGGACCGACCATGAGGGGGAGGAGATCGAGGAGCCCGTGGAAGACGAGATTCCCAAAGCGGGGAGCGACCAGGGGGGCCGGACGGAACCGGAGCAGTAAAAGCGCCCGGACAGCGTGAAAGGAGCTTTGCATACGACTGCGATGAAAACGGTGACCATCTATACCGACGGGGCCTGCTCCGGCAATCCCGGTCCCGGTGGCTGGGGAGCGATCTTGATGTATGGATCGTTCAAAAAGGAGCTCTCCGGCGGCGAGGCCCATACCACCAACAACCGTATGGAGCTCACGGGCGTCATTGCCGCTTTGGAGGCGCTCCGAGAGCCCTGTATCGTGGAGCTTTGGTCCGACTCCAAATATGTCATCGACGCCCTGGAAAAGGGCTGGGCCAAAGGCTGGCGGGCCAAGGGCTGGGTCAAGGCGGACAAAAAGCCCGCCCTTAATCCCGACCTGTGGGGCCGGCTGCTGGACCTGTGCGATTATCACAAAGTCCACCTCCACTGGGTCAAGGGCCATGCGTCCAACCCCTACAACAACAGGTGCGATGAGCTGGCGGTCATGGAGAGTCGAAAGTATAAGGAATAAAAAAGTGGGGTCCGAGCTTGGTTCGGACCCCACTTTTTTACACCATTCCGAGAGAACGAAGAAGGTAGAGCCATCCCGTCAGAGTAAAGGCGCTCAGACAAGTGGTGAGCATGACGGTATTGGCGGTGAGGGCACCCTCATAGCCCAGATTCCGGGCCATAACAAAGCTGCTGGAGGTGGTAGCGGAGCCAAGCATGATAAGCACGGTCACCAGCTTGTCGGTACGGTACCCCAGAAGGACCGCCACGGGAAGAAAGAGGGCCACGAAAGCGATGAGCTTGAAAAAGCAGCAGACCATGGCCGGGGGCAGTTCCTCCCTGGCCCTGGCCGCGTCCACCGATGCGCCCAAACCAATGAGGCCCATAGGGGTAGCGACCCCCGCAAAGTTGGAGAGCGTCTTTTGAAAGATAACGGGCTGCGGGATCCGCAGCAGCGACCAGAGAATCCCGACCAGAATCCCGATCAGGATGGGATTGGAGGCCACATCCCAAAACGTCTTTTTGAGGAGCGCTCTTTCCAGCCGCCCGCGGCCTGGCCGCATCAGCGTGAGCACCAGCACCGCCGCGATGTTGTAAAGGGGCACGGCCCCAATGATCATCAGAGGGGCGGCTCCCGCGGTCCCGTAAATAGTCTCAATAAAGGCCACGCCCAGAAGAGCTACGCTGCTGCGATAGGAGGCCTGGACAAACTCCCCCCGGATCTCCGCCGAGAACAGCCGGGAGACCAGGAGCACGGACAGGATGCTCACACCGGTGGCGAAGAGGCAGAAGAGGACGAAGGGGCCGTCCCAGACGGCGAAGAAGTCCGCCCCCGCCAGGTCTTTGAAAACCAGCGCCGGCAGCGCCGCCTTGAATACAAAGGCATTCATCTTATCGGCAAAGACTTTGTCCACAAGACCAATGCGCCGGAAGAAAAAGCCGACCGCCATCATGAGGAAGATGGGGACTGTGGCGTTGAGGCAGAAAATCAGATGTTCCAAGGGGAGGCGCCACCTTTCTTGGACTTTGACAGGAGATGAGGATGAGGCCGTGCTGCCGGGATTGGACAGATGGCCGGGGATCGGTCTACAGCTTTACCACAAGTCCCATCCGGCGGGAGAGCTCAGCGGCCTGATAGAGATCCACCACGGCGCCTTTGAGTTCATCGCAATGTTCGGAGAGGACAAGCGCGTCAATGGTGCAGGTGGTCAAATCCACATGTTCCAGCGGAGTGTGGAAAAAGTTCACCTGATTCAGATCACACTGCTGAAATTCCACACCGGTAAAAGTACAGCGGCTGAAAAAGGAACCGGTGAGCGCGGAACTGGAAAAGCGTACTTCCCGCAGCCGGCTCTGGTTCCAGTTGGCGGCGGAGAAGCGTCCCTGCTCCAAAAGACCGCGCCGCATCCGGCAGTTCTGAAGCCGGACGCCCAGGGCTTTTGTCTCATGGCAGGCGAACCGCAGCCAATAACTGTTTTCAAAATTTCCACCGGAGAGGTCACAGGTGTGGAAAGTAACGTCGGAAAAAGAAGTTCCAAACCAGTCGCAGTCCGGAAGCCGGCAGTGGTCAAAGACCACATCCTGCAAAACAAGGCCGCTGAGGTCCTCCCTCTCCAGCTGGAGATCCCGGATCAAGAGGCCGGAGAGCTCCTCGTCCTCCTCCCGTGCCCTGCGGGCAAGGGCCGGAAAATCATCAACAGGCTGTGGAAATTTTGTGTGTATAGGTTCAGACTGTGCCATGGCGGCTGCCTCCTTCAAAAGGGCCGCCGGAGGATCCTATCGTCCCACGGCGGCCTTGTCTCATTTTGCGCCGCATCCCGCGGTTTTGCTCAGGATATGCTGTCATAGGCGAAGTGCCTGCGCCAGTAATACTGCAGCATGTGATAGTCGTCCACCAGAGCCTGGCCCTCCGGCGTCAAGGCGGCGGTGAGCCTGCCGTCCTCCACGTAGAGACCGGTGGGGGTGTTGATGACCGGCACCTGGTCCATCACCTGCTGGGTGGCCTGCATAAAGGCGTTCCCATCCCAGCCGCACTGGCGAAAGACCTCGTTCATCAAAAAGTTGGGGCTGATGGTGGGGCCCTGTCCGGTAAAATCCCGGTCCAGCGCCTCTTTGGCGGCATCATTGGCCCAGATGAGGTAGCGGGTGGAGTAGTAGTTGTAAAACCCCTCCTCTGTGGAGAAGTCCAGATCCAACCCTATGGCCTTATATACCGCGTTGCCGTCTCCCAGCCAGGGGTTGTGGTCCCCAAAGACCACGATGACCACCGCTTCGCTCTCCCCGCGGAAATAATCGAAGAAGGCTTTCAGATTCTGGTTGGTATTATAGATTGACCCAAAGTAATTGTTCAGGATATTTCGTTCCGCATCGGTGTAATCCCCGCCCAGCACATAATCATAGCCGTCCTCCCACCAGAGTGTGTCGTCGCTGTATGGGCCGTGGCCCTGATAGGTGAGGTCATAGGTGAAAACCGGCTTGCCCAGGGCCTTGTTCGCCTCCCATAGCTGGATGAGCTCCGGGAAGAAGAGATCGTCATACCCCACGTCTCCGCCTGTCATCGGCGAAAAATAGTTTTCCACAAACTTGTAGTCCTCAAAGCCCAGGTTCCGGTTGATGTTTTCCCGGTTGTAGAACCAGGCATAGCAGGGATGGGCCCCGGTGACGGTGTACCCCTGGCTCCTGAAATACCAGGGATAGGAGTTGCTGAGACTGCGGAAGGAACCCAGGCGGGAGAACCCGGTGAGAAAACAGCGCTCGGAGTCCACGGTGCCCCCGGCAAAGATATTGGTGATGAGGTTTCCCGTGACACTTTCAGCCTCCAGGGCGTGGTAGTCCTCGTACACCTTGGGATCCAGCTCTGGTACGCCGTATTTGGTAAAGTCGTCGTAGGATTCCAGCATGATGGAGAGGACCGATACCTTTTGCTCTTCCGGAATATCCGCGTCCTCATAGGCGGAGAGGATGGACTGGGCCCGTTTTTCATCATAGCCGTCGGGAGGCGCATCGGAGGCGGACTTCACACTGTAAAGAAAGGGGTAGACGAAGCCCTTGGAGGTATAGACCTGGGTGGCCGACCAGCGGTTGATGAGAGCGTAATTTTCCGTGCGGTTATTGTAGATATCGTCGCTCTGTATGAGCGCAGAGAGGGGAAAGCACAACACCAGGGCCAGGGTAAAGCCCAGATACCGCAACCTGCCGCGGGGCCGCCACCGGGCACAGAAGTGGAGCGCCGCCCAGCCCAGCACCACCAGGAGGAGGGCGGTCGCCATGGTCTTGGTCAGAAAGAGCTGGTATTTCCCCGCCATGTTGCCCGCCTCCTTGAGGAGAAGCAGGTCCTCAAACATCAAAGGATCATTGCGGAACTGAAGCTTGAACCAGCTTGCTATGGTAAGGCCCAGTACGATGACAGCGGTGATGCCGTAGCTGAGGCCGGCCAGGCCCAGAAGAAAGTAGAGCATCAACCCCAGCAGCAGCACTGGCGCCAGATTCAAAAAGGCGATGAGGGGGTGCTGAAAATAACTCAGAAGCATGGCCTTGCGGTTGACGACAGCGGCAAACAGAAGTGAGAGCCCGCCGATGCCCAAGAAGCTGCAGAAGACAAGCCCTATGTTCCAAAACCAGAACAGGAGCTTTTTCCACACAGGCCAGTGAGAGGGGGGACATGGCTGAAAAAGTACAATTTTTTTCATAGTATTTACCATTTCTTTACATTCGTAGAGAGAAAAAGGACATGGAGCGGCGGCCCAGAGCAAGGGCCGCCGCTCATGTCCGCTCAAAGACGGAGCTTCTGTGCAGGGTGGTCGGGTCAGAACGCCACGCCCCGGGCGATATAATCCTTCAGTTCGCTGATGGGCAGACGGATCTGCTCCATGGAATCACGATCCCGGACCGTCACACAGTGGTCGGCGGGGGTTTTTTCATCACCCACGGTCTGGAAATCCACCGTGATACAGAAGGGCGTGCCGATCTCGTCCTGGCGGCGATAGCGCTTACCGATAGAGCCGGCCTCGTCGTAGTCCACCATAAAGTCCTTGGAGAGCTGTGCATAGATATCCTGGGCGGCGGGCCCAAGCTTTTTGGAGAGAGGCAGCACAGCGCACTTGAAGGGGGCAAGGGCGGGGTGGAAGTGCATGACCACACGGGTGTCGTTCTTTTCGGCGTCCACCACCTCCTCGTCGTAGGCCTCCACCAGGAAAGCCAGCGTGACACGGTCGGCGCCCAGGGAGGGTTCGATGACATAGGGGATATAGTGCTCGTTCTTTTCCTGGTCGAAATAGGTGAGGTCCTTGCCGGAGTGCTCCTGATGCTGCTTGAGGTCATAATCGGTGCGGTCGGCCACGCCCCAGAGCTCGCCCCAGCCGAAGGGGAACATAAACTCAAAGTCCGTGGTGGCCTTGGAGTAGAAGGCGAGCTCCTCCGGCTCGTGATCCCGGAGGCGCAGATTCTCATCCTTAATGTGAAGGCTCAGCAGCCAGTCGTGGCAGAAGTTGCGCCAGTACTGGAACCACTCCAGATCGGTGCCGGGCTGGCAGAAGAACTCCAGTTCCATCTGCTCAAATTCCCGGATGCGGAAGATGAAGTTACCGGGTGTGATCTCGTTGCGAAAGCTTTTGCCTACCTGGCACACACCGAAGGGAAGCTTTTTCCGGGTGGTGCGCTGGATAGCGGGGAAGTTCACAAAGATGCCCTGAGCGGTCTCAGGCCGGAGGTAGACCTCGGTGGAGGAGTCCTCGGTGACGCCCTGATGGGTCTTGAACATCAGGTTGAACTTGCGGATATCGGTGAAGTCGGACTTTCCGCAGCCGGGACAGGTCACGTTGTTGTCCCGGATAAAGGATACCAGATCCTCGTTGGTCATGGCCTCCACATTGACGTCCGTCCGGCCCTGCTCCCCGCACCAGGTCTCAATGAGCTTGTCGGCCCGGTGGCGCATTTTGCAGGCCTTGCAGTCGATGAGGGGATCGTTGAAGGTGGTCACATGTCCGGAGGCCACCCAGACTTCCGGGTTCATCAGGATGGCGGCATCCAGGCCCACGTTATAGGGATTTTCCTGCACAAATTTTTTCCACCAGGCCCGCTTTACATTGTTCTTGAGTTCCACGCCCAGGGGACCGTAGTCCCAAGAGTTGGCAAGGCCGCCATAGATCTCGCTTCCGGGATAGACGAAGCCCCGGCCCTTGCAGAGAGCGACGATCTTTTCCATGGTCTTCTCTGTGTTTTTCATCATAAGACACTCCTCATTTCACCTTAGATAGTATGGACGAAAACCAAAAAACGCCCTGAGCCATGAAGGCTCAGGGCGAACTTCTGTCCGTGGTGCCACCTGAATTCGGGGCCTGGAGAGGCTCCGCGCTCTTGCCCCGGTAACGGCGGGGTCCGGCAGGGCATTTCCGCCCCGCGGCTCATGGGCGCCTTGGGCGCGTCCCAGGGGGCCTCACACCTTCCGGCCCCTCTCTTCTGCTGGAGATCGCGCCTACTCTTCCCGGTCATTGCCAATGTTCTGGGGTATTTTATCATCTTTTTTCCACTCCGTCAAGGCCGTTACACTTTCTTTCCGCTTTGTCATCCAAATGTAACAACTGAATTCGGGGCCAGTGCTATACTGAAAAAAACAGAAACGGGAGGTATCCAGATGAAACGACGGCTGATGGCCATGGGGCTGCTCCTTACGTGGGCCCTTGCCTGGGGCTCCTCCGCCCTGGCGGCGGAGGAGACGGAGGTGGAGGTCACTCTGAACGGATTTGAGATAGAGTTGGAGCACCCCATTTTGGCGTGGAAGGGGAGCACGATGGTCCCGGTGGAAGAATTTTGCCGGAGTCTGGGGGGAGATGTCCAGACCGCCTCCTGGGACAGCTCTCCCCTGCCCGGCGGCATCCTGTACCGTTGGGCCGAGGACGGCTCCGGTGTGCTCACGGTGGAATGGTATGACCGGACAGTGATCCTCACGCCGGGAAAAGAGGGTGCCGCGTTCCGGGACGGAGTGCTCTATGCCCCTCTGCGCCCCCTGGCGGAGGCGCTGGGGCTCACGGTGGAGTGGACTGGCGTGGTGGAGCTCTCCTATCCCAAGCGACAGGTATATGCCGAGAGTTTGGAGGAGCTGTTCAACGCAGTGGCTCCCGATACCGAGATCGCGCTGGCACAGGGGGAGTACTCCTTCGCGGACATGGATGTGGAGGCGATCCACAATCCTTATGTCCTGGTGGATTACGACGTATTTGATACCGCCACAGGGGAATACAATACCGGGGCGGTCTATCAGGTGGTCATCCAAAATGTCCGGGACCTGACGATCACCACCGGGAATTACCCGACGCCGACCCGGATCTCTACCCCGTGGGCCTACGCGGATGTGTGGCGGTTTGAAAACTGCCGTCGGATAGAGCTGGTGTCGGGAATCGCCGTCCACGACGTGGAGCCGGGCTTTTGTGCGGGCAACTGTGTGGAGCTGGAGAACTGCCGGGATGTCAACCTCCTCGAACTCACGCTGGATGGGAGTGGGGCCTATGGCCTGTGCGCCATTAACTGCCGGAATGTGGGCCTGTACAGCAGCGTCATCCAGAACTGCACTTATGGAGCGGTCAGTCTGTGGGATTCCAAGGACATAGAGCTTTTGAACTGCCGCATCCGCGACTGTACCGGGTGTTTCCACCTGCTGGAGGTCTGTAATACCTCCGATGTCCGTCTGTGGGAGTGCTACGCTATGGAGGGAAACTCCGCCGGTACTCTGGTAGAGAGTACTTACGGGAGTCAAAACGTGGTGTTTGACCGCTGCCATTTCGGAGAAAACGACTTTGGAGGGATAAACGGCTATGGCTGGCAGAGCTCCGGCGGCGCAGTGTTTGTGGACTGCACCGGGCTCAGCTGAGGAAGAGCTCCACATCCTCCACAGTAAGGCCGCTTTGCAGGGCTAGATTGATCCCGAATCCGATGACCTTGGCCATGTCGGAGACCCTCTGATCGATATCCCGGGGCGTTACCATAAGGCTGCCGCCCTCCCCCGCCAGCGCGGCGGGGTCCAGCTCTCCCTTTCCGGCCTCCTCCAGAATATCGGCGGCCAGGGTGGCCCCGTCCACCACGGTGGGGACGCCGATGGCGATGACCGGAACGCCCAGGGTCTCCCGGTTCAGCGCCGCCCTGTGATTGCCCACGCCGGAGCCGGGGACGATACCCGTGTCGGCAAGCTGTACGGTGGTGCAGACCCGCTTGAGGCTGCGGGAGGCAAGGGCGTCCACCGCGATCACACAGGCGGGATGGATCCGTTCCGTCACCGCCCTTACCAGTTCACCGCTCTCCACGCCGGTGGTGCCCAGCACCCCGGCCGCCAGGGCGGCCACAGGGCGGAAAGCCCCGAAGTGCTCCGGGACCTGCTCCACCAAGTGGCGGGTGACCATCGTGTGGTCCGCCGCGCCTGGCCCCACCGCGTCGGGTGTGATGGCCCGGTTGCCCAGACCCACCACCAGAGCTGGAGCACCCTGGGGCAGCTTCAAAAGGCCGGAGAGCTCCCCGGCCAGCGCCCTGGCCGCGCGGGGAAAGGCGTCCTCCTCCCGCCTGGCCAGAGCGGAAAGATCCAGCGTAATATAGGTCCCCTGCGGTTTTCCCAAGGCCTGGACGCCGGCTTCATTGAGGATCTCCACCCGGGTCACCGGATAGCCCTCCCGCTCTTCCTCCCTCGCCCGCACGCCCTCCAGTTCCGTCTCGGCCTCCGCCGACTCGCTCCACAGCTCTCTGGCCTCCAAAGCCAGGTCCGTCCGCCGTTTCAGCATAGCAGCCCATCCCCCTTCAACGCAAGATATAGTAGTATCCTGCAAATTTACTTCTATTTTTAGCGTATGGGAGACAGATATTCAAAAATCGCAGAAAAAGTGAAAAAATAGGTTGCAATTTTCGGCTCGGGCTGGTAAAATAGATACCTGCACGGGCAGGACCCGTGAAATTTGAGATACCATCGGAGGAGGTGTTTGGTTTGCCGAATATCAAGTCTGCCAAGAAGCGCGTACTGGTCAACGAGACCAAGGCGGCCCGGAACAAGGCGGCCAAGTCTGCGCTGAAGACCCAGATCAAGAAGTTTGACGCCGTGGTGGCCGAAGGCAACCGCAGCGAGGCCGATAGCGTCTATAAGACCACGGTCAAGGCCATCGACAAGGCTGCTGCTAAGGGCCTGCTGCACAAGAACAACGCGGCCAACAAGAAGAGCGCCATGACCATCAAGCTGAACAAGCTGGCCTGAGTGGAACTTCTGCAAAACAAACCGCCTGCGAAAGCAGGCGGTTTTTGTGTCCCGAGACAGAAAGAAAAAGCCGCCCGAATGTAAATTCCGGGCGGCTTTTGTTTCTATCAGGTCTCGCGTTCCGTTCTGGTTAGGCACTCCAGTAGTCTGACCATCAGGGGAAGGTAGGTCCCCACAAAGAGGAAGGAGCCCAAGAGGGCTGCGGGCTTTTTCCATCGAAAGGGAACGCTTAGCCCCAAAAGGGTCCCCATGGCCAGGAGACAGACCTTCAGGGCGGCCATGTCCTCCAGATCCATATCCCTGAGCATGAGCCGCCCTGCGGCACACCAGTTTTTCAACATCAGGGGCACTCCTTTCCACGCTCCAGTTTCAATAGGGAACGTTTTAATTCCAGGCCGCCGGCATAGCCGGTCAGGGTCCCGTCCGCACCCACCACCCGGTGGCAGGGAATAAAAATGGGGATGGGATTGCGGTGGTTGGCCTGTCCTACGGCCCGGACCGCCTTTGGGCTTCCCACAGCCGCCGCGATCTGCCCATAGGTCCGGGTCTCACCAAAGGGGATGGCCTCCAGGGCACGCCAGACCTGCCGCTGAAAGGGCGTGCCTCCCTCCGGGGCCAGGGAGAGGGAAAAGGCTGTGTGGCGGCCCGCCAAATACTCCAGTAGCTGCCGCCGCGCCTCTGAGAGCACGGGCGTTTCGTGCTCCGCGATGCGGGGCGTCGGATCACCGGGCAGATACAGCCGGATGATATGGCCGGCTTCTCCACCGAGAAAAAAGGTCCCCAAGCGGCTGGGGACGGAGAGCAGCTCCACAGGAAACGACCTCCTTTCCACAGGGCAAAACAAGACATCTCACAAAAAGTAACGTTTCCGGGCGAAGTGGACGATTTCCAGTTCGATCCCCTCGGTGTCATAAAAAAAGAAAGCGTAGTAATCCGGGGTATATTCTGGGTAACACTTGGGTGGGATCCGAATCCGCACGCCGGGAATGGCGCGGACCTGTGCAAAGAGACGGTCCACCTCCTCCCTGCTGTCGGCGGCAAAGGCCAGATGGTGCAAGGCTCCTGGTTTCCGGCGGCAGACGCCCTCTCCCGCCAGCTCAGGACGGGGACTGACGAGACCCAGGCTGAAATCAGCGGTGGCGTAATCGATCTCCGTGTGATCGAAATCCGAAAAATCTCCCCGGCCCTTATGCCTCAGATCAAAACCCAGCAGGGGCAGCAGCGCGTCGTAAAACCGCTCCGCCCGGGACAGATCGGAGACCGTGAGCTCCACATGGTCGATGTGGGGACGCATATCAGTCGTACCGCCGGATTACGGCCACCACCTTGCCCAAAAGCTGGGCCCCATCGCCGTCAATGGGCTGGTACTCCGGATTCTCCGGCATGAGCCAGACATGTCCGTCCTTCCGGCGCAGGGTCTTGACCGTAGCCTCATCCTCAAAAAGGGCCACCACGATCTCACCGTTTCGGAAGTGCTCCTGCTGGTGGACGACGACGTAGTCTCCGGGCAAAATGCCCGCGTACAGCATGGACTCACCGCGGACCCGCAGGGCGAAATGCTCTCCGGTCAGGCCGCCGGTGTCAAAGGCGAGATAGTCCTCGATGCACTGTTCGGCCAGAATGGGCGACCCGGCGGCCACATTCCCCACCACTGGTACCCGGTCGGCGGGGGGATCGGTCTCCGACGGCGGAAAGCCGCCCGCCACCGTGATGGCCCGGGTTTTTCCCTCCGCCTTGGTGATGAGGCCCGCCGCCTCCAGCCCCTTCAGATGGAAGTGGACTGTGGAGGGGGATTTGAGCCCCACATGTTCGCCGATCTCCCGGACAGAGGGGGGATAGCCGTGATCCCGCTGAAAGGAGATGATATAGTCGTAGATTTGCCGCTGCTTTTCCGTCAGCGCCTTCATGGCGGCCCCTCCCTTGTATGGATTTCTTGTATCATACCACACAACACACAAAAAGTCAAACAAGCGTTCTAAGAAATTTGGGGGATGCTGTTCACAGAAACTTCATTGACATTGCAGAGCACTCGTATTACAATATGTAAACATGCTAATCATAAGTAGGCTAACTATTTAAAAAAGAAGGAGGGTCTTTTCTATGGAGATGCGGGAAAACATGCCCGGCATTCTCTTTCAATCTGTAGAACGGGCCAGGAAGCAGGCCATTCAAACGGAATTGTCACGCAGGGGGTTGGGGACACTAGGACAGCCCATGATTCTGTTCCTGCTCAAGGACAAGGGGCGGGAGGGCCGGATTGCAGCCCAGAAAGAGCTCTCCGACGCCATGCATGTCTCCCCCGCCACGGTGGCCGTCTCCCTCAAGTCCCTGGAGCGGGAGGGCTATGTGGAAAAGCTGGCCGACGAGACCGACCAGCGCCGGAAGGCGGTGCGGCTCACTCCCAAGGGAGAGGCCGCCATCCAGAGGTGCGTCCAGGTCTTTGAGGCGGTGGACCAGAGCATGTTCGAGGGCTTTCGCCCCGAGGAGACGCGGCAGGCCTGCGGCTATCTCATGCGGATGCTCCACAATCTGCGGGGGGATCTTCCACCGGAAAGGATGAACTGTCAATGCTGAAAAAATTTCTTCCCTATCTGGGAGAATACAAAAAGTACGCCGTGCTCACACCCCTTCTCATGGTGCTGGAGGTACTCTGTGAGCTGGCGCTGCCCCGGTTTATGGCCAACATCGTGGATGTGGGAATTCCGGGCAACGACCTCTCCTACATTTTAAAGATGGGCGGCATCATGCTGGTGCTGGCCGTGGGCAGCATGCTCTGCGGCATGTTCGGCGCCAAGCTGGCCGCCGTGGCGGGCCAGGGCTTTGGCGCCAATCTGCGCCGGGGCATTTATAACAAGGTACAGGAGTTTTCCTTCGCGGACATCGACCACTTCTCCTCCGCCTCCCTCATCACCCGGATCACCAACGATGTCAATGCCATCCAGATGGTGGTCACCATGGCGCTGCGGATGCTGGTCCGAGCCCCCGTGATGCTGGTGGCCGCCCTGGCCGTGTCCATCAGCATCAACGCCCGGCTGGCCATGGTCATGCTGGTGGCCATCCCCTTGCTGGTGATCGCTATCGGCGTGCTCATGAGTATGTGCAACCACCTTTTCCAGGTCCTTCAGACCCGCATCGACGCCCTGAACGGCACCGTGCAGGAGAATCTGGTGGGGGTCCGGGTGGTGAAGGCCTTTGTCCGGGCGGGCTACGAGAAGACCAAATTTAAAAAATCCAACGACGACCTGACCAAGGCCGCCATCAATGTGGATATGCGAGTCATCGCCATGATGCCCATCATGATGATCGCCCTCAACGGCGCCACCGCCGCCGTGCTCTACCTGGGCGGCTCCACTGTGATGTCCGGCGGCATGCTCATCGGCGACCTCTCCTCCTTTATCACCTATATCTTCCAGATTCTGATGAGCGTCATGATGCTGGGAATGAGTCTGCTGCAGCTCTCCCGCGCCATTGCCTGCGCCCGCCGAATCGACGAGGTGCTGGAGACCGAGCCCTCCATTGAGGACGGCTCCTGCGGCGCCGACACGCTGCCTGCGCCCAAGGGCCAGGTGGAATTCCGCCATGTGGACTTCAAGTACCAGGCCGGGGGCACCGGGGAGAATGTTCTCACCGACATCGACTTCACCGTCCGCCCCGGCGAGTTCCTGGCTGTGGTGGGCGGTACCGGTACCGGAAAGTCCTCTCTGGTGAACCTGATCCCCCGGTTTTACGACGTCACCGACGGCGCTGTCCTGGTGGACGGGGTGGACGTGCGTGACTATCCCCTGGATGAGCTCCGCGCCCGCATCGGCATGGTGCTTCAGAACAACGTCCTCTTCACGGGCACCATCCGCGAGAATCTGCTGTGGGGCCGCCCGGACGCCACTGAGGAGGAGATGATCCAGGCCGCCAAGAATGCCCAGGCCTACGATTTCGTCATGGCGCTGCCCGACGGCTTCGACACCCAGATGAGCCAGGGCGGCACCAATGTCTCCGGCGGCCAAAAGCAGCGGCTGTGTATTGCACGGGCCATGCTCCGGCACCCGGCCATCCTTATCCTGGACGACTCCACCTCTGCCGTGGATACCGCCACGGACGCCAAGATTCGGCAGTCCTTCAAGGAAAACCTGGCCGGCACCACGGTTATTATCATCGCCCAGCGCATCAGCTCGGTCCAGTCTGCCGACCGCATTCTGGTGTTGGACGACGGCCATATCAGCGACATCGGGACCCATGAAGAGCTCATGGCCCGCAACGAAATCTATCAGGAGATCTACCAGTCTCAGCAGGAAGGAGTGCAGGAATAATGGCGCAGCAGCGTGGTCCCGGTGGCCCTGGCCAGAACCGGGGCGGCTTCCAGAAGCCGAAAAATCTGAGAAAGACCGTCTCCCGCCTGATGAGCTATCTGGCCCGGCGGAAGTGGCCGCTCCTCATCGTCCTTTTGTGTCTGCTGGGCTCAGTGGTCACCAACATTGCGGGTTCCAGCTTCATCAACCTGGTCATCATCAACAACATTGCCGCGGGCAGCTATACCGGCGTGTCTAGTTTAGCGGCCGATGTGGGCAAGCTCATCTCCATCTATGCCGTGGGCTGGGTGGCCACTTACGGGCAGTCGGCCATCATGGTCCAACTGGCCCAGAGGGGCACCAACCGCCTGCGGAAGGATCTATTCGACCATTTGCAGACCCTGCCCCTATCCTACTTTGACCGCCACCCCCATGGAGAGCTCATGAGCCGCTTCACCAACGACGCGGACAATGTGCAGCTCGCCCTGGAACAGAGCGTGGTCTCCCTCCTCTCCAGCGTACTCATGTTTGTGGGCATCGTGGTGGTGATGCTGGTGGTGAGCCCACTGCTTTTCCTGGTGTCCGTGGTCACTCTGGGGAGCACCTTCGTGGTGTTCAAGGTCTTCGGCGGCCGCAGCCGGAGGTATTATCAGAAGCAGCAGGCCGACCTGGGCGCCGTCAACGGAAATATCCAGGAGACCATTGAAGGGCTGAAGGTGGTCAAGGCCTTCACCCACGAGGAGCAGGCCAAGACGCTCTTTGCACGGCTCAATGAGAATTACCGCGCCTCCGCCACCGCGGCCAACTTTTACTCCACCGCCATCATGCCCATCGCCATGAACATCATGAACATCGGCTATGCCCTGACCGCCGCCTTCGGCGGAGTGCTGTCCATCGCCATGGGTCTGCCGCTGGGCTCCTTCACCCTCTACCTCAATTATTGCCGGCAGGTGGGCCAGCCCATGAATCAGATCTCTCAGCAGCTCACCACCATTCTCTCCGCACTGGCGGGCGCCGAGCGGATCTTCGAGTGTATGGACGAGACCCCGGAGACCGACGAGGGCTTTGTGACCCTGGTCCCCGTGGTCCGGGACAGCGAGGGCCGGATGACGCCCGCGCCCCAGGGCGCCCATGTCCATGACTGGGCCTGGAAGGTGCCGGAGAATCCCCGCTTTGTTCTGGTCTGCGCAAGCAAGGATGCGCATGACGAACTGGTGGAGTGTGGGGAGGACGTGCCCGGCCACCTGTGGGCGTGGAAATACGTCAATAAGGACGATCCCGCCTTCGGGCTCCACCGCATCCGCGGCGATGTACAGCGGGAGGAGGGCTATGTGCTGGCTCAGCTCACCGGGGCGGTGCGCTTCCAGCATGTGGACTTCTCCTATGTGCCGGGCAAGCAGATCCTCCACGATGTGACCGTCTTTGCAAACCCCGGGCAGAAGATCGCCTTTGTGGGCTCCACCGGCGCGGGCAAGACCACCATCACCAATCTGGTCAACCGCTTTTATGAGATCCAGGACGGCGTCATTACCTATGGCGGCATCGACGTCAAGGCCATCCAAAAGGATGATCTGCGCCGCTCCCTGGGCGTGGTGCTCCAGGATACCCACCTCTTTACCGGCACCGTGATGGAAAATATCCGGTACGGGCGGCTGGAGGCCACCGACGAGGAGTGCGTGGAGGCCGCCCGCATCGCGGGAGCGGATTCCTTTATCCGCCGCCTGCCCCAGGGCTATGATACCATGGTCACCGGCGACGGCGCCAACCTTTCCCAGGGCCAGCGGCAGCTCCTGGGCATCTCCCGTGCCGCCGTGGCCGACCCTCCGGTGATGATCCTGGACGAGGCCACCTCCTCCATCGATACCCGCACCGAGCGCATCATCCAAAAGGGCATGGACGCCCTGATGGAGGGGCGTACCGTGTTTGTCATCGCCCACCGGCTCTCCACCGTTCGGAACTCCAACGCGATTATGGTGTTGGAGGGCGGCCGCATCATAGAGCGGGGCGACCATGAGGAACTGATCGGCCAAAAGGGCCGGTACTACCAGCTCTACACCGGTGGGGCCGAATTGGAATAAAAAAGCCGTTTTGTCTGCTGAAGGGGAGGTCCCGGTTAGAACAACCGGGACCTCCCCATTTTTCAGGCTGAGAATTGTTTTTTTCCACATCGGCCGGTATAATGGTGGAAAACCAAGTCGATCCGGAGGGGAAACATGAGAAAAAAGAGACTGGTATCCGCAGTTCTGCTGGTACTTCTGCTGGCGGGATGTGGACAAACCGGCGGGAAGCTGCTGCCGCCAGGCACGGGACGAACGGATACGGCGGCGGCACAGGCGGAGCTGGACGTCCAGTTGGGCCTGCTGAAGGATGAGATCACCGCTGAGGAGCGCCGGGAGGCCTTGGATCTTTGGAGCAAGATACGGGCCATCCAGACAGAGCGCAAGGCAAAGGGAAACTACGAGCGCAGCGACTATGAATGGCGGCTCCTGCGGCGGCTTTCCGGGCTCTATGACGCCTATACCATCCGATATCTGGGCGGTGATGAGGAGGGGTTCGGCTACCGGAGCCCGCGGGAACGGACCTTGGCGGTCTACCAAATCGGGGCCGGCGGCGCGCTGACGCCGGCCCCGGCAAATGACCTGTCGGGCGGGGCCTGGAACGAAACAGAGCTCCTGGGCCTGTGGGAGGAGATGTGTACGCTGCTGCCGGAGGGCGCCTTTGAGGGCTTTGACCAGTTCACCGTCTTTACCGACGGACCGGAGGAGACAGTGGCCTATGTCTGGGCGCTGGATGATGCTGGAGTGCGCTGGGAGATCGCCGTGGACCCTGCGGACGCGGAGGATCGGGAGTACTTTGTAGAGACAGTCCTCCACGAATATTTCCACTACCTATCTCTCAACGATACCCAGGTGATCTATACGTCGGAACAGACGCTGGATACCTACAATGAACCGGGTATGGTAACTCTGGCGGACTCCTATTTGAACGACTTCTACCAGGAATTTTGGACCGGCTATCTGGACGACTGTCTGGCCTGTGACGACACCTATAACTTTTTCCTCCGCCACTGTGACGATTTCATTACGCCCTATGCCTCCACAGATCCCTCGGAGGATATCTGTGAGAGTTTTGCTTTTTTTGTCCTTCGCCCCAGAGATTTTCGGGCAGACGAGGACGTATGGTCCCGAAAGCTGGACTTTTTCTACCAATATCCCAAGCTCGTGGCCTTCCGTGAGGAGGTCCGGGGCAATTTGGGGCTGGCGTGGGGGGAGTATTTTGAGTCCCGGCAGGAAGCGGATGCGGCCTGAAGATAAGAACGCGCGGCGGAGCAGGGTTTTTCGGCCCTGCTCCGCCGCGCGTTTGTCTGTCGAGGCCGGAGGCGCTCAATAGCGGTTCACCCAATTGGAGATGAGGAGCGTGGGGACCAGCCATGCGGCGAGAAAGACCACCATCTGTGCCGGGGAGATGGACTGCCAAGCGGAGACGAAGGTGAGATAAAAGGCCAGAAGCAACCCGATAACAGAGCCCAACACAGACAGCGCCGATGAGATGCGCACGGCGATCTTCAGCCGCTTGGCCCCCACCACGGCTTCGGAAAAGGGGCCCAGCCCCTCCCGGCACAGCACCGCCGTGATGCGGGGACTGTGCGGCGCGTCCGGATCGGAGAGCTCGGTGCGGCGCTCCACAGAGGGAAAGTCCATTTTTTCCACAGGGAGCTTGAACTTCTGCCGCAGCATGGCGGGGATGAGGTTAAAATCCCTGGTGCACAGCACCGGGGAGACATGGGCCCCTACCAGGGCGGAAATGGCCGGTGAGATGGTTCCGTGGAGGACATAGTTGAGGGCAAAGATACCGGCCAGTTCCCCGTCGATGGCGCAGAAGACGGCGTTTCTGACGTTGAGCCCTTGGGGTAGGGACACCTCCATCAGTGCCATAAAGGAGGCGGAGCCCACCAGAATGTGCTCGCCGCGGATATCGGCGGACAGCCCGCCACCCTCGTGGCGTTGGAAGCCGCTGCACCGGCGGTAGACCGCACCCTGTGCCCGGAGCAGGTCGTGAAAGATCTTGTCCAGGCCCGAGCCGCTCTCCCGGATGAGGGTGGCACAGACGGCCACCACCTTTTCCACGGAAAAGTCTCCAAAGACCTTAATGCCGTTGAGGGATACCATGCCGGGGGGAAAGAGGTCGGTGTCGGTGAGCAGGATGGCCCTGCCCGATCTAACCGCTCCGGACCAGCCCGCCAGGGCGGCTCCGCTGGAGGAGAGCCGCCGGGCCAGGGTCCGGTAGGGACGGGCAAAAATGAGCAGCCCGGAGAAGGATGCGGAGGCCGTCAGCGTGGCGGAGAGGCACCAGAGCAGGTGATCCCCTCTCCCCTCCCCCACCGAGGCAATGAGGGAGCAGAGAAAGCTGCCCAGCAGAAGCAGGGGGACGGAGATACGGAAGACCCGCTGCGCGCCGTCCTCCTCCTGGATCTGGCTTCCATAGCCGTGAATGGGGCCGGACCACTTGGCATAGGTGTCCCTTCCGTTCCAGCTCTTGGGGTCCAGCGTCACCAGATAGGGGGTGGAGGCGGATGCCGCCGTCCGACAGGAGAGCCGCAGGCCCTGGCGCTTGGCATAGGTCCCCCACATGCAGCAAAAGAGGGCCAGCGCCGCGGCGGCGCTGTAAGGCAGGGTGTCCCGCTCCGGCATCTGCTCCAACTGTGTGAGGGCGTCCGCCAGCGTAAAGACACAGGCGAAGGCGGCGGCGGTGTCCGCCCCGGGCCGAAACAGAAAGAGCTGCACCAGGCCGCGGGCCAGGACGTCGATCCCCAGCACCATGGACACGGCCAGCAGCCCGGCCGAGCACCAGACCTGGAGGGGGAAGGAGCCCTGGAGCGCCCCCGGCAGGGGCAGGAGGAAGAAGGGCGCCAGCGCCATCCAGAGGAGCGGCAGGGTTAGCAGAAAGACCAGCGCCGTGCGGAGCCGCAGCAGGCCCAGGCCCTTGCCGTACCGCCCGGCCAACTGGCCGGGCGGCAGATCCGGCGGCGGCTCCGGCGCCTTTCGGGGCTTCCGCTCCCGTGGACGGGGCGCCTCCTCGTCGTCGTCTTCCTCGTCCACGCCGGGGATGAGGCGCTCAAAGCGGACGGTCTCCTCTGAGACCTCCTTCCCCTCATCCTCAAACATCTTCTCGGCGTATGCATCTGCTTTCCGCTTCAGATGCTCGATGCCCGCCTGAAGGGGCGGCGTCTCGTCCTCGGGAAACTCCAGGACCTTTTCGGAGACGGGGGGCTTTTTGGGCTTCCCCGGCGGCGGAGGCGGGGGAAGCTCCTCCTCCGGAGCCTCCTCCCCCTCTGACGGCGCCTCTTCCGCAGGCGGGTCCTGGGCGCGCATGCCGGGAAAAGGCACCACGTTCTGAGGCGGAGGCGCATGCCGGGCCTCCGGCCAGGGGAGGTCGGGACCTCCGGCGGAGGGGGCGTCGTCCCTCTGCCCTCCGCCGCCGAACTCGGCCAGGATCTCCTCCAGGGAAAATTCCGGGCTGCTATTCAATTCATCGTCCCGGTCTTTTGACATATCGGACTTCCTTTTGCGTTTAATATCGGCCCAGCCGCTGGCGGACCGCCTCGTAGAGCAGGATGGCGGCCGCGGCGGAGGCGTTGAGGGAATTGAGCTTGCCCCGCATGGGGATACTGACCTTAAAATCGCAGCACTCGGCCACCAGACGGCCCATTCCGGCGCCCTCGCTGCCGATGACGATGGCGGCGGGACCCTTCAGATCCGCGTCATAGAGGCGGGTGGTACCGTCTGCCTCGGCGCCGAAGACCCACAGGCCCTCCTCCTTGAGCTCTTTGAGGAGGGCGGGCAGGTTGGGCACCCGGGCCACCGGGACGTGGGCCACCGCACCCGCCGAAGTCTTGGCCACGATGGCGGTGAGCCCGGCGGAGCGGCGCTTGGGGATGATGATGCCGTGGGCGCCGGCGCACTCCGCGGTGCGGATGACCGCCCCCAGGTTGTGGGGGTCGGAGAGCTCATCGCACACCACCACCAGGGGGGGTTCTCCCTTTTCACGGGCGGCGCTGAGAATCGCATCCACCGTGGCATACGCCCGAACGGCGGCCATGGCGATGACCCCCTGATGGGAGTGGGTGAGGCTCATGCCGTCCAGCTTCCGCCGGTCGGCCTCCACCACCACAATGCCCTTGCCCCTTGCCGTGGAGGCGATGTGCCCCAAGGCCGCGTCGGTCTCTCCACGGGCGAGATAGATCTTATCGATGGGGGTCCCGGCCCGCAGCGCCTCGATCACGGCGTTGCGGCCTTCGATGATGCCGTCGGCCTCCGCCATGGGCTCCGGCCGGCCCGTCCGATGTTCTCTCATGCTGGCTTGTCCTGCCTTTCCATTCAATCAGCAAACAGTATACCATATTTGGTCGCCGATAAAAAGAGAGAATACGGACCCATTCACAGAAAGTTTACCGCCCGTTTTCTTGTTTTTTAAGGTGTGGTGTGGTAAGATACAGACAAACTTGTTATGAGAAAAGATAGCAGGCGAATTGTTTCCAAAAAGGAGGACACGCCTTTTGAATCAGAACAGCGGCGGTAAGGGCCCCTCATCCAATAAGAATATGATGGGCATTGTCTCCATCATCCTCTGGGCTCTTGTGATTACTCTGATGGTGAACTTCCTGTACACCTCTATGTCGACCTCAAAATCCACCAAGATCAGCTACAGCGAGTTTCTCCAGATGGTGCGGGAGGACAAGGTGGAGCGGGTACTGCTGGAGAGCAACAAGTACACCATCTATCCCAAAGGGGAAAAAAGGCCTTCGGCGTCCACGCCTCAGGAAACCTCTCAGCCGGAGGTGACCCCGATACCGGGGCTGGAAAATCTGGAGGAGGTGGCCGGCGCCGTCCGGTCTGAGCGCGGGGAAGGCGACACTTATTACTGCGCCCCCATCGCGGATGACCGGCTGCTGGACATCCTGGACGAGCACGGCGTGGGCTATGAGGCTCCCTATATTGAGCAGCTCTCCCCCATCATCGAGTTCCTGCTCACCTGGATCCTGCCCACGGTGCTGATGATGGTGCTCCTCTCCTTCCTCTTCCGGAACATGTCGTCCAAGATGGGCGGCGGTCTGGGCGGCGTGGGCAAGGCCAACGCCAAGGTCTACGTGGAGAAATCCACCGGCGTCACCTTTAAGGATGTGGCCGGTCAGGACGAGGCCAAGGAATCCATGGTGGAGATCATAGATATTCTCCACAACCCGCAGAAGTATACCGAGATCGGCGCCAAGCTGCCCAAGGGCGCGCTGCTGGTGGGCCCCCCGGGCACCGGCAAGACGCTGCTGGCCAAGGCCGTGGCCGGCGAGGCCAACGTCCCCTTCTTCTCCATCTCCGGCTCCGACTTTGTGGAGATGTTCGTGGGCGTGGGCGCCTCCCGGGTCCGGGACCTCTTCAAGGAGGCCAGCAAGATGGCCCCCTGCATCATCTTTATCGATGAGATCGACACCATCGGCAAGTCCCGGGACAACCGGCTGGGCGGCAACGATGAGCGGGAGCAGACCCTGAACCAGCTCCTGGCGGAGCTGGACGGCTTTGACCCCAGCAAGGGCGTCATCGTCCTGGGGGCCACCAACCGGCCCGAGGTGCTGGACCAGGCCCTGCTGCGTCCCGGGCGCTTCGACCGGCGCATTACCATCGACCGGCCCAATCTGGCCGGGCGGCTGGCCACGCTCCAGGTCCACACCCGGAGGATCAAGCTGGCCGAGGACGTGGACCTCCGAAAGATCGCCCTGGCCACCGCCGGCACTGTGGGCGCAGACCTTGCCAATCTGGTGAACGAGGCCGCCCTCCGGGCGGTGCGTATGGGCCGCAAGACGGTGAACCAGGCGGATCTGCTGGCCTCCTTTGAATTCGTCATCGCAGGCAGTGAAAAGAAGAATTCGGTGCTCACTGAGTTTGAGAAAAAGCTGGTGGCCTATCATGAGGTGGGCCACGCGATGGTGGCCTATAAGCAGAAGAACGCCGAGCCGGTGCAGAAGATCACCATCGTCCCCCACACCGAGGGCTCTCTGGGTTATACCCTGCTGATGCCCGAAGAGGATAAGACGAACCTGCGTACCAGGGATGAGCTGATGGCCAAGATCACCGTCTCCATGGGCGGGCGCGCCGCCGAAGAGGTGGTGCTGAACACCATGACCAACGGGGCCTCTCAGGACATCCAGGAGGCCACCAATATCGCCCGAAACATGGTGGCCATGTACGGCATGAGCGAGGAATTCGGCATGATGGCCCTGGGCTCCGTCCGCAATCAGTACCTGGACGGCGGCTATGGGCTGGACTGTGCCCAGGAGACCGCGGCTCGCATGGACAAGGCGGTCAAGGACCTGCTGGACCAGTGTTATGGGGCCGCTGTGGCGCTGCTCCGGGACAATCTGGAGGACATGCACAAGGTGGTGGCCTATCTGCTGGAGAAGGAGACCATCACCGGCGGAGAGATGGTGGCCATCATCGAGGGCCGGGACCCCACCCAGGTGGAGGACGCCTATGCTTCCACCCGGGCCGTGCCCCAGGGCGATGAGCCTCCCGCCAGAAAGATCCATATCTTTGACGGGAGCCAGGACGCGGGGGAAACGCAGGAGCAGGAGTCGTTCCCCCAGGGGAGCGACCCAGGCTGGCCGGAGCCCGGCAAGGACGACGATGAGCTCTGATCAAACAAAAATACCGGGCCTGTCCACACGGACAGGCCCGGTATTTTTGTTCTTACAGCGCGGCGATGCGGCGCTCCACCAATTTGAGAAATTCCAGATCACTGGAAAAGGCGTCGGGCTCTCCGCCGCAGAGCCAGTCCACTGTGCCCTGCCAGGTGGCGTTCTGCCTGGTGAGGACATGGAGGATGAAGGTGGCCCGCTTTCCGGAGGCGGCGCTGACCTCCTCCGGAGACATAGCCCCCTCAGGCAGCACGCCGTCGCTGCGCTCGGGGAGCTTGTCGGGGGAGAAGGTGCGGATACGCTGGAAAGCCTGGGGAAAGTTCTGTGTCTCCAACAGCTCCTCCAATTGGAGGAGCAGCCCGCCCAGGTCCAGAAATGCCATGGGTGAGGTCAGGCGCTGGCTGTAAACTCGCCCGGAGACCCGGTTTCCGGCGATGTCGTCCACACATACGCGGATCAAGCCGTTTTGATGGTTCAGCTTCATGAGAAAAGGTGCCCCCTCTTGCGATCGATCGGTCAAAGACTGCTCAGCCGTTTTTCCAGCCAGTCCGGGTTGGACGCATGGCGGAGGGCGGTGTCCCGGGAGACCCGGCCCCCCCGGACCAGTTCCAGGATGCTCTGGTCCATGGTGATCATTCCCAGCGCCCCGGAGGTGGAGATGACGCTGTCCAACTGAAAGGCCTTGGACTCCCGGATCATGTTCCGCACCGCCGGGGTCACAGTCATGACCTCGAAGGCGGGAATCAGCGTACCGCCCTCGGCGGCGAGAAGCTGCTGGGAGACCACACCCTCCAGCGCCAGGGCAAGTTGTGTGCGGATCTGCCGCTGCTGCTCCGGCGGAAAGGTGTCCACGATGCGGTCCACCGTGTTGGCAGCTCCGATGGTGTGGAGGGTGGAGATGACCAGATGCCCCGTCTCGGCGGCGGTCACGGCGGCCTTGATGGTCTCGGCATCCCGCATCTCCCCCAGGAGAATGACGTCGGGAGCCTCCCGCAGGGCGGCGCGGAGAGCGGCCTCATAGGAACGGGTATCGGTGTAGAGCTCCCTCTGTGTGACCACGCTCTTTTTGTGCTGATGCAGGTACTCCAGAGGGTCCTCGATGGTGATGACATGGGCCTCCCGGGTGGTGTTGATGGTGTCCACCAGACAGGCCAGCGTGGTGCTCTTGCCGCTTCCCGCCGGACCGGTAAAGAGGACCAGACCGTGGGGAAAATTGGCGAAGGCCATCACGTTTTCAGGGATGCCCAGCGCCCTCCAGTCCGGGAGGGAAAAGGACACCACCCGGATGACCAGGGCCAGGGAGCCGCGCTGGCGGAGGGCGTTGACCCGGAAGCGGGAGAGGCCGGGGAGGGCGAAGGAAAAGTCGTCGTCTCCGGTCTCCAGAAAGCGTTCTATGGGGCGCGCGGCCAGAGAATAGAGCTCCTCCACCAGGACCCGGGTATGTTCGGGAAAAAGGCGCTCCCCCTCCCTGCAGATATGGCCGTTCACCTTGTAGGACACGGGCAGACCGGCGATCAGCAACACGTCGGAGGCCTCGCGTTGGACGGCTTCACGGAGGATTTCGTTGAGGGACATAGCAGACTCTCCTTCTACGCGCCCGGCAGGGCGCCGTTGAAAACAGGCAGATGCTCCCCCTCCAGATCCTCTCCCTCCTCCCGGGCGGGAACGACTTCCCAGGCCAGGATTGAGACGGCGCCGTCCTCCTCCCGGAGGAGGTGGATATAAAGGGATTGGGACTGGGTCATGGGAAGCGTAGCCTCCAGCTCCGGGTCGGTGTCCCGGCGGAATGCGTCGAGAAGTCCCGCGGCCTCGCTGTCCGCGGCATAGTAGGCTGAAACCGTATCCGCGTTGGTCCGGGAGAGGGCCAGATCGGCCCGGGCGGAGGTATAGGTGAGGGCGGAAAAGACCGCCAGGATCAGCACCAGCAGCACCGTGAGCACAGTGAGCACCCCCACGCCGATGGGGGAGGAACCTTTTTCTCTCATGAGGCAGCCTCCTCCTTCCGCACGGTCAGGGTGTAAAGCGGCACAGGATCTTCCATGGGAAAGCTGGAGAAGACAGATATCTGCACCAGAGCGCCCTCCTCGGAAAGTGAGACGCTGTACTCGGGTACCGAGGATTTCAGTAACGGGTCAAGGGTGGAGGTATCCGGCGTGCCATCTGTAAAATAGCTGCTGTAGACGGGCAGTCCGGCGCGATAGCGTTCGGCGGCGTCCTGGGCGATATAGACCGCCTCTGTGAGCTGGGAGCTCTCCCGGCTCATGATCCGGGCCTGAGAGAGCAGTGTGACGCAGACCACGGCGCACAGGGAGAAAATGATAAAGTCGCAGATGAGTTCAATGAGCAGAAGGCGGGAACGGGGCGTTGTCCTCACAGCGCACCCACCTCCTCCCGGAGCCCGCACCGGGGAGACAGTGAGACCGTGGCCCTCTCCCCGTTCGGGGCCGTAACGGTAAGGGTGAGGAGTCCGTCCTCAGAGGAAAGGGTCAGGCTCTGGAGATCTAGGACAGGGATGCCGTCCTCAGGCAGCAGGCCGGAGCCCGCCTCGGTATAGAGTTCCCGGAGCTGCCCGTCCAGGCAGTAGAGGATGGTCACGTAGTCGGTACCGTCCAGATGCTCTGTGAGGGCCAGCGCGTCGGAACCGCCGAAGGTGCCCACCGCCACGCGGCCGGTCCCATCCGCCTGACGGATCTGATTCACCAGATAGCTCAGAGCGGTGCGGCGGGTGAAGTTCCGGTCGGATTCAGCGGTGGTGGAGCGGTAGACGCCGCTGGAAAGGAGGGCAAGCCCCATGGCCAACACCGCAAAAAGGCCGCACAGGACAAAAACGGCGGCGGAGCGCAGGGCGCTGTGAGAACCATTCATAATGAGATCACGCGCTCCTTTCTGGAGAAGGATGGGGCGATGCGCGCCCGAGCCGGCGGGCGGACGGGACTCATACGCCGCTTAAGGGGACGATGGTAATGTCGGGCATCAGGTTGGAGGCAATATAGATGTAGTCCACACGGAAGCGGTCGCCATCCACAGAGACGCCGTAACGCTCTTCCAGATGGGACAGATCCTGCGGGTAAGCGCCCTCCAGAGCATAGCACTGCACTGCCGCCCGGCGGACAGACTCCTCCGCCAGCGCCAGCGCCTCCTGATCCGCCCGGGCGCCCAGCGTCCCGGCGAGCAGGAACAGGACCAGGGGGACACAGATCAGCAGCAGGAGAACGGGCAGGGCCCAAGTAAAAAACCGTCTCATAGCCTCAGCCTCCAATGGCGGAGAGGACCCCCAGCAGCGGGAGCATCACGGAGAGGAGGACCAGGCCCACCGCCGCGCACAGGACGATGACCAGAAGATACTCAAAGCGGGAGAGCAGACGGCTCAGGCGCTCATCGGCTTCGGCCTGGCAGCGCCGGGCCAGCTCGGCCATGGCCTCCTCAGACACGCCGGTGCGGAACCCGGCGGCGAGCAGCCCGGCCTGGAGACCGGTGAGTACGCCTGCGTCCTCCACCGCACAGGGAAAAGAGGCTCCCTCCGAGACACGGCGGCGGCAGTCCAGGAACCGTTCGGCCAGAGGGGAGCCCTCCAGCAGCTCGGAGGTCCGCTCCATGGCCTCGTCCAGGGGCAGTCCGCTCTGGAGCATCAGGGCCATGGCGGAGGAAAAGCGTCCGCGGGCCACGGCCTCGACCGTGGCGCCCCGGGAAAAGAGGCGGACGCCCCGCTCCCCGCGGAAAAAGAGGAGCAGCGCCACCGCGCCCGCCAGCAGAAGGCCGGAGAGGATATAGGCGATGATCTGACCGGTGGAGCCGGAGCTCAGCAGCGCGGCGGCCACCGGGGAAAGGCCGGCCCCCAATTGGGAAAATACCTGGGAAAAGACGGGCAGGACCCGGCTGACCAGCACCAGGAACACTAGGGCGATCAGGGTGGCCATGACGGCGGGATAGGTCACCGCCCGGCGGATGGCGTCCAGGGTGGCGGATTCCCGCCGGTAATAGTCCGAGAGGGCGGAGAGCACCTGGTCCAAGCGGCCGGAGAGCTGGCCGATCTCCACCATCCGGAGCAGATAGGGGGGAAACGTGCCGGCGGCCTCCATGGCGCTGGAGAGGGGGACCCCTTCCGAGAGCGGCCCCTGCAGCCGGGTGAGCGCCGCCTTCACTCTGGGGGGCTGGCCGTCCTCCAGCAGGAGGCCGGCGCACTCCGTCCAGGGGACGCCCGCCCGGCTGAGCAGGGAGAGCTGCCAGCACAGGACGGAGAGCTCGTCGGCGGTGAGGGATCTGGTTGTCCTGGAACTCTGTTCGTTCATAGCGCACCTCACAGTTGCCATATGGGACAGGAAAACGGGCGGCCTGCTGCCGCCCGGTCTCCCGGCTGCTTAATAGGCGTACTTCTGGCTGTAGTTGCTTTCGTCGGTGACATATTTCATGATGGAGTTGCTGCGCTTTCCGGTGGAGGTAAAGGTGGGGTCCATCAGGGTCCAGTTCTCCCCGTCGAAATAGATCACCTTGTCCACCCAGCCCACGCCCTCAATGTACACGTTGATCCAGGCGTGATAGATCTCCCCGGCATAGCCCACCACCAGCTTGCAGGGGATGTTCTGGCTGCGGAGCATGGCCGACATCACAGCGGCGTAGTCAAAGCAGATGCCCTTCTTGGCCTCCAGCACCTTGTCCACGTCGGGGAGGTAGCCGCTCTGCACGGTGGCGGCCTTGTCATAGTCATAAGTGAAGTGGTCCACCACGTAGTCAAAAACGGCTGTCACCTTGTCCAGATCGCCGCTCTTGTCCTTGCACAGTTCCGCGGCCATAGACACGGTCTGGGAGCCGGAGGTGTAATTTACAAACTGGTTGGGATAGAGGAAGGGGAGAAAATCGTTGCGCAGGGTCATGGTCACGGAGGTGGAGTAGGCCTGGGCGTATTTGGTGCCCGAGGTGTTCTCAAAGACCTTCACCGCATAGGTGCCGTCCCCCTCGGTAAGCGGAAAGGTCTCGGCCGTCCCGGCATTGTTGAGGTCATAGGTGTAGGTGGTGCCGCCGGACTTGGTGATCTGCACCTTGATGCGCACGCTCTTGCCGCCGGTGTATTTTACGATGAGGTAGCCCTCCGAGAGATTGGAGGCGTCTATGCTGGCCTTGGCGTTGGAATAGACGGTGACGCCGGTCTTGACGGCCTCTTTTTCGGGGAGGCTGGAGGCCTTTTCCGCCTTGGCCCGGTCCCCGGAAGCCCCCACCATCAGGGTGGAGAGGGCCACCATCAGCAGCGTCAGGGCCAGGGTACCGGCCCGGTGTACAAATCTGTGTCTCATGAAAGGGTTTCCTCCTCTGAAACATGGGCAATGAAATCAAAGTCTCTGGTGTAGTCAAAAATTTCATCCAGCACGCCCCGTACCACGATGCGGTGGTCGGAAATGCCGATGGGTGTGCAGGAGGTGATGGTGATGCAGGAATAGCCGGTGGTGGCGATGGGCCCCCAGTCGTCGGGCTCCACCACCCAGGTGTCGTCATAGAGATAGCGGTAAACGTGCTGGCTGTCGTAGAGGTAGAGATAATCTCCTTCCCCCAGCTGATCCACATAGTAAAAAGGGGCGTGGTCCGTGATGTTCCCGTTTTTGTCTAGGCCGTTCCGGTGGCCCGCCAGGGAGACGTTCCGGTTGCCCTCTCCAGGCAGCTGGGCATACTCATAGAGCCCCACACCCCGGTTCAGGGTGGCAGCGTCGGTGCCGTCGTGGACGGCCCGGGTAATTTGGATCGCCGGAAGATACAGGGTCAGGCTGTCCTCCACATAGGCCTTGCGCTCCGCCGTGATGACCCACTTCCCTACTGGCAGACCGTCCACCTCCTCCGGGATGGCGGATGCGGTAGGCTCCGGTTCCGGCGTGCCCTCCGGTACGGGCTCCGGCAGGGGGACGGCGGTGGGCGAGGGCGTAGGCGCGGGCTGGACCGGCTGGCCGCCGCGGGGCAGAAGCAGCGCCAGGGCGGCGATCAGGCACACCGCGGCGCATAGGACCAGGACGGCCACCCAAAACTGTTTGGAACGGAATTTCATAGTCTCAGCCCAGCTCCAATTCCCGGACGCGGACGGTCAGCTTCAGAAAGTTACGCCGATGCTGCTGGTAAAATGCGTTGACCACCCGATCCATGACCATGTTGCTGTCCTCAAAGTTGGCGGCGGGCAGCATGACGACAAACTGAGCCCCGCTGAATTTGGAAACCACGTCGCCCCTGCGCAGGCTGCGGACCAGCACGTCCTGAAGCTGCTCCATGGTGGAGGAGAGGACCTTGAGGGGCGGTACGCTCCCGTCCGGCAGGGAGACGGTGATCAGGCACAGATGGACGCAGGCGCCGCTGCGGACGGCCCTGCGGACCTCCAGCCGGTAGGCCTCCCGGAAAAAACCGTATTCACAGACAAAGGCGCCGGGCCGGGCGGCGGTCTCCTTCAGATCGGCCATAATGGCCCCCAGATCGGTCTCAAGGGTCTTTTCCGTGGCCATGATCTCGGTGTAGAGCGCGCGCAGCTCCTCCGAGGGACGCACTCCCAGATTGCGGTAGAGAAGGTCGGTGGCCTTCTCATAGTGATCCAGGGCGGCGGCGTCCTTGCCCTGCCGGAGGAGAGAACGGACGATCAGGGTGTGAAGGCCCTCGTCCAGATTGTCCAGACTGCTGGCCCGCTGGCAGACGAGCTGCATCTCGTCGAAGAGCTCGGCGCGGTCCAGTAGGGCGGCCAGGGCCTTCACGGCCTCTAGGTACAGCGTATGATAATGGACCGAGAGAGGGATCAGCCACATCTGATGGTTTAGCTTGGGCAGCAGATCGCCCTGATAAAGGGCCACCGCCTGCCGGTAGAGTTCTATGCGTGCGGCGTCGGGCAGATCTTCGTTGGAGGCCTGAAAGCAGAGGGCCTCGAACCGGTCGGCGTCCAGCTCACAGGTCACCGCAGGGTTCCAGGAGTAAGCCCCCCGCTGGGCCAGGATGGGTTGGATCTCGGGGCCAAAGAGGGGCTCCAGCATGGCGCGGATCCGGTACAGAAGGGTCTTGAGCGCATTGACCGGATTGGAGCTGTTGTCCTCCGGCCAGAAGAGCTCGATAAATTCCGACTGGGGCACAGGACGGTTCCGATGCAGGACAAGGTAGGCCAGGACGCTCCACAGCTTCAGGGAGCGATTGATATCATCCGTCAGGGTCGCGCCATTCATCTCCAGAGAGAAGCCGCCCAGCAGAGAAATCAACACGGGACCAGCGTAGACCGAGGGCTCGGCGGACTTTTTCATGCGCAGGGCCTCCTTTTCCAACTGCCCTTCCGGCAGATATTGATACAGATTTAATTATAACGCAATCACCGGCCGGATGGAAGCATCTTTTTTTCGGAAATGAGGGGAAACAGGAGAAAACACGAATTTTGGTCATTTTTACAACGGAAAATGGGGGGCACACCTGCTGTATAACGGGTGAGAGCCTTGCTATTCCGACCTTGGTGATGTAAAATAAGGAAAATCATCACAACAACGACGGAGGCACCGACATGGAGCGGACCTATTCTCTCATACATCCGGATCTTCTTACCATTACAGAGGGAGAGCGGACCTGGAGGGGCGCCGACCAGGAGTGGTTTGGCGACGAGTGGCAGCGAAAGGCCGGCTGCGCGCCTACGGCGGCGGCTATGCTGGTGAGCTATCTGGCGCAGACCCGCCCCCCTTGCCGGCCGCTCTATCCCTCCGGGAGCTGGGAGCGGATGGATGTGACGGCCCTGATGGACGAGCTGTGGGCGCATGTTACGCCGGGGAAAAAGGGGGTCAACACCCTGCACCTCTTCACCAAGGGCTTTGTCGGCTTTGCCGCGCAGAAGGGCGTGCAGATATCCCTACGGACTTTGGATATCCCGCGGTTCAAGCTGGCCCGGCCCACCGTGGACCAGTGCGCCGCGTTCCTGCGCTCCGCGCTGGAGGCGGACTCTCCGGTGGCCTGGCTCAACCTGCACAGCGGAGAGGCCGAAGGGCTGGACGACTGGCATTGGGTGACGGTGATCGGCCTGGAGGAACACAGCGACGGTCCCCTTCTGTGTACGGTTTTGGACGGCGGGCGGGAGATCACAGTGGACTTTCGGCTCTGGTTCCGGACCACCAAGCTGGGCGGCGGACTCGTGGCGCCGGCGGGGGGCTGAGCCGGGATGCGGGCGTGGTTGGCGGCCCACTGGGCGGTGGTGGGGCTCTGGGTGCTTTTCCTGAGCGCTGTGGATTTCGCCCTCATGGGAGTGGATAAGTGGAAGGCGAAGCGGGATGCCTGGAGGATCCCGGAGCTCACCCTCTGGGCCTTTGCCCTGCTGGGCGGCGCGCCGGGCGGGTATTTGGGCATGCGCTGCTTCCACCACAAGACGCGGCATTGGTATTTCAAATTTGGATTTCCTGTTCTGGCGGTCCTGGACCTGGCCGGACTGGTTTGGCTGGCGCTGGGGTAGGGCCGCCGATTTTTCCGGATTTCTATAGATTCGCGTTTAGGGCTGGGCCCGGACTGACGTAGGGGGAGCGCGCTTTGCAGAGGATCGAGGTCACAGCCATACGGGAGCACCCGGAGTTCGTGGATCAGGCGGCGGAGCCGGTCCCTGGGATGTCACCGGATGGATAAAGATTTCTCCTTGACAATCTCCAGATGAACTGTTATGATGGAGAAGCTGTTTTGATGTATGAAATGATTGGCGCCCTCCCCTAATCGTTTATACGGATTGGGGAAGGGCGCCTTTTTGTCTCACAAAACAAGTTCTTTTTAGGAGGTATCCGATTATGTATCAGGGTACTGTGAAGTGGTTTAATGCGGAGAAGGGCTTCGGCTTCATCTCCAATGACGATGGCGGCGAGGACGTGTTCGTCCACTTTTCCGCCATTCAGACGGATGGCTACCGCCAGCTCGCCGAGGGTCAGAAGGTCACCTTTGACACGGAGCCTGATCCCCGTGGGAACCGGGGCCTGCGCGCCGTGAACGTGATCCCCGGCTGAAAAGGCAGCAAACAGAAAGAGGGCCGGACCCCAACGGGGTCCGGCCCTCTTTCTGTTTGCCCCCGGAAAGGCGGGAACGCCGCCCCTCAGAGCTCTACCACCGAGCCTGTGGAGAGCGCGTGGAGCCGCTCCCCCAGCACGGGGCGCATCAGCTCGAAGGCGGGGGTGCCGGTACAGTGTCCGGTCCAGATCTCACCGATTCCCAGCTCCAGGAGCCGCCGGCCCAAAGCGGCCGCCTCCTCCGGCGGCACCCCCAGGGAGGCGGCGCCGGAGGCGCCCATCAGATGGAAGCCGCCCAGAAAGGCCCGGACAGGGAGGCCCGGGAAGGCGGCCATGGCCTCCTCCGTCACCGTATCCGCTCCGGCGTGGGAACAGCTGCTGAAAAGGATCAGGCCGGAGGTGGTGACGAAGACCAGACTCTGCTCGTGGGCAAAGTCGTCAGGGCTCAGCCCGGACCCGGTTTGGCGGTACATATGCACCCGCTCTCCCCGGCTCTCCAGGCCCGGCGTATTGTGGGGCAGGAGCCAGACGCCGGGAAAAAGCTCGGTGCGCGCCGTGACATAGTGAAGCCGCGCTCCGTGGGAGAGGAGCTCCTGGGGCACGCCCAGATATTTTCTGGCGTCGCCCCGCAGGACATAGCTGGGCTGCGCGGCCTCCTCCCGCAGATAGAGGGGCGCGGAGGGGTTGCGCTGGAAAAAGGCGCAGAAGCCGCCGGAGTGGTCGTAGTGCCCGTGGGAGAGGACGGCGGCGTCCACACGGGACAGATCGACGCCCAACCGGGCGGCGTTGTCCAGCAGGGCGGCGGAAGAGCCGGCGTCCAGCAGGATGCTGTGTCCCTCGTGCTCAATCACGAGGGAGAGACCGTGCTCACAGAGGAGCCCCTCCGGGGCGGTGTTCTCCATCAGGACCGTTACCCGCACGGCGCTCACTCCCCCTTCTTCCTGAGTTTTTGTTTCTCCCCCTGCTCATTGACGAGGTAGGTGTTGTCCAGATGAGCCTGGAGGCTCTGGCGGATCGAGGCGCGGTATTCGCCCCGCAGCGCTTCCCGCTCCGCAGCCTCCCCGGCGGTGAGAGCCCGCTCCCGGGAGAGTCGGGAGAGCTCGTTGATACGGTCGATCTTGTGCTGTTCCATAGGGTTCCCTCCTTCTCAAATATACCGTTCGATCAGGATCATGGTCCGCCCCTTCTTGGAGGGGCCGGATACCGTGCTGAGCACGCATTTGCCCAGCCCCCGGCAGACGAGTACATCTCCCTCCCCCACAGGACGGTCCGGCTTGTCGCACTCCCTCCCGTTGAGCATCAGCTTTTTTGATGAGATGAGATCGGCCATTTTGGAGCGGCTCATGGAAAAGCCGGAGGCGGCCACCGCGTCCAGGCGCAGAGTGGCCACGGTATCCCGGATCTGTTTGACCTGCCTGACCGGCGGCGTGAGATCCGCCGGGGCCATGGGAGAGACCCGGACCCGCTGCCGCCCCACCTGATCCAGCTGGGAGAGGAGCACGTGCTCCAGCTCCCGGAGCAGAACGGCCTGACAGCCCTCCTCCCCCACCAGCAGATCCCCCACCTTTTCCCGGGTGATACCCAGGCCCAGAATGGAGCCCAGATAGTCCCGGTGGGTGAGGCCGCCGCCCGGCGGGCAGGCGATGCGCACCGCGGAGAGGGGACAGTCCGCATCCAGCCGCCAGTCCTCGGGAGACATCCAATCCGGGAGAAAGACGCACAGCTTTCGCTCCGCGTCCCCGAAGCCGCCCCAGAAGAGGTGTGCCGGGTGGCCGGAAGCGGCGATGAGCCGCTCCGCCGCGGCCTGCTCCGCCAGGGAGAGAAACTGCGTGTGAGCGGGGATGTTTCGGGTGCGGCACAGCTCCAGCTTGTCCAGCGCCCTGGCAAGGAGAAGGCGCTCCTCGGGGTCTGCGGAGAGCTTTCCCAGCAGTTCGGTCTTGTTCATGGCGTCATTCCTTTATAATATCGGCAAAGCCGGCGCCCACCAGTCCGGCCAGATCCCCCGGGGCAAGCTCCACCTGACAGCCGATTTTGCCCGCGCTGACCAGGATGGCGGCCTGGTCGGCGGCCCGCTGGTCCAGCACGGTTTTGAACCGCTTTTTCATCCCGATGGGGGAACAGCCGCCCCGCACATAGCCGGTGAGGGGGGTGAGTTCCTTGACATGGATCATCTCAATGGACTTTTCTCCCACTGCCCTGGCCGCCTTTTTCAGGTCCAGCTCGGCCAGCACCGGCACCACAAAGACATAGTTTGCCTTTGTGGTGCCCCGGGTCACCAGAGTTTTGAACACGGAGGCGGGATCGCGCCCCAGCACGGCGGCCACTGTGGCCCCGTCCACCGCCATACCCCCCTGGTGAGGGTACTGGTGGGGCGTATAAGGGACTTTTTTCTGCTCTAAAAGGCGCATAACGTTGGTTTTTTCTTCCGACATGGAAATTCCTCTTTTCTATGGCTTGACGGAGATCAGTCGCCCTTGCCAAAGAGCTTTTGGAAAAAGCCCCCGCGTTTTTCTCCGCCCTTTCCCGGGGCCTTGCCGGACAGCGCCCGTAGACAGGCGGCGGCCTCTTTCACACCTGCGTCGGCGGCCTTCCGTAGCCAGAATCGCGCTTGCTCCGGGTCGGCGCGGAGGCCCTTCCCGTCCCGATACCACTTGCCAAGGATGAACATGGCGTCCTCATCCCCCAGCCGGGCGGCCTTCTGGTAGAGCTCAGCCGCCCGGGCTATGTCCGTGGCGGTCCCACGTCCGGACGCATAACAGTCGGCCAGATGATAGACGCCGGCGGGAAAATCCTGCTCTGCGGAGCGGGAAAACCACTGAAAAGCCAGAGCATCGTCCCGTTCCACACCGGAGCCGGTATAGTAGAGGCTGCCCAGATTGCTCTGGGCGGCGGCGTCCCCCTGCTCCGCAGAGCGGCGGTAGAGCTCCGCCGCTTTTGAAAGGTCCTGCGCAAGACCGTGGAAGCCGTTTTCATAGCACAGGCCCAAATTGCACTGGGCGGGGGCATAGCCCTGCTCCGCCGCCCGGCGGAGCAGCTCCAGGCCTCTTTTCTCGTCCTTCTGCATGCCGCTTCCATCAAAACAGCACCGGCTGAGCAGACTCATGGCGCGAGACTGCCCCTTTTCCGCGGCCTTTTGCAGCCATATGACCGCCTGGGCGGGGTCCCTGTCTACGCCGATGCCCCGCAGGTAGCAGAAGCCCAGGTTGCACTGGGCATAGGTGTAGCCCATCTCCGCGGCCTTGCGGTAGAGCGCGGCGGCTTTGGGCTTATCCTCGGGGAGGCCCTGTCCCAGCTCACAGCACAGGCCCAGACTGGCAATGGAGGGAGCGTAGTCCTGCTCTGCGGCCCGGCGATAGAGCTCCACAGCCTTGGCGTCATCGGTCTCCACGCCGTCGCCGTTTTGATAGCAGTCTCCCAGCAGATCCAGTGCCCGGGGGAATCCCCTCCGGGCGGCCCGGTCCAGCCACTCCACGGCCCGGCCGCAGTCCACCTCTGTCCCAATGCCGGTGAGGTAGCAATAACCCAGATTACACTGCGCGGCCAGATCTCCTCGCTGGGCGGCCTGTGTATAGAGGGCTACGGCCCTGGCCTTGTCCTCCGGTACGCCTTCGCCCCGCTCATAGCACAGCCCCAGACTGCACAGGGCGGGGGGATACTCCAGGTCCGCCGCCTTCTGATACCACTGCACGGCCTTTTCGGCGTCCGCCTCCACGCCGTCACCGTCCCGGTAGCAGCTTCCCAGCAGGCTCATGGCCCGGGCGGAACCCTGCTCCGCAGCCCGCTCCAGCCAGGGAATGGCCTGCTCGGGGGCCGGGTCCATGCCGATGCCCGTGAGACAGCAGTACCCCAGGTTGCACTGGGCAGAGAGGTTCCCCCGTTGGGCAGCTTGGGTATAGAGGGCCACGGCCCTGGCCTTGTCCTCCGGCACGCCCTCGCCCAGCTCATAGCAGAGACCCAGCCCGCACAGCGCGGGGGGATACCCCTGATCGGCGGCCAGTTGATAAAGCCGTGCCGCCTCGGCGTCATCCCGGGGGACGCCGTCGCCATCCCGGTAGCAGTCGGCCAGGATGCTCTGGGCCCGGGGAAAGTCCAGCGCGGCGGCCCGCCGGAGCCACGCCGCCGCTTGGGCGGCGTCCTTCTCCACCCCATCCCCATTTAAATAGCACACAGCCAGATTGCATTGGCCCGGCGCATAGTCCCGCTCTCCTGAGCGGCGGTAAAGGTCGGTGGCACGCTTGAGGTCAACCTCTACCCCGGTGCCCATCTCGTAGCAGAGCCCCAGATCACACAGGGCGGGGGGATAGTCCTGTGCGGCCGCCTTCCGGAACCACTCCACCGCTTTTTGCGCATCCGCCGGCGTGCCGTCCCCGTCCCGGCAACAGCAGCCCAGCAGCCGCTGGGCCCGGGGAAAGTCCTGCTCCGCGGCCTGTGTGAGCCACCGGACAGCCTGGACGTCGTCTTCCTCCACCCCGATGCCGGTGAGGTAGCAATAGCCCAGATTGCACTGCCCGGGGGCATAGCCCAGCTCTGCTGCCCTGGTGTACCAGCGCACGGCCTGGGCCTTGTCCTCCTCCAGACCGGCCCCCATCTCATAACAGAGACCCAGCTCGCACACGGCGGGGGGATAGTCGTCCTCCGCCGCCTGGCGAAAAAGCGCCGCCGCTCCGGCCTGATCGGCCTCCACACCGTCGCCGTCCCGGAGACAGCAGCCCAGGATATACCGCGCCCGGGCGAAGTCCTGCCCGACGGCCTTTTGCAGCCACGCCACCGCCCGGGCTTCGTCCTTTTCCACGCCGATGCCATTGAGAAAACACACGGCCAGATTGCATTGGGCCGGGGCGTAGTCCTGCGCGGCGGCCTTTTGATAGAGCTCCGCCGCCCGGACCAGGTCTTGCTCCACGCCGTCGCCATTTTCACAGCAGAGGCCCAGATTGCACTGGGCGGGGGGATACCCCTGCCCGGCGGACGCCTCATAGAGCGCCATGGCCCGGGGCTGGTCCTGGGCCAGGCCGGAGCCGGTCTTGCAGCAGTCGGCCAGGATGCATTGGGCCCGGGCGAAGTCCTGGGCGGCAGCCCGCTCCAGCCACTCCACGCCCTGGGGGGCGTCCGCCTCCATGCCGATGCCATTGAGGCAGCACACGGCCAGGTTGCACTGGGCGGGGGCGTAGCCCTGCTCGGCGGCCTTTCGATAGAGCTCCACCGCCCGGGCCGGGTCCTGGTCCACGCCGGTGCCGTTCTCCCAGCACACACCCAGGATGCTCTGGGCCCGGGGGAAATTCTGCTCCGCCGCCTTTGTCAGCCAGTGGACGGCCTCCTCCGGGTCGCGGGGCACGCCGATGCCATTGAGACAGCATACGCCCAGATTACACTGGGCGGGCGCGTGGCCCTGCTCGGCGGCCAGAAGATAGTATTCCGCCGCCTTGACCGGGTCCTGATCCACACCGGAGCCGTTTTCCCAGCACAATCCCAGGCTGCATTGCGCCCCCGCATAGCCCTGGTCGGCGGCCTGGGTATAGAGCTCCACAGCCCTGACCTGGTCCTCCTCCACGCCTGTGCCCATCTGATAGCAGCGGCCCAGGGCCTCTATGGCCCGGAGGTCGCCGGACTCCGCCGCCAGGGAGAACCAGTGGGCGGCCTGAACCATGTCGCTGTCCACCCCGTCCCCCTCAGCGTACCGCACGCCCAGGTCGTACTGTACGGAGGTATCTCCCAGCTCTGCCTGCTCCAGCATGGCCTGAAAGTCCTGCTGGGCCTTCTGCACATTCTGCATGGCTTTGAGAATGAGCTGCGTATTGACAAAGACGACGTCCTGGGGATTGGAAAACTCCTTCTGCTCCCCGCGGTCGTCGGATTTGGAATCCATCTGCTCCACCTGCTTTCTATGTATAGGAGTAAGAGGAACGCAGACCACGCCGCGCCTACAAAATCCATTTTACAACGAGAGCACGTGCAACACAAGATAAAAAGGGATGCCCGGCGGATCGTGCCCGGGAATCCCGGTAGGAGGAAAGCCGGGGTGGGGTAGAAGAAAAAATAACCCCGTTTGGCGACAAACCCTCGCCACCAGGCGAGGATTCGTGCCGCAAGAGGGTGCTCGGAACCGGGAGAGGCGGTTAAGGCCCAGATTTCCGGAAATAGAAAAGGCTGCCCGCAGAGCAGCCGCCAAGCCGGAGCAAGGGCGCGGGTTAATAACATCTTTTTGCTCAGAGAATAAAAAGATGTCGGAGCAAAGCGGGCTTTGCTCCGACATGGCACGCCCGAGAGGAGTCGAACCTCCGGCCTACCGCTTAGGAGGCGGTCGCTCTATCCAACTGAGCTACGGGCGCATAAAACAAGCGAGTCTTATTGTAACCCAAAACCCGCCCGCTGTCAACGGGGCGCAGAGGGCGCGCCAAATCGGGCCCATGCGGCGGATTTTGCGGGAAAGGACGGTGGTATCCCAGAAAAAGGTTGCTTTTTTAGGACAGGTACGTTATAATACGTGGTTGAGTTTTCACCGTATCTGTAAAAAGAAAGATTTGAGGTGCATCCCCCTTGCAGAACAACCATTTGAGAAACGTAGCCATTATCGCCCACGTCGACCACGGAAAGACCACGCTGGTGGACGAGATGCTCAAGCAGGGCGGCGCATTCCGGGAGAATCAGGCCGTAGCCGAGCGCGTGATGGACTCCAACGACCTGGAGCGGGAGCGCGGCATCACCATTCTGGCCAAGAACACCGCCGTACAGTATGGCGATGTGAAGATCAATATTGTGGATACCCCGGGCCATGCCGATTTCGGCGGTGAGGTGGAGCGCATCTTGAAGATGGTCAACGGCGTCATCTTACTGGTAGACGCCGCAGAGGGGCCTATGCCCCAGACCCGGTTTGTTCTGAGCAAGGCGCTGGAGCTGGGACACCGGGTCATTGTGGTGGTCAACAAGATTGACCGTCCCGACCAGCGGATCCACGAGGTCGTGGACGAGGTGCTGGAGTTGCTGCTGGATCTGGACGCTACCAGTGAACAACTGGACTCCCCCATGCTGTTTTGCTCCGGGCGGCAGGGCACTGCATCCTACTCCCCCGAGGTGGAGGGCACCGATCTCAAGCCTCTGTTCGAGACCATCCTCGACTATATCCCCGCCCCGGAGGCGGACACCGAGGCCCCCTTCCAGATGCTGGTCTCCTCCATTGATTACAACGAGTTTGTGGGGCGCATTGCCATCGGACGCATCGAGCGGGGCGTCGTTAAGCAGAATCAGGAGATCGCAGTGTGCAATTTCCATGACCCGGACGCCGTGCCCAAGAAGGCCAAGGCGGTCTCTCTCTATCAGTTTGACGGGCTGGGAAAAGCGGCCGTCACCGAGGCCACGGCCGGCAACATTATTGCCATGAGCGGCATCGGAGACATTACCATTGGCGACACTATCTGCGATCCCTCCGCCGTGGAGCCCATCGAATTTGTCAAGATATCCGCCCCCACCATTGAGATGACCTTCTCGGTGAATGACTCCCCCTTCGCGGGGCGGGAGGGCAAGTTCGTCACCTCCCGTCAGCTGCGGGAGCGCCTGTTCCGGGAGACACTGAAGGACGTGTCCCTGAGGGTCACCGAGACCGACTCCACCGATTCCTTCAATGTGGCTGGCCGGGGTGAGATGTCCCTGTCCATTCTCATTGAGACCATGCGCCGGGAGGGCTATGAGTTCCAGGTCTCTCCCCCGCGTGTGCTGTATCAGGAGATCGACGGCCAGAAATGCGAGCCTATCGAGCGCCTGGTGGTGGACGTGCCCTCCGACTGCGTGGGCTCCGTCATTGAGAAGATCGGCTCCCGCAAGGGCGAGATGCTGGAGATGAACCCGGTGGGCAGCCGCATGAAGCTGGAGTTCCTGGTCCCCGCCCGGGGCCTCTTCGGCTATCGCAATGAGTTCCTCACCGACACCAAGGGCGAGGGCATCATGGCCTCTGTCTTTGAGTGCTACGCTCCCTATAAGGGAGAGGTCTCCCGCCGCAGCAGCGGCAGCCTGGTCTCCTTTGAGACCGGGGAGAGCGTAACCTACGGCCTCTTCAACGCACAGGAGCGGGGCGTCCTCTTTATCGGGGCTGGCGTGCCGGTATATGCCGGTATGGTAGTGGGCGAGACGCCCAAGAGCGAGGACATCACGGTAAATATCTGCAAGAAAAAGCAGCTCACCAACATGCGGGCCGCAGGTTCGGACGACGCCCTGCGGCTCACCACCCCCCGCCAGATGTCGCTGGAGCAATGTCTGGAATTCCTGGCCGACGACGAGCTGCTGGAGGTCACACCTGAAAATCTCCGCCTGCGCAAGCGCATCCTCGGCCACGCAGATCGGATGAAGGCCCTGAAGGGCAACAAATAAGAACGACCTATAAATGGGAGCGGCGCTGTACCACAGCGCCGCTCTTTTTGCTGCGGCCACAGCCGCCGCGCCCTGTGGAGGCCGCTTTCAAACAGCCGCCGCAGGGCGCATTCCTTTATTAGGTTGAAAGGTAAGGACATATTAGAAATTTTATAATAGACAGAAAGAAAAAGTTTGGTATGGTTAAAACGGAGATAAAATTTGCGGCGCCGCCGCTGCTTCCACAGCAGATGGAACAGGAAAGGAAGAAGAACGATGCAGGAAAAATATCGCGTATTGTTTGAGCCGGGCCGGATTGCGGGGGTGCCCCTTAAAAACCGCTTTTACATGGCCCCCATCGGTCCGTCCGGTATGTGCGACGCGGAAGGCGCGTTTACCGAGACGGCAGTGGAGTACTATGCCGTCCGGGCCCGCGGCGGCGTCGGACTGATTATCACCGGGGACTGCTTTGTGGAAAATGAGATCCAGCCGTGCGTCATGCCCTCCCACGTGGTCCCTACCCTGCGCCCCACCTGCTTTATCCGCTCCGCCAAACGCCTGACCGAGCGGGTACACGCTTACGGAACAAAGATTTTCATCCAGCTCTCCGCCGGCTTCGGCCGGGTCGGCCACGCCAGCAACGTCAGCGGGGACGTGATCGCCCCTTCCCCGGTGGAACACCGCTGGATCAAGGGCCTGATGTGCAGGGAGATGACGGTGGAGGAGATCCATACCTTTGTGCGCAAGTTTGGCGAGGCGGCGGCTCACGCCAAAAAGGCGGGCTTTGACGGCGTGGAGATCCATGCCATACACGAGGGGTACCTGTTGGATCAGTTTACCCTGGCGCTCTTCAATAAGCGCACCGACGCATACGGCGGCAGTCTGGAGAACCGGCTGCGCTTTGCGATGGAGATTGTCCAGGAGATCAAGCGGGTCTGCGGGGCGGACTTCCCCGTGGGCGTGCGGTACAGCCCCAAGAGCTTTGTCCGTGATATGAATGAAAAGGCCGGAGGTCTGCCCGGGCAGGAGTTTGAGGAGCTGGGCCGGGATATGGACGAGGGACTGACGGTGGCCAAAATGCTCCAGGATGCGGGCTATGATTTCCTAGACGCGGACGTGGGCTCCTATGAGTCCTGGCACTGGAGCCATCCGCCCATGTACCATCAGAAGGGCATGTATCTGCCCTACGTCTCTCAGCTCAAAAAGGTGGTGGAGATCCCGGTGATGTGTGCCGGGCGCATGGACAATCCAGACATCTCCTCTGCCGCCCTTGCCGGCGGCAAGATCGACTTTGTGGGCCTTGCCCGTCCCCTTCTGGCCGATCCCGACTATGTGGAGAAGCTGCGCCGGAACCAACTGGAGCGCATCCGGCCGTGCCTGTCCTGCCAGGAGGCCTGTATGGGGCGGATCCAGAAGTTCAGCAGCGTCTGCTGCGCCGTCAATCCTGCGGTGGGCCGGGAGGTGGCCTATGCCGTCGGCAGGGCGCAGGAGCGGAAAAAGGTGCTGGTGGTGGGCGGCGGCGTGGCCGGCTGTGAGGCCGCCCGGGTCTGCGCCCTTCGGGGGCACGATGTCACCCTCCTGGAAGCCGCCGGGCAACTGGGGGGAAACCTCATCCCCGGCGGGATGCCTGACTTTAAGGAGGACGACCATGCTCTGGTGCGCTGGTATTCCCATGAGCTGCAGGAGCTGGGGGTGCGGGTGGAGCTGAATACCCCGGCTACGGCGGAGATCGTCCGTGCCAGCGGCAGCGACACCGTGATCCTGGCCACCGGATCCAGGCCCGTGGTGCCCGACCTGGGCGCCCCCGACCGGGTGCGCACGGCGGCGGATGTGCTGATGGGCGGGGAGGACCCCGGAAAGCGGGTCGTAGTCGTGGGCGGCGGCCTGGTGGGCTGTGAGCTGGCCCTTTGGCTGCGCAAGCAGGACAGCACCCGGGAGGTCACCCTGGTGGAGGCGCTGCCCGATGTGCTGATGGTGGGGACGCCGGTCTGCGACGCCAACACGGATATGCTCAAGGCGCTGCTCCCCTTCCACGGCGTAAAAGAGGAGTTGGGCGCCCGGGTGGTGCGCACGGAGCCGGACGGCGTGGTCCTTCACCTGTGTGACGGCAGTGAGCAGAAACTGGAGGCCGATACCATCGCCGTCGCAGTGGGATATCGCTCGGAAAACAGACTCTTCCAGGAGCTGCAGGGGCTGGACGCCCAGCTCTTCCAGATCGGGGACGCCAACAAGGTGGCGAATATCCACTATGCCATCTGGGATGCCTATGAGGTGGCGAGGGGCATTTGAGACTGCCCGGCAGAATAAGTGATGAAAAAATCCTGCGGCCGCTGATCCGGCTGCAGGATTTTTTAAAGAAAGGTCACTTTTGGTGGTTTTTGTGGTGGATGGTCAGGGCCAGCCCGACGGCAGCCAAAGAAAAGCAGACCGCGGCCATTCCCAAAAGCTGCACGGGGTCCATGTTCTCCGCGGTGGCGGTGCCGGTCTCGGGCAGGTCCCCCATTGGCACTGCCGTATCCTCCAGGATCAGGACCGCTCCGGACTCCGGGATGGGCTCGGCGGAAGCGGGCGCCGCCGCCAGGGCGCCCGGGAGCAGGAGCAGCGCCAGAAGCAGCGGGAAGAACAGCGCCAAAGCCGTATGGGGTCTCTTTTCCATATCATCCATCCCCCTTTGTGGAAGAGAGCTCGATCATTGTCTTCATTAAACACCCCGGCGGTTACATTACGGTCACATTTTTTATATTTATCACTAGTTATAACAAATATGTGTAATTATTAGAAAAATAAATATCGCCCGGAAAATCTGTGACTTTCCGGGCGATGAAAGGGTGAATGGGGTTACAGGGAAAGGCTTCGTTCGATCCAGGCGCTGCCGATGACCACGTCGCCCTGATAAAAGACCGCAAGCTGCCCGGGGGTAGGGGCCCGGGCGGGCGTATCCAGCAGAACGTCCACGCCGCCCCGCTCCAGGGGACGGATGACGCCGGGGGCCTCCGTGCGGGAGTGGCGCAGGCGGACCGTGACCTCCATGGGGCCGTCCAGCGCATCCATGGCGATCCAGTTGGGGCGGGAGCACAGAACGCGGTCCGCCATCAGGTCCGAGCCGTCGGAGAGGGTGACGGTATTGTGTTCCGGGTCCAGCGAGGAGACGAAATACCGGTGGGGCCCGGAGACGCCCAATCCCCGGCCCTGGCCGATGGTGTAGTGGTGGATGCCCAGGTGGCGTCCCAGGACGCGGCCCTCCCCGTCGATAAAGTTGCCGGGCGGCGGCGTAGGGCCTCTGCGGTCCAGCCAGGCGGCGTAATCCCCGTCTGGGATAAAACAGATCTCCATGGAGTCGGGCTTGTGGGCCACAAAGAGCCCCATCTCCTCTGCAAGGGCCCGGACCTGGACCTTTTCATAGCCGCCCAGGGGGAAGACAATATGCCGCAGCAGGGCCTGGGTCAGGCGGGAGAGCATGTAGGACTGGTCGTTGGCGGGCTGGCCCTTGCGCAGGAGCATGCGGCCGTCCGGCCCGGCGGTCACCCGGGCGTAATGGCCGGTGGCGATAAACTCGGCACCCACCTGCTCCCCTACTCTGCCCAGAGCCGGAAATTTTACCAGAGGGTTGCAGCGGGCGCAGGGCAGGGGCGTGCGCCCTGCCAAATACTCCCGGGCAAAATCGGCGCAGACGAAATGTTCCAGCTCGGCGCGGATATCCACAGAGTGGAAGGGCAGGCCCAGGCGGTCCGCCAGCGTCTCGGCGTCCCCGCCTCCCCCCAGGCCGATGTCCAAAAAGACGCAGTGTACATCATAGCTCTCCCGCAGCAGCGCGGCGGAGACGGCGGAGTCCACTCCGCCGGAAAGTCCCAAAATCAGCTTAGGCTTCATAGATTACCTCCAAGGTGTCAGCCCTTTTCCAGCCAGATCATCAGTGCCGCGATATCCGACGGGCTGACGCCGGAGATGCGGGAGGCCTGACCCAGGTTCAGGGGACGTATTTTATCCAGCTTCTGCCGGGCCTCTATGCGCAGCACCGGTATGTCCATATAGTCCAGACCGGGAGGCAGCGGCCGGGTCTCCAGCTTCCGCATCTCCTCCACCTGGCGCTGCTGCCGCGCGATGTACCCCTCGTACTTGAGGGCGATCTCCACCTGCTCCGTCACCTCGGCGCACAGCGTCGGCCGGTCCGGGTCAAAGGGGGCCAGATCGGCATAGCCCACCCGGGGCCGGCGCAGCAGGTCTCCCAGGCGGGCGCCGTCCCGAGGCGGGGTCTCTCCTCTTTCCGCCAGCATGGCGTTGAGAGCCGGAGAGGGGGCGGCTCCCGTCCCCTCCAGGCGTTTGATCTCCCGGTCCACGGCGGCGTATTTGTCCAGCACCCGCCGGTACCGCTCCTCGGACACCAACCCCACGGCGCGGCCCACCGGACACAGCCGGCGGTCCGCGTTGTCCTGCCGGCACAGCAGCCGGTACTCCGTCCGGGAGGTCATGATGCGGTAGGGCTCGTTGGTGCCCTTGGTCACCAGGTCGTCAATGAGCACACCGATATACCCCTGGTCCCGGGAGAGGATCATGGGCGGCCGGCCCAGCAGCTTCAGCGCGGCGTTGACCCCGGCCACGAAACCCTGGACGGCGGCCTCCTCATAGCCGGAGGAGCCGTTGAACTGTCCCGCGCCGTAAAGGCCGGGGATACGAATGTGCTCCAGGGTGGGATAGAGCTCGGTGGGGTCGCAGCAGTCGTACTCGATGGCGTAGGCGCACCGGGTCATCTCGGCGTGCTCCAGGCCGGGTATGGTGTGGAGCATCTCCACCTGCACGTCCTCCGGGAGGGAGGAGGAAAAGCCCTGGATATAGAGCTCCTCGGTGTCCAGGCCCATGGGCTCGATAAAGAGCTGGTGCCGGGGCTTGTCGGCGAACCGGACCACCTTGTCCTCGATGGAGGGGCAGTACCGCGGGCCAACCCCCTCGATGACGCCGGAGTAGAGGGGGGAGCGGTCCAGATTGGCACGGATGACGGCATGGGTGTTCTCATTGGTGTAGGTGAGATAGCACACTGCCCGGTTTTCCGGAGGGGTTTTTGTCTCGAAAGAAAAAGGGACCACAGTCTCGTCCCCCGGCTGGAGCTCCATCCGGGAAAAGTCCACGCTGCGGCGGTTCACCCGGGGGGGCGTGCCGGTTTTGAAGCGGCGGAGTCCGACACCCAGGGCCCGCAGGCTCTCCGTCAGGGGGAGGGCGGCGGCCAGACCGTCCGGGCCGGACTGCCGGGTTACGTCTCCCACAATGGTGCGGCCCCCCAGGTAGGTGCCGGTGCAGACCACTGCCGCCCGCACCCGATAGACCGCCCCTGTGGAGGTCCGAACGGCGGAGACTTGGCCCGCCTCGGTCAGCACGTCGGTGACCTCTGCCTGCTTGACCCACAGATTTTCCTGGAGCTCCAGGGTGTGCTTCATCTGTTTCTGATATTCCCTGCGGTCCGCCTGGGCCCGGAGGGACCAGACGGCGGGGCCTTTTCCCTTGTTGAGCACCCGATACTGGATGCAGGCGCGGTCCGCACAGCGGGCCATCTCGCCACCCAGGGCGTCCAGCTCCCGGACCAGATGTCCCTTGCCGGTGCCGCCGATGGCGGGATTGCAGGGCATATTGCCCACTGCGTCCAGGTTGACCGTGAAGCACACGGTCCGCAGCCCCATCCGCGCGGCGGCCAGGGCGGCTTCTATCCCGGCGTGTCCCGCGCCGATGACGGCGATATCAAATGTGCCGGCCAGATAGTCCATGACAGTTCCCCCGTTTCCAAGCCGGGATAGAACCCCGGCGATCCGCCGGGGCGGGCGAAGCCCGGCGCGGGGCGGAATTCAGTTCCGGCCCGCAAGAAGGCAAATATTTCTGAGGCGGTTTAATCGTGCTCAATATAATAGGGCTTCATCAGGCTGGGCTGCTCGGTGGAGTCCTTCACCGCCCCGCTCTTCATGGGCAGGGGGGCCGGGCCGCCCCGATGACCGCGGCCGCGGTCCTGGCGCTTCTTGGGTGCGGGCGCCGGGGCGGACGCTTTTTCCTCCCGGGGACGGGGTGCCGGAGAGACGGACTGGGCGGAGGAGGACTTTTTCCGCCTGTGTTTCTTCCCGACGCGCTCCTGAGGCGCCTGGACACGGCCCTTCTGTGCGGGCGCGGACCGGGGGGACAGCAGCCGGGCGGTGGCGTCCATAATGCGGTCGGAGCCGAGGGGATCGGGGCGGCGGAAATCCTCATATCCGGCCTCCGACGTGCCGGCGGTCCGTTCGGGAAGCACGGCGTCCAACTTGTGGGAGAGCTCCCCCTCCGCCTTCTGCCAGCGGGGAGCGCGGCGCTTCCTGCCGCCCTCCCCCTTTGGCGCGGACACGGGGACCGCCTGGACCTTTTGGGGCTTTGCCGCGGGCGACTTGGCTGGCTCCGCCCCCCGGCGCTGCTCCTCCTCCGCGGCGGCCTTTGCGGCCGTGTCACGGGCCCGGCGGCGCTCCTTGGCGGCGGCGCGGGCCTCCGCATCGTCGGCGTTCACGGCCCGCCCCTTGGCGTCCCTGGGGGCCTCAAAGACCTCCATGGGCCAGGGGTGTTCCTCCACCACGGGGATTTTCTGGCCGATCAGCTTTTCGATCCCCCTGAGGTACTCCTTCTCGGCGAAGTCGCAGAAGGAGACGGCGCAGCCCCCGTGGCCGGCCCGCCCGGTGCGGCCGATGCGGTGGACGTAGGTCTCGGGGACCTCGGAAAGATTGTAATTGAATACGTGGGAGAGCTCCTCGATGTCGATGCCCCGTGCGGCGATGTCGGTGGCCACCAGGACCTGGGTCCGACCGGCCTTGAAGTCGCTGAGTGCCTGCTGCCGGGCGGTCTGGGATTTGTTCCCGTGGATAGCGGCGGCGGAGATGCCCGCCTTCATCAGGTCTCCCGCCACCTTATTGGCCCCGTGCTTGGTGCGGGTGAACACCAGAGCATTTTTGACCCGCATTTCCCGGATGAGGTGGGAGAGAAGCTTGGACTTGTTGCTCTTGTCCACAAAGCAGAGCTTCTGGTCGATGACCTCCACCGGGGAGGACACCGGGTCCACCGCCACCCGGGCAGGGTCATGCAGAAGGCCGTTCACCAGGTCCATGACCTCGGGGGGCATGGTGGCGGAGAAAAAGAGGGTCTGCTTTTTCGGCGGGAGGAGCTTGAGTACCCGGCGGACATCGTGGATAAACCCCATGTCCAGCATGCGGTCGGCCTCGTCCAGGACGAAGATCTCCACCCGGCTCAGGTCCAGCAGGCCCTGACCCTGGAGGTCCAGCAGACGGCCGGGCGTGGCCACCAGAATGTCCAGGCCCCGCTTGATCTTGTCCACCTGGGGCTGCTGGCCAACGCCGCCGAAGATGACGGCGGAGCGAAGGGGCAGATTCCTCCCGTAGGCCTCAAAGCTCTCCTGGATCTGGAGGGCCAGCTCCCGGGTGGGGGTGAGGATCAGGGAGCGGATATACCGCGGGCCCACCACCACATCGGCGTTGAGACGCTGGAGGATGGGGGTGGCAAAGGCGCAGGTCTTGCCGGTGCCCGTCTGGGCGCAGCCCAGCACGTCCCGGCCCAGCAGCGCCGGGGGGATGGCCCCCGCCTGAATGGGGGTGGGCTCGGCATAGCCCTGGGCGTCCAGCGCCCGGAGAATGGGGGCGATAAGCCCCAGATCCTTAAAATTCATTCGACGTTCGATCCTTCTCAATCAATTTTTGGCGCGGCGAACGGGGCGCGCCTGTGCGCGCCCTATGACAGGCGGAGGTCCGCCCTCCGGGCGCTCACCGCAGCGCCCGGAGCACCAGAGCCACGGTCTCCTCCAGGGACTGCCGCCCCACGTCCACAGTGAGATCGGCATAATTCCGATAGAGCGGCGCGCGGTAGGCGAAGAGGTCGGCCAGAGTTTCGCCCGGAGCCATTGCAATGCCCCGGGTGCTGATATTATTGAGCCGGCGCTCCAGCTCCTCAAGCGGCAGATGCAGATAGACGATCCGGCCCAGCGCCTTCAGGTGGGACATGGCCCGCTCCCGGCACACCGCGCTCCCCCCGGGCGCGATGACGGTGCCGCGGCACTCCACGGAGCAGATGGCGTCGGCCTCCACATCCAGGAAGGCCTCCACGCCCAGCGAGTCCACCAGAGACTGCAGGAGGGCGCCCTCCCGCTGCTGAATGACCAGATCGGTATCTAAAAACGCATAGCCCAGGGTCTTTGCCAGGAGTACGCCGACCGTACTCTTGCCCGCCCCCGGCATGCCGATGAGTATAATGTTATCCATGGCCGTGCCCCTTAGTTTCTCTGAAATCCTGCAGCATCATACCCGCGATGGACAAGGGGCAATCCGGTGTTTCGGGCACGGATCGTCCCCTGTCCATCAAGGGTATCGAATCATTATAACAAAAAAAGCGCGCTCTGGCAAATCCTTTTGCCGGAGCGCGCCGGTTTCTCAAAAGCCTCGTGCAGGAGCGCGCAGCTCAGGGTGCGCTCCCCTTGCTCTTCGCAGTCCCCACCCCCGCGGCCTCCTTGGCCTCCTCAGTGCCGACAAAGGTGAGCGTGGAGTAGTTTTGATACATCCGCCGGTCGGGAAAGTGGACGTCCAGAAAGACGTCCACCGGGTTTTGGGGCGGGCGGCCCATCTGCCGGGCGTCCCAGCGGGCCAGCGCCGCGGCGGAGAGCAGGATGTTGACCGCCATGAACCCCGTCAGCGCCCAGGTGAGGGGCTTGCCGATCGGGCCGGGGATGCGACCGATCCAGCGGCACATGCGGGGATAGAGGTCCTTTACCCAGAGCACGGCGGCCACCCCCCAGAACATGGAGTAGAGAAGGCTCACCCGGCCGTTGATGTTGAGAGGGATGTGGCTGTAATCCCAGAAGCAGGCCCCGAACAGCACCTCCTGGACCCAGGAGCACAGGTATTCGTAGGCCCCTCCCAGCACCGTGCCCGCCAGAAAGATCACCAGATCCCGCCGCCCGGTGAGGCGGTGGAAGCACACGGTAAACAGCACCGCGCCCAGGCCCCACACCAGAGAGAACTGCCCGTAGATGAGTCCGCTGCGGTTCTGGAGCTCCCCACGGGTGAGGAGCATGAACAGGGTTTCGGTGATCGCCCCCAGGAAGGAGGCGATAAAAAACACCCAAAAGAGCTTGTAATAGCTCACGCCCCGGGCAAAAAAGCCGGGAATGGTCTCGGAGGAGGGCTTGGGGACCTGCCCGGCCTTCCCGCCCGGCAGAAGCTTCGCATCGGTCATACGCGGACCTCCCATGTTTCGATAGAGATCCACTGTACCACAGTATTCTTAAGAACACCCCAAAGAAATTCTTAAATTTTCCTTGCATCAGTCCCGGCGCTTTTTGGCCGGTGGATAGGGGTCCCTCACATCCGTGCGCCCCATCAGATAATCCACGCTGGTGCCGTAGAGGTCGGCCAGACGGCCCCAAATCTCCGGCGGAATAGACCGACCCCCGCTTTCATAGTAGGCATAGGTCCTCTGCGGAAGGCCGATGGATGTCCCCACAAATGCCTGAGACCAGTCGCTGTCTTCCCGCAAATCTCGAATTCTCCGGAACGTCATATCGATCACCCCGGAAAATTTTAACCAAGAACAAATTGAGCTATTGACAAAATGAACGTTTTGTTCTAATATATGGAAAAAAGATAGAAAGAAGGGAAAACATGGATTCTTATAAGGAGGCCTATCTGGGTCTGTTCAACGCCGTCACCGACTGCATCGAGTCGCTGCGGCGGGCCCAGCAGGAGGCGGAAGAGCGGTATCTGGCTCAGGCGGAGGAGGCCCGCTCTGCGCCGGAAATGCCCACCGAGAGCAGCAATGCGTAATTCTCATACCCGCGCACGGACAGCTCGTCCAGCAGAGGGTCCTCAAAGAAGGGGCCGCGCAGGGCGAGGCCCCGGGCGGCGGCGTGGTCCAGCACCCGGCGGTAGCCCTCCGCCACCGTGCCGTAGCCGCCGGTGTGGAACAGCGTGAGGTACCGCCCGGCCTGCCTGACATAGAGAGTGGCGTCCCGGCCCGGCCGACGGGAGACCTGCGTATAGAAGTGGGTATACGCGGACAGGTCCCAGCTCCGCGCCCCCTCCAGCGGGAGCATACAGCCCACGGGGTGGGGACTGCGGACGCCGTGGGCCTGGCAGTAGCGCACATGCTCGGCCAGCGAGCGGGCGGAATCTGCATCGCTGGTCATGGGGTGGGAGGGCGTACACACCAGAAGGGCCTCCGGCTGCACCTCCTCCGCCACCACGCCCGGCGTCCGCGCCAGGGCCGAGCGGGTGAGGGCGGCCTTCTGCCGGGCCAGGTCCCGCATCTGCCGCAGGCGGCGCAGCTTCCGATCCAGCAGAGCGCCCTCCCGCTCCAGCAGCTCCACCAGCTCCCCGGGACTCCGCCGGTCCAGATAGGCCCTGATCTCGGAGAGGGGCATGTCCAGCTCCCGCAGGGTCTCGATGACATGGAAGACCTCCAACTGCTGGGGCGCGTAATAGCGGTAGCCGTTCTGACCCACCCTGGCCGGTGAGAGGATGCCCAGCGCGTCGTAGTGAAACAGGGTGTGCTTGGTGACGCCGCAGAGCGCTGCGAATTCCCCTGTGGTAAAGGCCCCGTTCACGGCGCCGCCCCCCTTACAGGAAATGTAGAAAATTTTGCTTGACTATCGGGTTACCCGATGGTTTAGTATACCCCTTGCCATCTTTTTATGCAAGCGGGTGAATGCTTTGAACAGCGCGCTGGACCGGGAGTATGGCTTCTGGTCCCTTTTTCGGTTTGCTCTGCCGACCATCATCATGATGATTTTCATGTCGCTCTACACCATCGTGGACGGCATCTTCGTCTCCCGGTTCGTGGGCTCCTCCGCCCTGTCGGCGGTAAATATCGTCTACCCCCTTGTCAGCGTGGTCATCGGTCTGGGGGTCATGCTGGCCACCGGCGGCAGCGCCGTGGTGGCCCGGAAGCTGGGCGAGGGGGATGAGGAGACGGCCTGCCGTGATCTCACCCTCCTGGTCCTCACCGGGGCGGCGCTGGGGACGCTCTTCTCCCTGCTGGGACTGGCGTTCTCCGCCCCCATGTCCCGGCTGCTGGGCGCCAGCGACGCCCTGTTGAACTACTGCACCGACTACCTGCGCATCCTGCTCCTCTTCGCCCCGGCCAGCATCCTCCAGCTCCTGTTCCAGAGCTTTTTCGTCACGGCGGGACGGCCCGGCCTGGGCCTGGGGCTGACGGTGTGCTCGGGCCTTACCAACGCGGTGTTGGACTATGCGTTCATCGTCCCCCTGGATATGGGCATCACCGGGGCCGCCCTGGCCACTGCGGCGGGCTACTGCGTCACCGCCCTGGCGGGGATGGGCTTTTTCGCCCTGCGCGGGAAGGGGCTCCGGTTCCGGCGGCCGCGCTGGGAGAGCAGGATGCTTCTGTACGCCTGCGGGAACGGCTCCTCCGAGATGGTGACCAACCTCTCCAACGCCGTGATTACCTTCCTCTTCAACCAGCTCATGCTCTCCCTCCTGGGGGAGGACGGCGTGGCCGCCATCACCATCGTCCTTTACGCCCAGTTCCTGCTCACCGCCCTCTATATGGGTTTCTCCATGGGGGTGGCGCCGGTGATCAGCTTCAACTATGGGGCGGCCAACCACGCCCGGCTCCAGCGGGTCTTCCGCTGCTGCCTGGGGTTCATCGCCCTCTCTTCCGCCCTGGTGTTCGGCGCCTCCCTGGGCCTGGCGGAGCTGGTGGTGGCGGTGTTCTCCCCGGCGGGGACCGCCGTGCACGCCATCGCCCTGGATGGATTTTACAAGTTTGCGCCCGCCTTCCTCTTCGCCGGGCTCAATCTGTTCGCCTCCGCCCTCTTTACCGCCCTCTCCGATGGGCTGGTATCCGCCGTCATCTCCTTCGCCCGGACCTTCGGTTTTCTGCTGCTGGCCCTGCTGCTGCTGCCCGGCGTGCTGGGGGTAGACGGAGTGTGGATCGCCGTTCCCTTCGCGGAGCTGGCCTGCTGGGCCCTCTCTATCGGCTTCCTGGCGGCCAAGCGAAACAAATATCACTATGTATGAACAGAAAAAGGACACGGCGTGATTTCGTGAAGGAAAACTCCCCCTCTTAGTGAAACAACGTTGTTTGAAACGTATAGAATTATTGTGCAGCCCGGTGGAAAGCTGTCCGCACAGCCGCATCTGAAAGGCGCGGAGGAGTTTATCACGGTCTTTGTGGGCGCGGTTGAAATTGTGGTTTCAAATGATCGCTACAGACTTGAAAAAGGCGATTCGATCCGGTTTTGCGCGGATGTTCCTCACGCCTGCTTGAATCCGGGGGCAGAGACGGCAGAATTGAGCATGCTGATTTACTATAACAAATAAGAAAATAACGCAGATGTTCCTGCGTTTCTCAAAAATAAATGCGTATGGGGGTGACGCTTTCTGAAGCGTCACCCCCATTTTATGGGCGCAGATGGACGGGGCGGTCAGGCCGCCTCCCGGTCCGCCGAGGCGTCCCGCTCCCGCAGGATACGGGGGAACTTCCACAGGAACACCAGGCCCGTGCAGGTGGCGGCGCAGACGTCCGCCACAGGCTCGGCCAGATAGACGGCAAAGACCTGGTTGGAGAGAAAGTGGGGCAGGATATAGATCAGAGGGATGAGAAGGGCGATCTTCCGCAGCAGGGCGAGGAAGAGGGAGACCTTGGCCTGCCCCAGGGCCACGAAGGTCTGCTGGCAGGAGAACTGCATCCCCAGCATGAACATGCCCCCGAAATAGACGTGCAGGGCCCACTCGGCGGCCCGGACCAGCTCCTCCTTGTCGTTGAAGATGGAGATAAAGACGCAGGGGAAGAGCTGTACGGACAGGAAGAAGACGGTGCTCAGCGCGATACAGGAGAGGAAGAGCAGCTTGAAGGTCCGTCGGACCCGGTCCGTCTTGCCTGCGCCGAAGTTGAAACCCAGGATCGGCTGGGCGCCCTGGGTGAGGCCCTGGAGGGGCATCACCAGCACTTGCATGATGGAGGAGGCGATGGTCATGGCCCCCACGTAGGTGTCGCCGCCGTAGAGCTTGAGAGAGGAGTTAAGGGCGATGTTCACTAGGCTTTCGGTGGACTGCATGATGAAGGGGGACACGCCGATGGCCATGACGGGAAGGAGCACCTTGGGATCCAGGCGCAGGTGCCTGGCCTGGATGGTGAGCCTGGACCGCTTTCCCGTGAGGAACTTGAGGACCCACAGGGCGGATACGGCCTGGGAGAGGATGGTGGCCAGGGCCGCGCCCTGCACGCCCATATCAAAGCCGAAGATCAAGACGGGGTCCAGCACGATGTTGCACACCGCGCCGATGATGACCGTCAGCATGGAGACGGTGGAAAAGCCCTGGGTGGTGATGAAGTTGTTGAGCCCCAGAGAGAACTGCACCGCGATGGTGCCCCAGAGATAGATCCCAAGATAGTCCGAGGCGTAGCCCAAGGTGTTCTCGCTGGCGCCGAAGAGGAGCAGCATAGGGTCCTTGAAGACCTGGAAGAGCACGGTGACCACGAGGGAGATGACCACCAGCAGAGCGGTGCAGCCGCCCAGAATGGCGTTGGCCCCCTCTTGGTCCCCCGCCCCCATGCGGATGGCGGCCTTGGAGCCGCCGCCCATGCCCGCCAGGGCGGAGAGGGCGGAGATGAACATGATGACGGGAAAGGCCACGCCCAGGCCCGTGAGGGCCAGATCGCCGGTCCCCTCGATATGGCCGATGTACATCCGGTCCACGATGTTGTAGAGGGCGTTCACCAGTTGAGCGGTGATGGCCGGGATGGCCAGCCGTATCAGCAGCGACCCTATGGGGTCGTTTCCAAGATCATTCTGGCGCTTGGATTTCAAAGTATCGTCTCCTTCTTTCTGGTTTCAGTGCTTGCCGGCGGAGGGCTCCCCGTCCTCGCTCTCCAGAAAATAGGTGGCCTCCATGTCGGCCACCGAGAGGGCGAAGGCCAGGGGATACTGCTGCAGGGCCTGGCCCACCAGGCGGCTGTCCTCCCCGCCGGAAAAGCCCATGTGCCACCGGATGGCCATGGCCTCCGGGCGGGTGAGCTTCATAAAGCCGGAGATGATGTACACGGACTTCTCTCCGTGGCCATAGGGGAGCTTGTCCTCATAAAAAAAGGTGGGAACCGCCGTCCACTTCCCGTCGGGGCCCTTCACATTGCGGGAGCCCGCCTTGTAGCAGCCGGTCTTGCACAGGTCGTGGAGCAGGGCGGAGACGGCCACCGATTCGTCGGGGGCCTCCACCCCATAGAGCTCCTGGACCCGCTCCCGGGCCAGATATTCACGGAGACAGTGGTAGACGTTGACGCTGTGCTCGCACAGCCCTCCCACATAGGCCCCGTGATAGCGGGCCGAGGCCGGAGAGGTGAAGAAATCCGACTTGTTCTCCAGATAGTCCAGCAGGGCGTCGGCCCCCTCCCGGTGGATGTTGGCACGGTAGATCTCGATGAATTCCTCTTTTGCGGACATGGGGGGACCTCCTTGAATCATATGGTTCACAGCGGCAAGATTCCGGACAGACTCTGGGCGGCCACCGCCATCAGAGGCAGGGTCAGCACCGAGAGCAGGGTGGTGAGGGTGACCATCTGGGCGGCCACGGCGGTGTCCTGCTCGAAGCGCTGGGCCAGCATCCCGGTAGCCCCTGCCACGGGGACGGCGCACAGGATGATGTTGGCGCAGTAGAGCATGGGGTCCAGACGGAGGGGGAGCAGACACAGCATGGGGACCAGAGGGGCGGCCAGCAGCCGGAAGGCGGCCACGCCGTAAAGCCTGGGGCTGGTAAAGCTGCGCTTCAGGTCGGCGCCCGCCATCTGGGCCCCGATGACGATCATGGCCAGGGGCGTGTTGAGGTCGGCCAGAAAGCCCACCGCGCTGTCCACCATGGAGGGGAGACGCCCGCCGGTCAGAAACAGAGGCAGCCCTACCACGAGCCCCACGGTGGCGGGGCTGACAAGGGCCTGCCGGAGCGTGACACGGCCTCCCATGGTCCTGACGCCGTGGGTCCACAGCAGCAGATTGAACACCACCACGGACACCACGCCGTAGATGACCGCCCGTTCCCCCAGGATGGACAGAAGGAGGGGAAGGCCCATAAAGCCGTTGTTTCCATAGACCATGGCAAAGCGCATGGGTCCCCGGCGGCATGGGCTCTCCCCGCGAAAGCAGAACAGGGCCACGGCCGCACAGAACAGGGTGGACAGGGCATAAACCGCCGCGAATTCCAGCAGGAGCCGGACCATGCCGTCGGTGCGCTCAATGGCGAAGGCGTGGATGATGACGCAGGGGGTGACCACGTAGAGGACCAGGGTGGACATCTGGGAGACCCCGTCGGGATACAGCTTTCCCAACTGGGCCAGGACAAAGCCTGCCCCCATGAGAAGAAACAGCGTGACCACCTGTCCGGCCACCAGAGCAAAATTCGACAGCATAGCTTCCACGACACTCTCTGCAAAAAATGGAGAATGGGAGTACTGGTTGCACTCTCAACTAAAGAGACATTATATCCCGTCCCGCACCACTCTGTAAAGGGCGGATCAATTGACAAGATGACCAAAAGGGGGCTATACTTAACATCTATTGATCCCAATACTGGAAAGGAGGGGCTCTATGACCCCGGAACAAATGAGGCGCAGCGGCCATCTGCGCATCTTCGTGTCTTATTACAGACCCCATCTGGCCATCTTCCTGCTGGACATGGTCTGTGCGCTGGGCATCTGCCTGGTGGACCTGCTGTTCCCCATGGTTTCCCGTCACGCACTCAACGAGCTGCTGCCCCGGAGCCTGTACGGCGCCTTCTTCGCCCTCATGACCGTGCTGCTGCTGGCCTATGTGCTCAAGGGTGTGTTCACCTTCATCGTCACCTATTGGGGACACCTGCTGGGTGTGCGCATCGAGGCAGATATCCGCTCCGACCTCTTTTCCCATATGCAGGACCTGTCCTTTTCCTTTTATGACAAGAACCGCACCGGCCAGCTTATGAGCCGGGTCACCGGCGACCTGTTCGAGATCACGGAGCTGGCCCATCACGGCCCGGAGGACCTGTTCATCTCCGTCGTCACCCTGACGGGGGCCTTCTGCGTCATGCTTACCATTCGTTGGGAGCTGGCTCTCATCGTCTTTGCCGTGGTGCCGCTCTTCATCCTCTTCACGGTGCGGCAGCGCAAACGGATGATGGAGGCATCCTCCGAGGTAAAACGGAAGCTGGCGGGCATCAACGGGGACCTTGAGTCCTCCATCTCGGGTATGCGCACCGCCAAGGCCTTTGCCAACGAAGACGCCGAGATCGACAAGTTCGAGCGGTCCAACGACCAGTTCCGGGGGGCCAAGCGGGGCTACTACCGGGCCATGGCGGTCTACCACTCCGGGATGGAGCTGGCCATGGGCCTGATGCCGGTCCTGGTCATCGCGGCCGGCGGCTTCTTCATCATGCGGGGCGGGATGGACTACATCGACCTGGTCACCTTCACCCTCTATGTCACCACCTTCGTCACCCCCATCCGCAAGCTCTCCGCCTTCGTGGAGCAGTTCATGCAGGGCATGGCGGGCTTCAAACGGTTCGTGGAGCTCATGCGGGTGGAGCCGGAGGTCACCGACGCCCCCGACGCCAGGGATATCGGAGCGGTGAAGGGGGACATCCAGGTGGATGACGTCAGCTTCCGTTACAGCCCGGACGCCGAGCCGGTGCTCTCCCATGTGTCCCTTCACGTGCGCCCCGGGGAGACCGTGGCCGTGGTGGGCCCCTCCGGGGGCGGCAAATCCACCCTCTGCCAGCTCATTCCCAGGTTTTATGATGTCACCGAGGGGGCCATCCGCATCGACGGCCAAGATGTGCGCACCCTCACCCAGCACTCCCTTCGGGAGCACATCGGCATCGTCCAGCAGGACGTGTTCCTCTTTGCAGGCACCATCTATGACAATATCCGCTACGGACGGCCCGACGCCACCGAGGCGGAGATCGTTGCGGCCGCCAAGAAGGCCGAGATCTACGACGATATCCTGGAAATGCCCGACGGGTTCCAGACCTATGTGGGCGAACGGGGCGTCATGCTCTCCGGCGGGCAGAAGCAGCGGGTATCCATCGCCCGCATCTTTCTGAAGAATCCCTCCATCCTCGTCCTGGACGAGGCCACCTCCGCTCTGGACAGCGTGACCGAAGCCAGGATCCAGGGCGCCTTTGACGAGCTGGCCAAGGGCCGTACCACCCTCATCATCGCCCACCGCCTGTCCACCATCCGTTCGGCGGAGCGCATCTTGGTCATCGACAACAACCGCATCGCCGAGGAGGGCACCCACGAAGAGCTGATGGCCCGGGGCGGAGAGTACGCCGGCCTCTACAATGCCCAGAAGTCGGCGGCGGTGTAAACCGCCGGGAAATGCGGGGAATGGGTTGACTTATGGAAAAGTTAATGATAACATACGTTTCCATAAGGGAGTAGTCGGCGCATTCTGCGTAGCGGAGCCAACATACTGGAGCGGCAGCTCCTGGCTTTGTTTTCAATGACGAGACTTATCTGTGCAAAGAGATAAGTCTCGTCATTTTTTGCCCCAACTGGAGAGAACGTGGGAGGAGTGGATACCTGTGAGCTTTTGGGAATGGTTTCTCATTGCGGTGGGCCTGTCTATGGACGCCTTTGCCGTGTCCATCTGCAAGGGCCTGTCGGTGGGGGCGGTCCGGGCCCGCCACGCCCTGACCGCAGGACTTTGGTTCGGCGGCTTCCAGGCGCTGATGCCCTTTCTGGGCTGGCTGCTGGGCAGCCGCTTTCAGGGACTGATCACCAGTGTGGACCACTGGATTGCCTTCGTGCTGCTGTGTGCCATCGGCGGAAACATGGTCCGGGAATCCCGGACATGCGGCGCATGCGGGGAGATGGACGCCTCCTTTGCACCCAAGGTCATGCTTCCCCTGGCCGTGGCCACCAGCATCGACGCCCTGGCCGTTGGAGTCACCTTTGCATTCCTTCGGGTGGACATTCTGCCCGCGGTATGCTTCATTGGGGCGGTCACCTTTGTATTTTCCTTTGCGGGCGTCAAAATGGGAAGCGTTTTTGGGGCCCGGTATCAGTCCAAGGCCGAGCTTTTCGGAGGCGGGGTACTGATCGGGATGGGGATCAAGATTTTGCTGGAGCACCTGGGCGTGCTCGGATGAGAGGAGAACGGGACATGACGCAGATGAGAAAAGTGCTGGCCGTGACGGAGGAGACCACCCTCCTCCCCTTCCTGCTCCGGGAGGTAACGGGCAAATCCCGGAATACGGTGAAAGGACTGCTCACCCGGCGGCAGGTCATGGTGGACGGGACGGTGGTCACCCGGTTCGACGCCCCTCTGCTGCCGGGGCAGCAGGTCACGCTTCTCCCGCCGGAGGCAGCCGGGGCGGCGGAGCTCCCCTTCCCGGTGCTCTACCAGGACCGGGATCTGATCGCGGTGGACAAGCCCGCCGGGCTTTTGTCCATGGGAAACGAGAAGGAGCGCACCCGTACCGCCTACCGTATGGTCTCTGACTATGTGAAGGCCAGGGAGCCGGGCGGGCGCATCTTTATTGTCCACCGGCTGGACCGGGATACCTCCGGAGTGCTGGTCTTTGCCAAAAATGAACGGATGAAGCGGGCCCTTCAGGACGACTGGGAGGCGCTGGTGCAGAAGCGGGGCTACGTGGCCGCCGTGGAAGGAGACCTCCCGGAGCCGGAGGGCACAGTCCGCTCCTACCTGCGGGAGACGGCCACCCATCTGGTCTACTCCGGACCCAGAGGAAAAGAGGGCCGGGAGGCGGTCACCCACTACCGGGTCCTGGCCCGGGGCAAAGGCTTCTCGCTGGTGGAGGTGACCATCGATACGGGGCGCAAAAACCAGATTCGGGTCCATATGCAGGACCTAGGATGCCTTGTGGCAGGGGACCGGCAGTACGGTGCCCAGAGCGATCCTATGGGGCGCCTGGCCCTTCACGCCCATGTGCTTCGGTTTACCGACCCCAGGAGCAAAAAGACCCTGGAGCTGAAGGCGTCTCTGCCGCTTGGGTTCCAGAAGCTCTTCCCCGGCGCGGAGCAGTGACACAGGCCGTTCCCGGGCGGCGGATGGGCGGGCGGTCACGGCGCTTGCCGGGTTCCGGGGGACGAAAGGGGCCGGCAGATTTTTTTGATATGCAAAGGGGCCGCACTGCGGCCCCTTTTTCTTGCCTTTCCAAGGGAAAACGGGTATCATAAGTAAGCTGTGGAAAAATATTTGGAAGGGAAGCGCGGATATGGATTTCAATGGCTGCAAGGATTTTTTGATGGAGACGGCGAAGACCCTGCTCGCCGCCGATTCCCCCAGCGGATTCACACAGAACGCGGTGGCGGCGGCGGAGCGGATCGCGGGCGCCCTGGGCTACGCCACGCGCCGCACCAATAAGGGCGGCCTGGTCATCGAGGTGCCCGGCCGGGAACACACCAAGCGGATCGGCCTGTGCGCCCATGTGGACACGCTGGGGCTTATGTGCCGGGCCATTACGGATAAGGGGGAGCTGATGATCACCAGGATCGGCGGCCCCATCCTGCCTACTCTGGATGGGGAGTACTGTAAGATCTACACCCGGGACGGACGGGTTTATACCGGCACCGTCCTCTCCCTCTCCCCTGCCGCCCATGTTTTCGACGATGTGCTCACCCGGCCCAGGGACGAGCAGAACATGGCCGTGCGCATTGACGAGAAGGTGCAAAACGCCGAAGAGGTGCGGGCCCTGGGCATCGAGGTGGGAGACTATATCTGCTTTGACCCCAAGACGACGGTGACGCAGAGCGGCTTCCTCAAGTCCAGGTTCATCGACGACAAGGGCTCCGCCGCCTGCCTGCTGGCCCTCCTGAAGCTGATGCGGGACGCCGGAACGGCGCCCCGGTATGACACGGAGATCCATTTCACCGTCTATGAAGAGGTGGGGCACGGCGGCGCCACCATCCCCGGTGATCTGGACGAGCTGTTGGCGGTGGATATGGGCTGTGTGGGCAGCGACCTCACCTGCACGGAGTATCAGGTCTCCATCTGCGCCAAGGACTCCTCCGGCCCTTATGACTACGACATGGTCTCCCGCCTGGTGGCGCTGGCGAAGGAGCGGGGGCTGGACTACGCGGTGGACGTCTATCCCCACTATTCCTCCGACGTGTCCGTCACATGGCGGGCGGGCAGCGACGCCAAGGCGGCCCTCATCGGCCCCGGCGTGCACGCCTCCCACGGCATGGAGCGGACGCACTGGGACGGAATGCGGAACACCATCGCGCTGGCGGCGGCGTATCTGGAGTGCGAGTAACAAACGGCGGAATGACCGCGCCGGAAGGCGCGTACAAGCGGTTTGCCCGAAGGGCAAAGCCTTGCCGCCGGGCGGATTCATTCCGCCCTGGCGGGTCTGGACAGCGGGGCCCCCGTGGGAGGCGGAGCCTCTCACGGGGCGCGGACGCACTGGGACGGAATGCGGAACACCATCGCGCTGGCGGCGGCGTATCTGGAGTGCGAGCAACAAGCGGCGGAATGACCGCGCCGGGGACAGTGCGAAATACAGCTCCTTTTTGCTTGTAAGAAGCGCGGTGATTTGATATAATAAAGGATGATTTTTTGAGATTTTGAGGGCTTGCCGATGAAATATAAAAAGTGGAACCAGGCCGCCCCGGACCGGAGCGCCGTCCTGGCGCTGGTGGAGGCAGGGCTGCCGGCCCTTGCCGCCACGGTGCTCTGCGCCCGTGGGGTGGATACGCCGGAGGCCGCTGCGGCCTTTCTGGCCGCGGCGGACGCCCCCCTCCACGACCCCATGCTCCTGCGGGATATGGACCGGGCCGTGGAGCGGATGGAACGGGCGCTGGCTGGAAATGAATACATAGCGGTGTACGGCGATTACGACGTGGACGGCATCACCTCCACCTGCCTGCTCACCCGGTTCCTCAGCGCTCGGGGCGCCCGGGTGCTCCCCTATATCCCCGACCGCCTGGAGGAGGGCTACGGCCTGAACCGGGAGGCCGTGGAGCTGCTGGCGGACAAAGGGGTCACCCTCATCGTTACGGTGGACTGCGGCATCACCGCTGTGGAGGAGGCGCGGTACGCCGCGTCTCTGGGTCTGGACGTGATCATCACCGACCATCACGAGTGCAAGGACGAACTGCCCCAGGCGGTGGCCGTGGTGGACCCCCACCGGCGGGACTGCGGCTATCCCTTCCCGTGCCTTGCGGGGGTGGGCGTGGCGCTGAAGCTGGCGCTGGCGCTCACGCCCGGGCCGGAGCGGGAGCGGGTCCTGAGCGAATATGCCGATCTTGCGGCCATCGGTACGGTGGCCGACGTCATGCAGCTTTCCGGAGAGAACCGCGCCATCGTGCGCCGGGGCCTCCAGGCGCTGGCACAAACCCGCCGGCCGGGGCTGAGGGCCCTCATCCGGGAGGCCGGGGCGGAGGGCAAGGCCCTGACCGCCTCCTGCATCGGCTTCACCCTGGCGCCCCGCATCAACGCGGCGGGCCGCATGGGCTGCGCTCCCGTGGCGGCGGAGCTGCTCCTCACGGAGGACCCCGGGCGGGCGGAGGCGCTCTCCCATGCGCTGTGCGCCCTCAACCGGGAGCGCCAGTCCATCGAGGGGCATATCTATGAGGAGTGCCTGGCCCGGCTGGAGCGGGAGAGTGCCGGACAGCGGCGCTCCATCGTACTCGCCGGCGAGGGCTGGCACCAGGGCGTGGTTGGCATCGTGGCCTCCCGTCTGGCGGAGAAATACGCCTGCCCCACATTCATGATTTGCGTCCAGGACGGCCGGGGCAAGGGCTCCTGCCGCTCCTTCGGGGGCTTCAACCTCTTCCGGGCGCTGGAATCCTGCGCCGATCTGCTGGATGGCTTCGGCGGCCATGCCCTGGCCGCCGGCTTTACGATCCTGGAGGAGCACATCGGCGCCTTCCGGCAGCGGATCGACCGCTGCGTGGAGGAGTGGACCGGCGAGCACGAGCTGGCGTCCGCTCTGGAGGTGGACGCCGAGCTGCCCGACGAGAATCTCCTCACCGTGGAGGAGGTGGCCGGACTGGACCTCCTGGAGCCCTATGGGGCCGGGAACCCCAAGCCGGTGTTCTCCCTCCCGGGCTGTACGGTCTCCTCCCTCACCGAGGTGGGCGGCGGGCGGCATCTGAAGCTGCGCCTGAGCCGGGGCGGCCATCTGCTGGACGCCATTTTCTTTTCCGTGGGCGCCGCGGAGACGGGCGTTGCCCCCGGCGACCGGATCGACGTCACGTTTACCCCCCAGATCAACGAGTTCCGGGGGAACCGGAGCGTACAGCTCCAACTGTGCGACCTGCGCCCCGCGCCCACCCGAATGGCGGCGGAGCAGGCCCTCTATGAGCGGCTGCGCCGGGGGGAGGCCCTTTCCGCCCAGGAGGCGGCGGCCCTCATCCCCAGCCGGACCGAATTTGCGGCGGTGTGGCGGTATCTCAGCGGCCACGCCCGCCTGGGCCGGGTGGAGGACACCGCCCGCCGCCTGGCCCGGGGCGTCTCCCGGACCTATGGCATCAAGGAGACCGTAATGCGGACCATGGTATGCCTGGAGGTGCTGGACGAGCACGGCCTCATTCAGGTGGAGCAGACCACCGACCATCTGCGCATCGACCTGTGCCGGGTGGAGGGCAAGGTGGACCTGGAGTCCTCCGACCTGATGAAGCGCCTGCGGCGCCTGGCGGAGGGCGGAACGCCCGGCACCGGCCCGGCGGGCGCTTCGGCGCGCCGCCCGATCTGAAGAAGGTGATTTTATGGACCCTGTCCTGGAGAGCTATTATGCTCTGGAGGAAAAAGTAAAACAATACAATCCGAATCTGGACACCAAGCGGCTTTTTGCCGCCTTCCAGTATGCGGACAACGCCCACTCCGGGCAGCTTCGGAAGGATGGGTCCCCCTTCGTCACCCACCCTCTGGCGGTGGCGGAGATCGTGGCCGAGCTGGAGCTGGATACCGACTCCATCATCGCCGCCCTTCTGCACGACTGCATTGAGGACACCGGCTCCACCCACGAGGAGATCGCCAAGCTCTTTGGTCCGGCGGTGGCCGACCTGGTGGAGGGGGTCACCAAGCTGACCCGGGTGCAGTATACCTCCAAGGAAGAGGAGCAGATGGAGAACCTCCGGAAAATGCTCATGGCCATGGCCAAGGACATCCGGGTGATCCTCATCAAGATCTGCGACCGGCTCCACAATATGCGCACCATGAACTACCAGTCCGCCCGCAAGCAGCGGGAAAAGGCCCTGGAGACCATGGAGATCTACGCGCCCATCGCCCACCGGCTGGGCATGCAGAAGATCAAATGGGAGCTGGAGGACCTGTCCCTCCAGTACCTGGACCCGGTGGGCTATCAGGAGATCAGCGACGAGCTGCTCCGCCGCTCCTCCGCCCATGAGGAGTTCATGGCGGGGATCCAGAAGAAGATCAAGGACCGCCTGGCGGAGGAGGGCATCAAGGCTACCGTCTATGGCCGGGTGAAGCACATCTACTCCATCTACCGGAAGATGTTCGCCCAGAACAAGACCCTGGACGAGATCTTCGATCTCTACGCCTTCCGGGTCATCGTGGACGACATCCCAGAGTGCTACAACGTCCTGGGCTGCATCCACGACCTCTTCAAGCCGGTGCTGGGCCGGTTCAAGGACTATATCGGCACCCCCAAGCCCAACGGCTACCAGTCCCTGCACACCACGGTCATCGGCCGGGAGGGCATCCCCTTCGAGGTGCAGATCCGCACCTGGGAGATGCACCACACCGCGGAGTACGGCATCGCCGCCCACTGGAAGTACAAGCAGGGCCTTGCCAACGACAAACTGGGCACCGAGGAGGCCTTCGAGTGGGTCCGCAAGCTGCTGGAAAATCAGCAGGACACCGACGCGGAGGAGTACGTCCGCACCCTCAAGGTGGACATGTTCGCCGACGAGGTGTTCGTCTTCACCCCCCGGGGTGACGTGGTGAACCTGCCCGCCGGGGCCACCCCCATCGACTTCGCCTACTCCATTCACTCCGCCGTGGGCAACGCCATGACGGGGGCCAAGGTGAACGGGCGCATCGTCACCTTTGATTACCAGCTCCAGTCCGGGGACATTGTGGAGGTTATCACCTCCAAATCCGCCCACGGCCCCAGCCGGGACTGGATGAAGATCTGCAAGTCCAACGAGGCGCGGAACAAGATCAAGCAGTGGTTCAAGAAGGAGCGCCGGGAGGAGAACATCGTCACCGGGCGGTCCATGTTCGAGTCCGAGCTCAAGCGCACCGGGATCTCCCTGGCCGCCATCACCAGCGAGGAGGTGCTGCCCCACCTCCTCAAAAAGGTGGGCTCCGGCTCCCTGGACGATCTGTACGCCGCCATCGGCTACGGCGGCATGACCGCCCAGAAGGCGGTGAACCGAATCCGGGACGAGCTGGGCCGCCTGACCCGGGATAAAAATGAGAAGGCCGCCGCCGAACGCCTGGCCTCCGAGGGGACCTCTCCCCAACTGGCCGCCCCCGCCAAGCTGATCCCCGGTGCCCGGCGCAGTGAATCGGGCATCATCGTGGAGGGGCTGGACAACTGCCTGGTGAAGTTCGCCAAGTGCTGTGCGCCCGTGCCCGGGGATCCGGTGGTGGGATTCATCACCCGGGGCTTCGGCGTGTCCGTCCACCGGCAGGACTGCCCCAACGCCGACCCGGCCCGGCGCAAGCCGGAGGAGGAGGGCCGGTGGGTGAAGGTCTCCTGGGGGGAGAGCGAGCTGGCCTCCTACCAGACCTCTCTGGAGATCTCCGCCAAGGACCGGGACGCCCTGGCCCTGGATGTGACCATGGCGCTCACCGCCGCGAAGGTCAAGGTGCAGAGCTTCTCCGCCCGCAGCCTCCCCGACGGGTACGCCATGGTGTCCATCGTGCTGGAAGTGCGGGACCGGAACGAGCTCACCAGCCTCATCAACAAGCTCGGCCAGATCTCCGGCGTGTACCAGGTGAAACGGGCCACGGGGTAAAACGAAGCGCGGAGCGCCCGGAGCAGCGCGGATGGACCGGAGCGAGGGCGAGCGGCGGGCCGCAAAGCGGCCCAAAGACCAGCCCGAGTCGGAGGGAAGCCGCGCGTCGCGCAGCCGCCGCAGCGTGACAGGAGAGAAGCGCGGAGCGCCGGGAGCAGGACAACAGCGAAACACGCAGACGAAAAAACAGGGCGGGCCGAGGCCCGGCGGCATTTTTCGCGGAGTGTTGAGCAGTTATCCGTCGCGGAGGGCGCGGAGCGTGACAGACCCGAAGCGCGGAGCGCCCGGGAGCAGGCGCACAGCAAGCCGCAAGGGGGCCCCGCAAAGCCGCAGGGCTTTGTGGGGAGAGGAGCCGGCTTATCGACCCGGCCATCCTTCCACAAAACGATTAGGGAGCAATGGAAATGCCTACAATAGAGATAGAGAGCAAGATAGCCGACGCCTTCCGGGGCGGGGAGATCCGCCGCCGGGAGCTGCGGCTCACCGGCGAGGAGGCCGCGTATATCCGTGCGCATTTCGCCGCCGTGGTCCTCCCCATGGAGCCGGAAGAGGGCAAGAGCTGGTATGAAATCACCTTTCGGGGAGCTGAAAACTGATGGAGACATCCTTCCTGCCCCTCCTGTTCGGCGGGGATATCAACGTGTACAGCATGGCCCGGGCCTTTCATGAGGCCTACGGCATCCGGTCCACCGCCTACGGCAAGTTTGCCACCGGCGTGTGCTATGAGAGCGCCATTTTGGACTACCGGGTCTGCGCCCAAAATGAGGACGGGCCCACGTTCTTCCAAAACGTGTGCGGCTATGCCGGGGAGCACCCGGACAAGACGGTGCTGGTCATCGGCTGCGGCGACAGCTATGTGAAGCTGGCGGCCCGCTACCGGGATCAGTTCCCCGCCAACGTGATCGCCCCCTACATCGACTACGATCTGATGGACCGGCTCACCAACAAGGAGAAATTCTATGAGCTGTGCGACCAGTTCGGCATCGACCACCCCGGCACCTTCGTCTACCGCCGGGAGATGGGCTATGACTTCCAGCTCCCCTTCGGCGCCCCTTACATCTGTAAGCCCTCCAACGGCGTGGCCTACTGGGAGCACGATTTCCCCGGCAGCGAGAAGGTGTTCTGCCTCCCCACCCGGGAGGCGCTGGAGACCACCCTGGACAAAGTCTACGCCGCCGGGTACCCCGACTCCATGATCATTCAGGAGTTCATCCCCGGGGACGACAGCTTCATGCGGGTGCTCACCTGCTACTCCGGCGCCGACGCCAAGGTCAGGCTCATGTGCCTGGGCCACGTGCTTCTGGAGGAGCACACCCCCCACGGCGTCGGCAATCACGCCGTCATCATCACCGAGCCCAACGACGAGCTGTGCGAAAAATTCCGGCTCTTTCTGGAGGCCCTGCACTTTACCGGCTTTTCCAACTTCGACATCAAGTACGACCAGCGGGACGGGAAATTCAAGGCCTTTGAGATCAACACCCGCCAGGGGCGCAGCAACTACTACGTCACCGGCGCGGGATACAACCTGGCACGGATTCTGGTGGAGGACCGGGTGGAGCACAGGCCCCAGCCGCTCACCGTCACCCACAACCGCTCCCTGTGGATGGTGGTCCCCCGCAGGGTGGCCTACGAGTACACCCCCAGGCGCTATCACCAGGAGATGCGCGCCCTCATCCAGGCGGGAGCGGTCACCAATCCCTTGCGGTACGGCCCGGATTCCGCCCTGAAGCGGAAGCTGAAGCTGGAGAAGAACCAACTGGGGCACTTCGTCAAATTCAAAAAGTACTACCACCGGCCGGAATAGGGCGGCGCCCGGCGGGGATGCAGGAGGCACAGGAATGGAACAAGAGCAGCGCCTGGGCATTTTGGGGGGGATGGGCCCCCAGGCCACCCAGGTCTTTTACCAGCGGATCCTGGACAAGACCGATGCATCCCGGGACCAGGAGCACGTGCCCACCCTGATCTGGAGCGACACCGGGATGCCCGACCGCACCCGGGCCATCCTCTCCGGGGAGACGGAGCCGGTTTTTGCCCGGCTGCTCTCCGGCGCCCGCCTGCTGGAGCGGGAGGGCTGCACCGTGCTGGCCATCCCCTGCAACACCTCCCATTTTTTTGCCGACCGTCTCCAGGCCGGGCTGCGGATCCGCCTTTTGAACATGGTGCGCCTCTCGGCGGCGGCCATGGCGGCCCGGGGATGTCGGCGGGTGGGCATCCTGGCCACCGACGGCACGGTGCGCACCGGCATCTACCAGCGGGAGTGCGCCGGGCAGGGCGTGGAGGCCGTGGTCCCGGGGCCCCAGGCCCAGGCCCTCACCATGAGCATCATTTACGACGAGATCAAGCGGGGAGAGAGCGGCTCCCGGGAGAAGTTCGCCGCCATCGACCGGGACCTCCGGTCCCAGGGGTGCGACGGCGCCATCCTGGCCTGTACGGAGCTGTCGGTGTACAAGGAGTATCACGGTGTGTCGGAGCTGTACCTGGACGCGATGGACGTGCTGGCCGAGGAGAGCATCCGGGCCTGCGGATATCCCCTACGGAGCGTGTAGCAGGAAGCGGAAGAGGGCCTCGCGGTCCGTCTCCTCCCGGTGGAACTCCGCCTCCTGATAGGCCTCGAAGAGACGGAGCTGCTCCGGAGACATAGTGCCCCGCAGGGCCTGCTCCAGGGCGCGGTCCCGGGGGGCCTCCGGGGCATGGGCCTCGACAAGATCGAAGATTTCAGATAGAATATCATTCACTGGAAGTATCTCCTTTCGGAGATATTATAATATCTCCATACGGATATAGTCAAGGGGGTAGGCATGGAAATTTTGGCGCAACGTATGCGGAGCTTGCGGAAAGAACGGCATATACGCCAGGAAGTCATGGCAGAGGCCCTTGGCGTCTCTATCAGCGCCTACCGCCGGTATGAGCTCAATGAGCGGGAACCCGCAGCTCCCTTCCTTGTGGACTTTGCCGACTACTTTGGCGTTTCAACGGACTACCTGCTGGGCCGCAGGGACGAACGGTTGTAGGGCCCCCAAGTTGTCCGCCTGCGGGCGGACGGGGATTGGAGGCCCCCCCTCCGGGGGCCAAACCCATTTCTTTTTCCCTTTGAAAAAGAAACGGTTTTGGATACCAAAGAAAAATGGGCTTTTACGGGGGCCATGGCACGGACCTACCAGGCAAGATCAACGGCGTCCATCGTCTTTACGCTCCCTGCGAGCACCAGCCCCGGCCGTTACGGCCTCCGTGGATGGAACACTGACGCGTTGGCGTCCTATCTTGGGAACGCCTGGTTTTACGACGAGCTTGATGGGTGCGTGCCGACGCGGGAGTCCGGCCCCTGGGGGGTGTCTCCAATAGGGGGGCCGGAGCCCCCCTGATTGGTCGTTTTTAAAAGGGGAGATTCCAAAGAGGGGGAAGATCGAAATCCCCCTCTTTGGCCCTTCTTTCCCGCCGCTTTCTTTGGGAAGAAAGCGGCGCCCCCGGAGGGCGGAACCCTCCGTCCCCGTCCCCCCCTCAGGGGGGATATTCTCATCCCGCCCGCTGGCGGACCTTCCCCCGTCCCCCGGAGGGGCGCCCCTCCCAGCCGGGGGGCAGCCCCCAAAAAACCAAAATGAGGTGACAATGATGGTCCTCCCCATCCGCCCGCTGGGCGATTACTGGCAGCTTTTACAGAAACACGGCCTCCTCTCCTCGGACAAGCCCCTCCCGGCGGAGCTGCTCTCCCGCCCGGTGCACCTGGTCTCCTGCGACTCCCAGGCCGTGGAGCCGGGGACCCTCTTCATCGTCAAGGGGGCCCACTTCCGGGGGCGGTACCTGGCGGACGCGCTGGAAAAAGGGGCCTTCGTCTACCTCTCCGACCATGTGTGGGAGGAGGCGGGCGCGGCCCCCTGCCTGCTGGTGCGGGACGTGCGCAGGGCTATGGCGCTGCTGGCCGACTTCTACTACGACCACCCCAGCGGCAAGCTCAGCGTGGTGGGGATCACCGGCACCAAGGGCAAGTCCTCCACCACGTACTACCTCAAATATATCTTTGACGAGTACCTCTCCGCCAGGAAAAAGCGGCCCAGCGGCGTCATCTCCTCCATCGACACTTTTGACGGCGTGGAGCGGTTCGAATCCCACCTCACCACGCCGGAGCCCCTGGACCTGGAGCGCCATTTTGCCAACGCCGTGTCCTCCGGCCTGGAGTACCTCACCATGGAGGTCTCCAGCCAGGCCCTGAAGTACGACCGCATGGACGGCGTGGATCTCTCCGCCGCCGTCTTTCTCAATATCGGCTATGACCACATCTCCCCCATTGAGCACCCGGATTTTGAGGACTACTTCGCCTCCAAGCTGAAGATCTTCGCCCACTCCGACCTGGCGGTGGTGAACCTGGACGCCGACGAGGTGCCCCGGGTCCTCAACGCCGCCCGGGAGCACTGCTCCAGGGTCCTCACCTTCTCCGAGCAGGACCCGGCGGCCGCCGTGTTCGGCTCCCAGGTCCGCAAGCAGGGCCACGACATCCTCTTCCGGGTCAAGACCCCCCGCTTCAGCCGGGAGTTCCGGCTGACCATGCCGGGGCTCTTCAACGTGCAGAACGCCCTGGCCGCCATCGCGGTGTGCGAGGGCCTGGGCATCCCGGAGCAGTGCATCTACGTGGGCCTCATGAAGGCCCGGGTGCCCGGCCGCATGGAGGTCTATCAGAATGCCAACGGGCGCATCACCGCCATTGTGGATTACGCCCACAACCGCCTCTCCTTTGAGAAGCTCTTCCTCTCCGTGAAGGAGGAGTACCCTGGCCGGCGGGTAGTCATCGTCTTCGGCTGTCCGGGCAAAAAGGCTCTGGACCGCCGGAAGGACCTCAGCGAGATCGCCGCCCGGTACGCCGATCTGGTGGTCATCACCGAGGAGGACCCCGGCGAGGAGGACGTGCTGGATATTTCCCGGGAGATGGCCGCCCATGTGGAGAACGTGGGCTGCGACTACTCCATCGAGCCCGACCGGGGCGAGGCCATCCGCATGGCCGTCATGGGCAGCGAGACGCCCACCGTCATTCTCATCACCGGCAAGGGGGCGGAGACCCGCCAGAAGCGGGGCACCGCCTATATCGACTGCGTTTCCGATGTGGAGTACACCAAGCGGTACCTCCACGAATACGACGTGAGCCACCATCTGGACGGCATGGAAAAGGTACTGGGCCTTTTGGACACCCTGCCCCGTCTGGCCGAGAGCGCCGGCAGGACGGTGGTGCTCAAATACGGCGGCTCCGCCCTGGGCGAGAACGGCGCGGTGGACTCCATCCTCCGGGACGTGGCCGCCCTCCAGATGGCGGGAGTCCACGTGGTCCTGGTCCACGGCGGCGGCAGGAGCATCACCGGCTGGCTCTCCCGCATGGGGGAGGAGAGCGTGTTTCGGGACGGCTACCGGGTCACGGACGACACCGCCATGGACGTGGCGGAGATGGTCCTCTCCGGCCAGGTCAACAAGCAGGTGGTATTGGCTCTGCGGAAGCTGGGGGTGAAGGCGGCCGGCGTCTCCGGAAAGGACGGCGGCATCCTGAAGGCCAGATGCAAGGACCCGGCCCTGGGCCACGTGGGGGAGATCGTCTCCGCCGACGCCGCCCTCATCCGGACGCTGCTCACCGGGGGCTATGTGCCCGTGATCTCCCCGGTTGCCGCGGGGGAAAGCTGGGAAAGCTATAACTGCAACGCCGACGACGCGGCCTGCGCCGTGGCCGAGGCGCTGAAGGCGGACAAGCTGGTTTTCCTCACCGACGTGGACGGCATTCTGATGGACAGCCGCAACGCCAAGACGGCCATCTCCTCCCTCACCGCCTCGGAGGCCAGGGAGCTGCTGGACAGTGGCCTCATCCAGGGCGGCATGGTGCCCAAGCTGAGAAGCTGCGTCCGGGCCCTGGAGAACGGCGTGTCCAAGGTGGCTGTGCTGGACGGACGCATCGACCATGTGATGCTGCTGGACGCCGTGTCCGGCCAGACCATGGGCACCACGCTTCGCCGGGACGAGGCATGAATTTCCTGCGCTGCGGCGCGCCAGGACAACAGGCAGATCAGCGGCGCATGAGGCTTTCGCGCATGTGGGCCGACCCGGCCCGCAAAATCGACTTGTAAGACGAGGTATACATGGAAGAAGCATATAATACGCAGGTCCTCCCCAACGGGGTGCGCATCGTCACCGAGCACGTCCCCTCTGTCCGCTCCGCCTCCCTGGGCATCTGGGTGGGGACCGGTTCCCGTAGCGAGAAGCCGGGCGAGGGCGGGGCCGCCCACTTCATCGAGCACATGGTGTTCAAGGGCACCGAGCGGCGCACCGCCCGGCAGCTCGCCCAGGAGATGGACGCCATCGGCGGCCAGGTGAACGCCTACACCACCAAGGAGTGCACCTGTTTTTACGCCCGCAGCCTGGACGAGCATCTCAGCCGGGCCATGGATATGCTCTGCGACATGGTGTTCTGCTCCCGGTTCGACGAGCAGGACGTGCAGACCGAGCGGGGGGTCATCCTGGAGGAGATCGGGATGTACCGGGACAACCCGGAGGACCTGTGCTCCGAGCGGCTGATGGGGGCGGTGTACAAGGGGACGCCCCTGGCCCGGCCCATCCTGGGGAAGCGCGCCAGCCTGGAGAAGATGACGGGGGCGTGGCTCAGGGAGTATATGCGCGCCCACTACCTGCCGGGGGACATTGTGGTGTCCTTGGCGGGCAGCTTTCCGGAGCTGGTGGTGGAGGAGCTGAAGGCGCGCTTTCTGGCGCTGGAGGGGGGAAAGTCCCCCGCCCCCCGGCCCGCGGGCTACACCCCTGCCTTTACTCTGAAAAAAAAGTCCATCGAGCAGAACCACCTGACCCTGGCCTTTCCCGGCCTCCCATACGGGCATAAAAAGCGCTTTGTGCTCCAGCTCCTCTCCTCCATGCTGGGCGGCGGCATGTCCTCCCGGCTCTTTCAGGAGGTGCGGGAGCGGCGGGGGCTTTGCTACTCGGTGTATACCTACGGGGCGGGCCACGCCGAGACCGGCGTTTTCGCCATCTATACCGCCCTAGGCAAGGAGACCGAGGCCCAGGCCCTGGAGACCATCTGCCGTACCATCCGGGACTTTGCCGAGCACGGCCCCACCGCCGAGGAGCTGGACCGGGCCCGGGAGCTCTCCAAGGCCAATGTGCTCATGGGACTGGAGTCCACCCAGTCCCGCATGAGCGCCCTGGGCCGCGGGACCCTCCTCCAGGACCGCCCTCTCACCACCGATGAGGTCATCGAGGCCTATAACGCCGTCACGGCGGAGGACGTGCGGGCGCTGGCCCGGGAGCTGTTTGATTTCAGCCGGGTCTCTCTCTCCGCCGTGGGCCGGGTGGGGGACGAGGATTACTACCGGGGACTCATAGAGGGATGAGATAAAAAAGGGCGTACCGCATGTATAAGCGGTACGCCCTTTTCTGTCGGGTCGGATCAGAGGCGCTCCAGCGCCTCGGCCACGCCGGCCATGGGATTGGGCTGGTATTCCTCCACCCTGCCCTCGTCGCAGGCGGCGGCCAGCGCCGGGTCGATGGGGAGCTTGGCCAGGACCTTCAGGCCCAGCCCGGCGGCCACCTGCTCCACCTTGCTTTCGCCGAAGAGGGCGTGCTCCCCGCCGCAGTCGGGACACTTGAAGTAGCTGTAGTTTTCCACCAGCCCCAGAATGGGGATGTTCATCATCTCCGCCATTTTCACCGCCTTGGTGACGATCATGGACACCAGGTCCTGGGGAGAGGTGACCACGATCACGCCGTCCACGGGCAGGGACTGGAACACGGTGAGGGGCACGTCGCCGGTCCCGGGGGGCATATCCACGAACATATAGTCCACATCGCCCCAGATCACATCGGTCCAGAACTGCTTCACCGTGCCGGCGATGACGGGCCCCCGCCAGATCACCGGGTCGGTCTCGTTCTCCGTGAGGAGGTTGAGGCTCATGAGCGCCACACCGCCCTTGCTGACCGCGGGATAGATGCCCAGCTCGCTGCCTACGGCGTGCTCATGGATGCCGAAGGCGGTGGGGACGGAGGGGCCGGTGATGTCGGCGTCCAGCACGGCCGTCTTTTTGCCCAGCCGGGCCATGGCGGCGGCCAGGGAGCAGGTGACGGTGGACTTGCCCACGCCCCCCTTGCCGCTTACCACGGCGATGACCTTGCCAACGCTGGAGAGCTCATTGCAGGGGGCGTGCAGGTCCATGGGGGTGGTGCGCTCCCCGCAGCTCTCGCCGCAGGAGGAGCAGTCATGGGTACATTCGGACATGATCGTGATGTCTCCTTTTCGTATCGAAGTTTGGGGAATTACAGGATCAGCTGCGGGCGGGATCGTTCCGCCCGCGGCCGCGTCAATAGGAATAGCTGCCGCCGCCGATGAATTCCCGGATCAGGGAGTCCTGAGGCACCAGGGCCGGGTCCAGGGGCTCAAAATAGTCGAAGGACTTCACCAGCGCCTGGAGCTCCGCATAGCGCTCGTTGTCCGGGGATACCTGGTCCACCGCCGCCCGCAGGGGCGCGGCGTAGTTGGCGAAGACCGGAACCTCGTACCGGAGGGAGGAGTCAATGACCACATTGGCCCGGTCCTTGAAGGGGGAGATGTGGAGCTTTTCGCCCCGGCGGACATTGTACCACATGGAGAGGGTCTCCACCAGGTCCGTGCCCCGGAAATTGTAGTCCCGGACGGCCCGGCGGGAGATGCGCATCCAGGTGCCCTTGAACCGCAGCGCCTCCCCCTCCAGAATGTTGGAGCGGGCGGAAATATAGAGCGTGGTGGCCTCGGGGTGGCGGCCGGCGATGTCGTCGTTGAGGGCGTGGATGCCCTCGAAGATGGCGATCTCGTTTTTGCCCAGCTTCAGGGGGGTGCCCCGGCTGTCGTTGCGCATCTGGCGGGCAAACTCAAATTTGGGGACCACTACCCACTCCCCGTGGGAGAGCTTGGTGAAGGTGTCGTCCAGCAGGTCCATGTCCAGGAGCCTGGGAGACTCGTAGTCGATGTCCCCCTCGGCGTTCCGGGGCGCGGTACGCCGGTCCAGAGTCTTGAAGTAGTTGTCCATGGAGATGGTGTGGGTGTTCACGCCCCGGCGCTCCAGCTCCTGCTCCAGCTTCAGGGCCGTGGTGGTCTTCCCAGAGCCGGATGGGCCGGAGAGAAGCACGATGGGACTCTGCTTCATCCGCTCCAGGATGCGGTCGGCGGCAGATTCCAGCCGCGTCTGGTACACGCCGTCGCACTCGGCCACGAAGGCCGCCGGGTCGGTGCGCAGCTTGCGGTTGATCTCCTCTAGCTGATAGGCCATGTGATATCCTCCTTTTGGGCGACGATGGCGTCGATATGGTCGATATATTCCTTGGGATACTTGGGGTTGGAGAGGCGCACCAGACTTCCTGCGCCGTGATCGATGAGCTTGGTCACGCCGCCGGCCCCTAGGGAAAGGATGGTGTGGAGCTCCTCCATCATGCAGATGTTGTAGAGGCTCTCGCCGCCGGGACGGCACCAGCCCACATTTTCAAAGCCGCCGGACATATACTTCTGGCGGTAGAGATAATAGGGCGTATAGCCAGACCCACGCAGCGTTTCCCAGGCGTAGTCCAGCATGGCCGACACCTCCCCCGGACTGGGGAGGCCGCCGCCTTCCGCCATGAGGCGGGAACCCTTTTTGAGGGCCAGGGTGTGGACGGTGACGTTTTCCGGGGCCATCGCCACCACCTGGTCCAGGGAGCGGCGGAAGCCCTCCGCCGTGTCCAGGGGGAGGCCGGCGATGAGGTCCATGTTGGCATAGGGGAAGCCCGCTTCCCGCACCAGGGCCCAGGCCCGGCGGATATCGTCTGCGGCATGGGCCCTGCCGATGGCCCGGAGGACGTGGTCCTCCATGGTCTGGGGGTTTACCGATACCCGGGTGCAGCCCCTTGTCCGGAGGACGGCCAGCTTTTCAGCCGTGATGGTGTCCGGCCGTCCCGCCTCCACGGTATACTCCACACACGCGGAGAGATCCACGGCCTCCTCCAACTCCCCCATCAGCCGGTCAAGCTGAGGGGCGGAAAGGGTGGTGGGGGTGCCGCCGCCGAAGTAGACCGAGCGCACCCGCCGCCCCCCGCGGCGCAGCGCGGCACCGGCGGCCCGGACCTCCCGGCACAGGGCATCCAGATAGGGCTCGAGCATGTGCAGGGACCTCCCCGCGTCGGCGGAGATAAAGGAGCAGTAAGCACAGCGGGTGGGACAGAAGGGAATGCCCACATAGAGGGAGACGTCCCCGGGGGCCAGGGAGCCCTTCGCCGCCAGGGAGGCTTGGGCGCAGTCCAGAGCCAGCCGCCGCCGGGGGGCGGAGACGTGGTAGAGTTCCCGCAGGCGACGCTCCGCCTCCCGCACCGTAAGGCCCCGCTCCAGATCACGGGTGGGCAGCTTGACCGGGCGCACGCCGGTCAGGGCCCCCCAGGGGGGCTCACGGCCCAGCGCGTCGGTGCCCGCCCGGTAAAAGGCGTTTTTCAGAACGCGCTGAAGCACACGGTCCTGTTCCAGCCGGCCGGCTTCGGGCCCCGGCGCCGGAGCCCGGGCATAGCGGCTGTAGACTGCGCCGCCGTATGTGAGCACCGCGTGAGCGGTGACCTGCCGCGGACCCACGGAGAGGCGGAGAAGCAGCGCGTCCTCCCCGGAAAGGGGCGGCGCATCCGGATACTCCGGACGTTCGCCGGGGAACAGCGTCAGCAGCATCTGCTCGGCGGCATATTTGTAGTTGTGACCGTTCAGGTAGAGCTTCATAGACTCCTCCAGACACAGATGCTGCTGACGCCCGCGCCGTTTGGCGCGGACCAAGCGTTTTGGCCGGAGGCCAAAACCTTGCCGCAGGGACAATTCATTTGGCCCGAGGAAGAAAAAGAACCGGGGCCCCCACGGGATGTCCCATCCCGTGGGGACAGCAGCATCTGTTCGGCGGCATATTTGTAATTGTGGCCGTTCAGGTAGAGCATCACGGCTGCTCCGCCAGGGCCTCCATCAGATAGTAATTGCTTCTCCGTTCCGCGTCCAGGGTGGAGAGCCCTTCGTGGCCGGGGCAGACCCGATAGTCGCCGGCAAGCCTGCCCAGGCGGGCCAGGGAGGTCATGATCTCCTGATAGCTGCCTCCGGGCAGATCGGTGCGCCCGCAGGAGCCCCGGAACAGCGTGTCGCCGGTGAACAGGATGTCGCCGGTCTTCAGCACCACGGAGCCTTTGGAGTGGCCGGGGGTGTGGAGGACCTCCACAGTCAGGCCGCCCACCGCCACAGTGTCGCCCTCGTCGTAAAAGCGGAGGACTTCCCGGGGGAGCGGCGGGAACATGGTCGGGTTGACCCCTTCGGCGTCGGCGCGGTGGAGATAGACCGGCGTGCCGGGGAAGGCCGCTTCCAGCCCGGCCACGCCGCCGGTGTGGTCATAGTGGCCGTGGGTGAGCAGGATGGCCTTCAGGGCGAGCCCGGCCTCCCGGATCATGGACAGGATCTCATTGGGGTCCCCGCCGGGGTCAATCATGGCGCAGGCCTTGGAGGTCTCGTCCCCCAGCAGATAGCAGTTGGTGCCGATGGGCCCCACGGGCATGGTTTTGACGATCATAAGCACACGCTCCTCACATGTTGTCGGTATCAAACAGAATGGTCACCGGTCCGTCGTTGACGGAGGCGACCTGCATATCAGCGCCAAAGCTCCCGTGCTCCGGCGGAAAACCCAGCCGGCCACAGGCGGAGAGAAACCGCTCGTAAAGGGGGACGGCCACATCCGGCTTGGCCGCGCCGGTAAAGCCGGGGCGGCGGCTCTTGGTATCGGCATACAGGGTGAACTGGGAGACCACCAGGAGGCGACCGCCTACGGCGGAGAGATTCAGATTCATCTTCTCGTTTTCATCCTCAAAGACCCGCAGGCCCACGATCTTGTCGGCCAGCTTGTCGGCCTGGGCCTCTGTGTCGTCGGGCCCCACGCCCAGCAGCACCAGAAAGCCGCGGCCGATCTCGCCCACGACCTTTCCCGCGATGGTCACCGATGCGGAGGCCACCCTTGTCACAACTGCTCTCATGCTTACGCTCCGTTCCGGGCGGCGGAGCCGCCCTGTATCTTTTTGTTATCGGTATTCCCGCTTCATCCCCCTGGCATACAGGGGGTCGAGGTCGAAGACGGCGATGTCGCCGGGCTTGCACTTGAGCTCGGTCACATCCACCAGCGTCTCCAGCGCCCCGATCTGGCCGATGACCATGGCCCGCTGGTCTCCGATGTGGACGGACTGTCTCCGGGTCCCCCACCAGTAGCGCAGCAGGGCGGCCAGGCCGCTCTCCCCGGGCCGCTGGGCGCCGAGGCCGTTCTGATATCCCACGGGCAGTACGGCCACCCGGGTGGGCTTTTTCATCGTGATGAGGCGGCTGTTGCCCACAGTATGGCCCTTGGGGAGCCAGCGGATCTCCTCCAGCGTAGCCTCGCCATAGCCCACCTTCTGGAGGCCGTCGCCCCTTGTGCGTCGGCACCGCCCCAGAAAGGCGGAGGCCACCCGCACCGCATCCAGCCGGGCGAATTCGTAGTTCATCAGTGCGCTGGAGCCGGCGGCATGGATCACCCCGGTCTCGAACCCGGCGGCGTGGACGGCCTCCACCACCCGCTGGAACTCCTCCAACTGGGCGGACGCGCCCCGCTCTCCGCCCGCTGCGGCGTGCATCTGGGTATAGATGCCGGAGATGGCCACGTTGGGAAGGTAGCGGTACATGGACAGGATCTTGTCCGGCTCCCCGGAGAGAAACCCTCCGTAGCCCATGCCGGTGTCCACCTGAATGTGGGCCTCCACCACGGTGGAGCGGGCCTCCGCCAGGCCGTTGAGCGCAACGCCGGTGTCATAGGAGCCGATGGTACATACGGCGTTCAGGTCGATGAGCTGCTCCAGCTCCTCCCGGTCCGTCGTGGAGCGGAGCATCAGGATCTCCTCGTCCACAAAGCCGGCCTTCCGCAGGGCGGCGGCATCCGAGGGCTCGGACACGGCAAAGCGCCCGATCCCCTCCTCACGCAGGAGCTTTGCCATTTCGAGCAGGCCGGCCCCGTGGGCGTCTCCGGTGAGGACGGCGTAAATGGCGGCGGCGCCCGCCTTCTCCTTGATTACGGCGGCATTGCGCCGGATGGCTTCTCTCTCTAGTACCAGGGCTTTCACGGCGGGGCCTCCCTCCCAATTTTGAGCCGAAGCGACGATTGTACCTATTATATCACCCGCCGGTGGGCAACGTCAATGAAAGGGCGCGCCGGAGGAAGAGATGACCTTATCCGCCGGCGGCGCAGAAGCCCCGAAAGGACGGAGAAATCCTCCCAATGGACGGAGAAGCCGACCGGCGGGGGACTGCCGATTGACAGTTTTGAGAAAATGAGAGTATAATGAATACATTCCACATTACAAACGCAGGGGGACGGGATCCTATGAGCGGTGCGAACGATCAGATCAGAATCGTACAGGAGACGGTGGCGGGGAAGGAGATCACCTTTGCCCATGTGATCGGCGGGCCCGCGCCCATCATCTATCAGAAGCTGGGCCTCAATCCCTCTGTGGATTACGGCACCTCCGCCATCGGCATCATGAATCTGACGCCGCCGGAGTCCGCGGTGATCGCGGCCGATATCGCGGTCAAGAGCGGAGATGTATATCTGGGCTTTGCCGACCGCTTTACCGGCACCGTGATCATCACGGGGGAGCTGGCGGACGTCACCACGGCGCTGACGGAGATCGTGAATTACTTCCGGGATGTGCTGGGATACGTCGTGTGCAATATCACAAAGAGATAGGAAGTTCAGCTATGGGGAGCCGCATGACACGGGAGGAGCTCCTGGAGAGGGTGTTCTCCCGGAAATATGAAGAGCTGAAGGGGAAGGACCTGCGCCTAGTCCGGGTAAAGGTGATCGGAAGGGAGATTTCCCTGGCGCAGCTCATCGGCGTGTCCGAGACGAGGATCTATCAGAACCTGGGCCTCCACATCGGGACCCACCAGGGCGAGGACCACACCGGGGAATCCATCGGCCTGCTGCACATCACGCCGTGGGAGGCCACGGTGGCGGCGGCGGACATCGCCATGAAGAGCGGCGATGTGGAGCTGGGCTTTTTGGACCGGTTCAGCGGGGCGGTCATCCTTCTGGGCTCCCGGGCGGAGGTCAGGAGCGCCATGGAGCATGTCCTCGCGTTCTTCCGGCACGAGCTACACTTCACCGTCTGTGAGATCACGGAGAGTTAAAGGCGAACATGAAAAAATTATTTTTGATGGGGCGGAGCGAGGCGGGAAAGACCTCCCTGACCCAGGTGCTCAAGGGCGAAGAGCTCCACTACCATAAAACCCAGTACACCAACACGGGGGCCGATATCATCGACTCTCCCGGCGAGTACTCGGAGACCAAGCGGTGCGGACTGGGGCTGGCCTGTTTTTCCTTTGAGGCGGATGTGCTGGCCCTGCTGATGGCGGCCGATGAGCCCTTCAGCGTGTTTGAGGCGAACTGCCAGTGCTTTACCAACCGGCCGCTCATCGGTATCATTACAAAGATCGACTCCCCCTTCGCCAATGTTCCCATGGTGAAAAACTGGATGGTCAATTCCGGCTGTGAGCGCATTTTTGAGGTGAGCAACATCACCCGGGAGGGCATCGGGGAGCTGCTGGACTATCTGAAGGAGGACCCCGTCAGGCTGACCCTGCAGCAGGCGAAGGACAGGCAGCGGCTGGGTCTTACAGAGTGGGAGGACGCCTCCCAATACGGTATGGCGTGAGAAAGGGCCGGCCTTTTTCCCAAACAGGGAAAAAGGCCGGCCCTGATGCTTCACAGGACCGCGGCCCGGACGGGCTCAGCCCAGATCCTGCCCCAAGTCCTGGAGAGAGCCGTACATGCCGCCGAAAATAGCGTTTACCAGCTCGAACGACGGGGCGATCTTCCAGTGGTCCTCCTCATAGGTGAGCTCCAGAGTCACGGTGTTGGTCACCGTCTGGATGTCCTGGCTGTCCAGAAGGCCGGAGAGGATATCCGCCAGGGCGGCGGTCTGCTCCTCCTCGGTGGGCTGCTGGTCTTCGGGCAGGAAAATGGTGGACATCGTCTGGCTGAAGGCCTCCTGGAGAAAGGCCGCGATCAACGCGCCCAGGTCCCGGTTGGTGATCTCCGCCGTTATGGCGGCGCTGTCGCCCTCCTCCTTGACATCGGTGAAGGTCCAGAACAACCCCTCGGTGAAGCGGGGCATCATCTGCTCCATCGCGTCGTCAGCGGCGGAAGCCGTCTCTTCCGGCGCTTCCTCTCCGCCCTGCAGAATTTCGGAGCCGAAGTAGGCGCCCGCCGTCTTTTCATCCCACTTCTGCACCGCCGTCAGGGCGTTGTCCGCCGCCTGTTCGGCGCTCTCCCGAGAGGGCGCGCAGCCCGTTAGTCCCAGGAGCAGCGCCAGGGCCGTCAGGCCGGCCGCAAGTTTCCGGTTCATTTTGTCTCCTCCTCCAAAATCATGTTTGGGGTCCAGGGCTATCGTAGCACAGGGGACGGGAAGGCGCAACCGGAAACCCGCCTCCCTTCTTGTCGTTTGCGCTGCAGCCGGCCATCCGCACGAGGAGGCGCCAATGGAGCGCACATCATGTCGCTTTTTCCCGGCACTCGCTGCACGCGCCGTCGTGAACAGAAATAATGCCGCCGCATTTGGAACAGGTATAGGTCTCTTTCTGTGTCTGCATAAACATATCTAACCCGTGCCGCTGTACGAACCTGCTGTTTTCAATAAGGCTTGCCTGATATCTTTTGTTGTAGCTTTTTTCAAGATTTTTTATAAATTTGCAGGGAAAATCGGAACACGCAAAACAGTACGGCAGCCCTTTTTGTTCAACGCAGTCCTTTATCCCGCATTTTTGGCAGTGCCCGGGCTTCCCCATATCGCTGTTCAGACAGCCGGCGCATGGCTTGGGGTGGGAACAGTGCCGATAACAAACCATACAATTCATTCCGCAGGGAGCGAACATAGCGGTATCGATCTTTTCTTCCGGCATTTTCATAACGCGCGTCTCCTCTCCTGTGACCCCCGGCTTGTCGGGTTTATTATACCATGCCGCAGGACCCTCCTCAACCGGGACTTTTGCCGGAGTCGGTCCGGACGGGATACGGCGCCTGACGCAAAACGGGACGGGCACTTCGCTCCTTGTGTAAGCAGTCAACCTATCTTTTTGCAAGTGCCCCATATAATTCCGGACGCCTGTTTTCCAAATTCTGATGCTCCCGTTTTTGAAATTCCCTTAACATATCGATATCTAGCTCGGCAAGGAACAGTCCTTCTGACGCATCCGTCTCTAGGATGCAGGTATCTCTTGATTCTGACAGTCCCGGCAGATATACCACGCCGTCAAACAAGGTGGAATGACCATTACAATCCGGGTACGGGGCTGGATAATTGCAGGTTGCAATCGCAAACATATTTTCATATGCGCGTCCCCGGAGTTGTGACAGCCGGTTGATCTCCATTGGGCAGGCGTTCGGCACAAGCACCAGCTCCGCCCCTTTGAGCATTGGTATTCTGGCACTTTCCGGAGATTCACGGTCATAGCAGATCATGGACCCCACTTTGAGTTTTCCCTTTGCCGTATCCAACTCGGCAACAATAAACTCATCCCCTGCACACAGTACACTCTCATCATCCGCTTCTCCAAAATTGCAGATATGTACTTTGGAATACTTGTAAACGGATTTTCCATGACGGTCATAAAGACAAATTGTATTTCGCGGCTTGGGCTTGCATCTTTCCAGAAAGGTGATTCCAATCGCCATATCCAGCTCCTTTGCAAGTTCCGCATAGCATGTGACAAATTCACCGTCGGTCGGAATTGCCAGCTCGTTCAACTTTTTCAAATCGTGAGGGATATGATACCCACAGCTCCACATCTCTGGAAACAAGGCAATATCGGCGCCCAGTTTTCTAGCCTCTTTACAATAATGAATCCCTTTTTCCATATTTTCTTCCACGCACTCAGATGGGAGCAGTTGGAGAAATGCAATTTTTATCATACTATGGACATCTCCTCAAAGATTGCTTTGTTTCTCTGAGTATAACACGGTAAATTTGACTTTCAAACTGTGGTTAGTGAAATCGACGGAGTTTAATTCCAGCAACACTTAAGGTAAAAGGGGAGGCGCTTTCCACCCTTGTGTTTTCCCGGGGGAAATGATAAAATAATCTGAAAAATTGTTTTTCAATGGAGGCGCCGCTTTGAATCAGACCACCACACGGATCTCCGGGGAGGAGATCGCCCGACAGAAGGATTTCTGCGCCCAGATCAAGGCCATGAACGCCCCCCTCCCGGCCCGGCCTCTGGCCTTTGTGGACACCTACGGCTGCCAGCAGAACGAGGCCGACTCCGAGCGCATCCGGGGGTACCTCACCGAGATGGGGTACGGCTTTACTCAGGACGAGGCCGCGGCGGACGTAATCGTCATCAACACCTGCGCCGTCCGGGAGCACGCCGAGCAGCGGGTGCTGGGCAATGTGGGGGCCCTCACCCACACCAAGCGCAAGAATCCCAATCAGATCATCTGCCTATGCGGCTGCATGATGCAGGAGCCCCATGTGGCGGAGAAGATCCGGCAGTCCTTCCGCCATGTGGACCTGGTCTTCGGGCCCCATGCCCTTTGGCGCTTTCCTGAGCTCCTCTGGCGCATCCAGACGAGGAGAGGGCGCATCTTCGAGACCCCCGACGAGCCCGGCTCCATCGCCGAGGGACTTCCCGTCCGGCGGGAGGGGACGGTCAAGGCCTGGGTCTCCATCATGTATGGGTGCAATAACTTCTGTTCCTACTGCATCGTCCCCTATGTCCGGGGCCGGGAGCGCTCCCGCCGCCCGGAGGACATCCTGTCCGAGGTAAGGGAGCTGGCCCGGGCCGGATACAAGGACATCACCCTGCTGGGGCAGAATGTGAACTCCTACGGCAAGGACCTGCCTGAGGATGTGGACTTCGCCTGGCTCCTGCGGGAAGTAAACGCCGTTCCCGGCGATTTCCTCATCCGGTTCATGACCAGCCATCCAAAGGACGCCTCGGAGCGGCTCTTCGACGCCATGGCGGCATGCGAAAAGGTGGCCCCCCATCTCCACCTCCCCTTCCAGGCGGGAAACGACCGGGTGCTCCGCGCCATGAACCGGGGCTACACCCGGGAGCACTATCTGGGCCTTATCCGGGCGCTGCGCGCGCGCATCCCGGACATCGTACTCACCTCTGACATCATTGTGGGTTTCCCCGGTGAGACCACGGAGGAGTTTGAGGACACGCTGAAGGTGCTGGAGGAGGTGCGTTTCGACGCCCTCTTTACGTTTATCTACTCCCCCCGGGAGGGGACACCGGCCGCCCGGCTGCCCGACCCGCTCTCCAGAGAGGAAAAGGCAGCCAATTTCCAGCGCCTGGTGGACCTCCAGAACGCCATTTCGGCGGAAAAGCAGGCCGCCTATGTGGGAAAGACCCTGCGCTGCCTGGTGGACGTGGTGTCCGAGGACCCCCGTCACAACCTCAATGCCCGGACGGCGGGGGGCAGGCTGGTCCACTTCTCGGGCGACCCCGCGCTGCTGGGCAGCTATGTGCGGCTGAAGATCACGGGGGCCTCTACTTGGGCCCTCTTTGGGGAACCGGCGGACTGATCCGCCGGCCTCTCCGCCCCGGCGCAAATCCGGAAAAAGGAGAAAAGAGCATGGCTGAGCTGACCCCCATGATGAAGCAGTACAATCAGATGAAGGCGGAGCACCCCGACTGCATCCTGATGTTCCGGCTGGGCGACTTTTATGAGATGTTCAACGAGGACGCCAAGCTGGTGTCCAAGGAGCTGGACCTCACCCTCACCACCCGGGACCGGAACAAGCCCGCCGAGGAGCGCACCCCCATGTGCGGCGTGCCCTACCACTCGGTGGAGGCCTATCTGGCCCGGCTCATCGCCAAGGGGTACAAGGTGGCCATCTGCGAGCAGATGGAGGACCCTGCCCTGGCCAAGGGGCTGGTGGACCGGGATATCATCCGCATCGTCACCCCCGGTACCGTGATCGACGCCTCCATGCTGGAGGAGGGGAAGAACAATTTCATCGCCGCCGTCTGCCGGACCGGGTCCGGCGCGGGGGCATGCTTCTGCGACATCTCCACCGGCGAGGTGTCCGCCACCGCCTTTTCGGGGCGGGACTGGCAGGAGCACCTCTTCAACGAGCTGGGGCGCTTCGCCCCCCGGGAGGCGGTGCTGGACACGGCCGCCTCGGAGGATGTGGAGCTGCGGGAATTCCTGCGCCTCCGGCTGGACTGCCGCTGTGAGCTGGGCCGGGAGGAGGATTTCGCCCCCGACCGGGCCATGGAGACGGCCCGGAAGCAGTTCCGCACCGGCCTGGAGGACCTTCCCGGCGAGGCGGAGGCCGCGGTCCGGGCCTGCGGAGGACTGCTCATCTATCTCTATGAGACCCAGAAGACCGACCTGTCCCATCTCACCGCCTTCCGGTACTACACCGGGGGGGAGTTTATGGAGCTGGACCTTACCGCCCGGCGAAATCTGGAGCTCACCGAGACCATGCGCGGCAAGGAGAAGAAGGGCTCCCTCCTCTGGGTGCTGGACAAGACCCGCACCGCTATGGGGCACCGGCTCATCCGCTCCTGGATGGAACGGCCCCTCCTCTCCCCGGTGCAGGTGAACAAGCGCCTGGACGCCGTGGAGGATCTGGTGGGGGACGCCATCGCCCGGCAGGAGATCGCCGAGTGCCTCCGGGAGGTGACGGACCTGGAGCGGCTCATCGGGCGCATCGTTTACGGCACCGCAGGGGCCCGGGACCTGGTGGCCCTCTCCGGCGGCTTGGGGAAGCTGCCCCGGCTCCGGGCGCTCCTCGCTCCGTTCCGCTCCTCCCTGCTCACGGTCCTGCGGGAGTCCATCGACGACCTCCAGGACCTGCGGGAGCACATTGCCCGGGCGCTGGTGGAGGAGCCGCCCTTCTCCGTCCGGGAGGGCGGCTTCATCAAAGCGGGCTACAACAGCGATGTGGACTACCTCCGGGACATCATGACCAACGGCAAGTCCATGGTGGCCTCCATCGAACAGTCGGAGCGGGAAAAGACCGGCATCAAGAACCTGAAGGTGGGCTACAACAAGGTGTTCGGGTATTACATCGAGGTCTCCAAGGCCAATTACGACCTGGTGCCCGACACCTATATCCGCAAGCAGACCCTGGTGAACTGCGAGCGGTTCATCACCCAGGAGCTCAAGGACATGGAGCACACCATCCTCTCCGCCCAGGACCGGATCGTGGCGCTGGAGTACGAGCTCTTTTGCGCCCTTCGGGAGACGGCGGCCAAAGAGGTCAGCCGCATCCAGCAGACCGCCGCCGCCGTAGCCCAGGTGGACGTGCTGGCCTCCTTCGCCACCGTGGCCGCCGCCGGCGGCTACTGCAAACCCACGGTGGACCTCTCCGACAAGCTGGACATCACGGAGGGCCGCCATCCGGTGGTGGAGAAGGTCCTCAAAGACGCCCTCTTCGTTCCCAACGACGTACATATGGACGCGGGGGAAAACCTGGTGGCCATCATTACGGGCCCCAATATGGCGGGCAAATCCACCTACATGCGGCAGACCGCCCTCATCGTCCTCATGGCCCAGATGGGCGCCTTCGTCCCCGCCAGGAGCGCCCATGTGGGCATTGTGGACCGGGTATTCACCCGGGTGGGCGCCTCGGACGATCTGGCCGCCGGGCAGTCCACGTTCATGGTGGAGATGACCGAGGTGGCCGAGCTGCTGCGCAACGCCACGGCCAAGAGCCTGCTGATCCTGGACGAGATCGGCCGGGGCACCAGCACCTACGACGGCATGTCCATCGCCCGCGCGGTGCTGGAATACTGCGCCGACAAACGCCGCCTGGGGTGCAAGACCCTCTTTGCCACCCACTACCATGAGCTCACCTGCCTGGAGGGACAGATTCCCGGGGTGAAGAACTACAATGTGGCCGCCAAGAAGCGGAAGGACGATGTGATTTTCCTGCGCAAGATCGTCCCCGGCCCCGCCGACCAGAGCTACGGCATCGAGGTTGCGGGCCTGGCGGGGGTGCCGGGCCGGGTCATTGACCGGGCCCGGGACATCCTCTCCGAGCTGGAGGCCGAGGGCTGCCCTGCGCCGGCGCCCGCGGCCTTGGCGGCGGACAGCGGCCAGGTGTCCTTTCTGGATATGGGGGCCTCCGAGGTGGCGGACCGCCTGCGGCAGGTGGATATCGACACGCTGACCCCCATCGAGGCGATGAATCTGCTGTACGAGCTGAAAAAGAAGCTGTAAACCCTGTCTGAGAAAGGAGCCCTGCCCATGTCAAGCCGGCGCCAATGGCGGCCCCAGTTCTCCCCCTCTGAATTTCGGCGGGGATGGGTGTTCTTCGCCCTTTATCTGGTGGTGTTCCCCGTGCTCATGGGGCAGATCCAGCGGATGCTCAGCCAGCGGTTTGAGTTTTTCCTCCAGGCCCCTGAGTTCAGCCTCATCTATTATTTCCTTCTGCTCTGCGCCACGGTGCTCCTCTTTTGGGGCTTTCTCCGGCACAGCTTCGATATCCTCCTGGACTGGCTGCCGGAAAACCTGGTTGCCTTCGCGGCGGGGCTTGTGGGGGCCGGGGCGCTCCACTTCCTGGCGATGCGCCTTCCCTATCCGGTGGAGAACCCCAATGCGCTCCTCTACCCCGAGCAGTTTGCCGCGGCGCCCCAGGCCACCGTCCTGATCCTGGTGGTCCTGATGCCCCTCATCGAGGAGGTGCTGTTCCGGGGGCTCCTCTTCGGCGGCCTGCGGCGCTACAGCCGCCCCATGGCCTTTGCGGTCTCCACCCTGGGCTACGCTCTCTTCTGCGCGGTCCCCTTCGTGTTTCAGCCGGAGGGGGCGGACCTCCGGTATCTGCTGCTGGCCGTCCAGTACCTGCCCATGAGTCTGGCCCTCGCCTGGTGCTACGACCACGGGGGCTCCATCTGGTCGGCGGTGGCCCTCCATATGGCCGTCAACGGCGCTTCCCTCTTCCTGGCGGTGGGCTGAGGTCCACTGCACATGCAGCGCAGGACGGGCTCGCCTGTTTCAGAAAAGCCCTAAGAAAGGTGGTGGCACAGTGCCCCGCATTCAGGTATTGGAATCCCACGTTGCCGACCTCATTGCCGCCGGCGAGGTGGTGGAACGACCCGCCTCCGTGGTAAAGGAGCTGGTGGAAAACGCCATCGACGCAGGAGCGTCCGCCCTCACGGTGGAGATCCAGCACGGCGGCATGACCTATATCCGTATCACCGACGACGGCTGCGGCATGGAACCCGGCGACGTGGAGACGGCTTTCCTCCGCCACGCCACCAGCAAGATCCGCACGGAGTACGACCTGGAGGCCATCGGCACCCTGGGATTCCGGGGAGAGGCTCTGGCCGCCATCGCCGCCGTGGCCCGGGTGGAGGTGCTCACCCGGACGGCGGAGCGGGATTTCGGCGTCTCCCTCACGCTGGAGGGGGGTGCGGTTACGGGCCGGGAGGAGGCCGGCTGTCCCAAGGGCACCACCATGGTGGTGCGCGACCTCTTTTACAATACTCCAGCCCGCCTCAAGTATATGAAAAAGGACGCCGCCGAGGGGGCCGCCGTTTTCGCCGCCGTCCAGCGGGAGGCGCTGGCCCACCCCGAGGTGTCCATGCGTTTCCTCCGGGATGGGAAACAGGAGCTGCTCACCCCCGGGGACGGACAGCTCCGCTCCGCCGTTTACGCGGTCCTGGGACGGGACCTGGCGCTGGGCTTTACGGAGGTAAAGGGCTCCGGGGAGGATGGCGTCACTGTGGAGGGCTTCGCCTCCCTCCCGGCCTGCTGCCGGGGCTCCCGGAGCTGTCAGTATTTTTTTGTCAACGGGCGCTTCATCAAATCCCGCACGCTGATGGCCGCCCTGGAGGAGGCCTACCGCAACCAGCACATGGTAGGGAAGTTTCCCGGCTGCGTCCTCCACGTGCACACCCGGCTCAACGGCGTGGATGTGAACGTCCACCCCGCCAAGACCGAGGTGAAGTTCGTCAGTGAAAAACGGGCCTTTGACACGGTGTATCACGCGGTAAGGGGTGCCCTGGAGGGGGAGGTCCGCCGCCCGCAGGCGGTGATCCCCGCCGCCCGGCCCCGGGCCCATGATACCGTGACCCCCAATCAGACCGCCTTTTCCGCCGTCCGCGCGGACCCGGTCCGCCCGGTCCGGCCCGCCTCTCCGCCCCCCGCCGCCCGGCCCGCTGCTTACGCCGCCGGTCCTCTGGAGCCCACCGGCGGGCTGCCCCTCCACGATTTTGCCCGGCCCCGGTTCGAGTCCCGGCCGGTCCCCGAGACGGCGGACAAGGGCGCCGCGGCCGCGCCGGCAGAGTGCGGGAAGCCGCCCGCCCCGTCCTCCCCGGCGGGGGCCGCACCCCGGCCGGCCGGCCCCTCCCCCGCACCGGAGAGACCGGCACCAGCCCACGGGCCGCAGCGGGCGCCGGCGCCGGAGACCGACACCTGGACGGTGCGGGGAGAACTCTTTCACACCTATATCCTGGTGGAACAGGGGGAGAAGGCCTACTTCATCGACAAGCACGCCGCCCATGAGCGGATGAACTTTGATCGGCTGAAGGCGGCGGGCTATACCCCCATGGTCCAGCGGCTCCTCACCCCTGTGGTGTTCACTCCCGCCCCCGAGGAGGGGGCGGCGCTCCTCCAAAACCTGGATGTCCTATCCGCCTTTGGGTTTGAGTGCGAGGATTTCGGCGGCGGCGCCGTTCTGGTCCGCCAGTGCCCGGACTATGTGGACGCCGGAGACGTGGAGGCCACCCTCCTGGAGCTGGCCGGTACCCTGGCCGAGGGGGGGCGGGCCGACCCCGACGGGGCCCGGGACGCCCTGATGGCCACCATGTCCTGCAAGGCGGCCATCAAAGGGGGGCAGAAAAACGGCCCCGAGGAGCTGCGGCGGGTGGCCGAGGCGGTGATGAGCGGCGCCGTCAAGTACTGCCCCCACGGCCGCCCCGTGGCCGTTGAGCTCACCCGGAACCAGTTGGAGAAGCTCTTCAAGCGAGCATGATCCGGAAGAGCCGGCCCGCCGTCTGCATGCCCTGCCGGAAGGCGGCGCGGCAGCGCAGTTCGGAGAGCTCTTCGGCGGCGTTCCGGACCTTCTCCGCTATGTCAAGGAGGGCTGGCATGTTCACAAAAAAATGTTTGGGGAACGATTTCGCCGGCTTCGGAAGGAAAAAGGAGAAGCGCAGACGGCCATCGCGCAGGTCTTGGGGGTGACTGTGACCCAAATCAGCGATATGGAAAATGGGAAGACCATGACGACGCTGGAAAAGCTTACAATCATTTGCCAGCACTATCATGTCTCGGCAGACTATCTGCTGGGCCTGACCGACGATCCGGCGCCCCACGGGAGAAAAGAACCATAGGAGGAGATGGGAGTGGCCCTGAACATCCTTGTCATCTGCGGCCCGACCGCCTCGGGCAAGACCGCCCTGGCGGTGGAGCTGGCCCTGCTGCTGGGAGGCGAGGTGGTCTCCGCCGACTCCATGCAGATCTACCGCGGCATGGACATCGGCACCGCCAAGCCCACCCCGGAGGAGATGCGGGGGGTGCCCCACCACATGCTGGACGTGGCGGACCCGGCGGAGGACTATTCCGTGGCCCGGTATGTCCGGGCGGCCTCTGCCTGTGTGGACGACATCCTCTCCCGGGGGCGGCTGCCCATTGTGGCCGGGGGCACCGGGCTCTACATCGACAACCTGGTGGCCGGACGGGAATTTGCCTCCTTTACGGGCCGGTGGCGGGAGCGTCTCCAGGCCAGGGCACGGGAGGAGGGCCTGCCTGTCCTCTATGAGGAGCTGCGGCGGGTGGACCCCCAGCGGGCGGAGCGGCTCCCCCTCAGCGATGAAAAGCGCATTCTCCGGGCTCTGGAGGTCTGGTACGAGACTGGGGAGACCATCACCGACCACGACCGCCGGACCGCCCAGCTTCCCCCCAGGTACCGCGCCCTGCGGATCGGCCTGGACTTCGCCCAGCGCCCCGACCTGTGGGCGCGCATTGACGCCCGGGTGGACGAGATGATGGACCGGGGGCTGGAGGGGGAGGTCCGCAGGCTGCTCTCCGCCGGTGTGCCGGAGGGCTGTACCGCCATGCAGGCCATCGGCTATAAGGAGTTTGCCGCCGCCCTTCGGGGGGAGGAGCCCCTGTCCGACGCGGTGGCGGCGGTGAAGCTCCGCTCCCGGCAGTACGCCAAGCGCCAGCGCACCTGGTTCCGGCGGAACCGGGATACGAACTGGATCTTTTGGGAAAAATCGCCCGACCTTGCAGCGGCGCGACAGAAAGCGACAGCATTTCTGGAAGATTTTGGATTATCATAGGTGCATTCCAATAGATAGAGGAGTGTACATAGACTATGCAGAACAAGATCAATCTCCAGGACAACTTTCTCACCCGCGCCCGCCGGGGCAAGCTGAACGTAACGGTCTTTTTGATGAACGGCTACCAGCTCCGGGGGGTCATCGCCGGATTCGACCCCTTTGTGGTGGTGCTCATGACCGACAACAAGCAGCAGGTCATCTACAAGCACGCCATCTCCACCATCGTGCCCGAGCGGGCCCTGGAACTGGAGGCGGCGGTGGACTGAGGACCTGCGGAGATCGATAAGAGGGTTTTCTACGTATGAAGCAAGGCACCGTTCTCACCCGCGCCGTCATGCTGCTGCTCTTTGCCGCGGTGTGCGCTTATTTCGCGGTGGCCGCCTGGCAGAGCTTTCACCAGAGCGAGTACACCATGGCCACCTACGCCTACACGGTGGACGACGCCGTGGAGGCCACCGGGCTCCTGGTGCGGCAGGAGGAGGTCATTCTCTCCGGGCAGGCGGCGGCCATCGTGGATGTGATCCCCGACCAGGGGGAAAAGGTGAACGCGGGGGGAACGGTCGCCTATCTCTATCGGGACGAGGCGGCCTTGGAGCGCAAGCGGGAGCTGCGGACCCTGGAGCTGGAGCGGGAACAGCTCATCTACTCCCTCCAGCGGGGGGACACGGGCTGGGACAACGCCCGGCTGGACCAGAGCATCGTGGACGCGATGGTAGGGCTCAAGACCTCCGCCGCCTATGGGGATCTCACCGGCCTGGAGGACCAGGTCCTCTCCTTCAAGAGCCTGGTCATCCGGCGGGGGGCCTCCTCCGCCGGCGGCACGGCGGACATCCAGGCCAAGGTGGAGGAGATCGACGCCCAGCGCGCGGCGCTCCAGGCCGCGGCGGGACAGGACACCACCCCCATCCGGGTGGACAAGTCCGGCAGCTTTTCCGCCGTGGCGGACGGGTACGAGGCCCTGCTCACGCCGGATATGCTCTCCACCCTCACCGTCTCCGATCTGACCGCGCTGCTGGTCCGGAAACCGGAGGCGCCGGAGGGCGCGGTGGGAAAGCTCATCACCAGCTCCACCTGGTACTTCACCGCCGCCCTGCCCGTAAAGACGGCGGAGCGGCTGGTGGAAGGGCGCTCCGTGAAGGTGCGCTTTTCCCGGGATTGGTCCGGCGAGGTGAGCATGACCATAGAGCGGGTGGGCGAGGAGGAGGACGGAAAGTGCCCGGTGGTGCTCTCGTCCAGCCGGAGCCTGGCGGATACCAGCCTTTTGCGGAAACAGACGGTGGACATCATATTCAGCAGCACCACCGGCATCCGCGTGCCCAAAAAGGCGGTGCGGGACGGACTGGTGACCTCCACCGACCCGGAGACACAGGCCGAGGTCACCACCCGGGTCACCGGCGTCTATGTCCTCACCGGCGCCCAGTCGGAATTCAAGCAGGTGGAGATCCTGGCGGACGACGGGGATTTTTATCTCGTCCGGGCCTCTCTGCCGGACAACCCCACCGAGCTTCAGATCAAAAAGGCCTTCCGGGCCGGGGACGAGGTGATCGTCTCCTCGGAAGAGATCTACGACGGCAAGGTCATCCTTGCCCCCAGATAGAGAATGGAGGGATCCTTATGTCGCCGTTGGCGGAAAACATTGCGAAGGTAAAGGAAGCGATCGTCCGGGCGGCCCGGGAGGCGGGCCGCGATCCGGCGGAGGTCACGCTGGTGGCAGCCACCAAGGTCCAGACATCGGACACCATCCGGGCGGCCATCGCCGCCGGGGTGACGGTCTGCGGGGAGAACCGGGTGCAGGAGCTCACCGGGCACCTGGACGATTACGCCTACGACGGGGCCCGGGTCCATTTCATCGGTCACCTCCAGACCAACAAGGTAAAGTATGTGGTGGGCCGGGTGGACCTCATCGAGTCGGTGGACTCCCCGCGCCTGCTGGAGGCGGTGGACAGGCAGGCCGAGAAGCTGGGCATCGTCCAGGATATTCTCCTGGAGGTGAACATCGGCCGAGAGGAGAGCAAGGGGGGCTGTATGCCCGAGGATATCCCGGCCCTGGCCCGGCTGGCCCTCCAGGCGGAGCATGTCCGGCTGCGGGGACTGATGTGCATCCCCCCTGTCGCGGAGGGTCCCGGCGGGAACAGACCCTTTTTTCAGGAGACACACCAGCTTTTTGTTGACATAAGAAACAAAATAGAGGATAATAAGTCCGATATCAATTGCCTGTCCATGGGTATGAGCGGCGACTACGAGGACGCGGTCCGGGAGGGGGCCACCCTGGTGCGGGTGGGCACCGCCTTGTTCGGGCCCCGCCCGCCTCTGCACCGTCCCGAGTGAGCCCTTACGACACGAAAGGATGTACATCATATGGGATTCATTGACGAGATCAAGCGGCTGGCCCGCCCCTATGAGGATGAGGAAGACGAGGAGGAGTTCGACGACTTCGAGCCCCCCGTCTCCCGTGTGGAGCGCAAGGAGAAGGCCCGGGATGCCCGGGAGTCCACCGGCACGCTCTATTCCGCGGACCCTGAGCCCCGCCGCAGCAACAAGGTGGTCAACATCCACACCACCACCCAGCTTCAGGTGGTGCTGGTAAAGCCCGACCGCTTTGAGAACGCGGCGGAGATCGCCGACCACCTGCGGGAGAAGCGCACGGTGGTGCTCAATCTGGAGCAGACCAACAAGGATATTGCCCGCCGTCTGCTGGACTTTCTCTCCGGCGTGGCCTATGCCAACGAGGGGAAGATCAAAAAGGTTGCCATTTCCACCTATATCATCACGCCCTATAATGTGGATATCTTGGGCGACCTGATCGACGAGCTGGAGAACAACGGATTGTATTTCTGAGAAGGGCGGAGGCCGCGAGCAGGGCAAATAAGACCGAGCGGAGGCAAAAAACAGGTGCGCGAAGCGCACGGCATTTTTGCGAAGCGGCAGGCTTATTTGCCCGAATGCGAGCGAGCCGCAGCGTGACAGGAGAGAAGCGCGGAGCGCACGGGAACAGGCACACAGAGGGCCGCCCAAGGGGGCCCCGTAAAGCCGCAAGGCTTTGTGGGGAGAGGAGGAAGAACGGAGCGCAGCGGATGCCGGACGCAAGACCGGCGGAGCAGAGCGGAGTTTCTTCCGACGACGAAGCGCGGAGGCGCAAAGAGCGGTTTGCGCTCCGCCACACTTGTCCGATCACCTTTTACAGATAGAGAAATGAGGGATTACCATGCTGACGCCTCAGGAGGTCTCTGAGCACGCCTTTGCAAAAGCCGGTTTCGGCGGCTACAATATGGCCATGGTGGACGAGTTCTTGGATCAGTTGACCGAGGACTATACCACCCTGTATAAGGAAAATGCGGCGCTTAAGAGCAAGATGAAGGTGCTGGTGGACAAGGTGGAGGAATACCGCTCCACCGAGGACGCCATGCGTAAGACACTGCTCACCGCCCAGAAGATGGCGGACGACATGGTGAAGGAGGCCGAGGAAAAGCGGGCCTCCCTGGTGTCTCACGCGGAGGAGGAGGCCCGGAAACGGGTGAGCGGCCTCCGCCAGGAGGTGGAGGCGGAGCAGCTCCGCCTCACTGCCGCCCAGAACGCCACCGCGGCCTATGTGGCCAAGCTCAAGGAGCTCTACCAGCATGAGCTGGACTATATGAACAGCCTCTCTCAGCTCACGCCGTCCGCGCCCAAGGCGCCCGATCCGGTGGTGACCGCGGTGCAGGACATCGAGGCCTCGGTGCAGCGCATCGTGGAGGAAGAACAGGAGGACCTGGAGGACACCAAGGAGTTGCCCACGGAGGAGCTGGACGCCGAGATCTCAGAGGAGAAGCCAGGCGGTCTGTACGGTGAACTGACCGCCACCTTCCTGGACCGGGATGGCGAGACCGAGCGGAAGATGAAGGTAAACCCGGAGCGCCGGGCGGCCGACCGGGCGGAGGGCGCGCCTTCCGCGGAGGAGCCCACCAAGCGCCTGAACATCGATTTGGAGCATCTTCAGTTCGGGAAAGATTACGAAATCAAGTAAACCCCCTTGACAAAGAGGGCGGAAGCGGATAAAATGCACTGGCAATAGGAAAAACGCGTGGAAAAGGACGAGTAGCGCCCCTGTAACCGTACAGAGAGCCGCCGTTTGGGTGAGAGGCGGACGGAGAAGGGGTGGGAAGATCACCTTGGAGCGTTCCGCTGAAGGAGGAGTAGGCGGCTACGGTTGGCCCCGTTACCGGCCATGCGAGGGGCCGCGGCATGTCCGCGGCAAGAAGAGTGGTACCGCAGAGGCTTTCAACGCCTTTGTCTCTTTTTGGAGAGACAAAGGCGTTTTTTCGTGCGCGTCCCCATACCGAGAAGCAGAACAGAAGAGAAAAGGAGAACGCAAGACATGGACTATAATAAGACCGTCAACCTGCCCCAGACCGATTTCCCCATGCGGGCGGGGCTCCCCAGGCGCGAGCCAGAGATGCTCCAGGCGATGTATGACAAGGACCTCTACCACAAGATGGTCGCCCGCAACGACGGGAAACCCCTCTTCGTCCTCCACGACGGGCCTCCCTACGCCAATGGAAACATCCACATCGGTACCGCGCTGAACAAGATCCTCAAGGATATCATCGTCAAAGAGAAAAACATGACGGGCTACTGCTCCCCCTATGTCCCCGGCTGGGACACCCACGGCCTGCCCATCGAATCCGCCATCCTGAAAAACAAAAAGGTGAAGCGGGATGCGCTCACCACCTCCGAGTTTCGGGAGAAGTGCAAGGAGTACGCCCTCGATTTTGTGGACAAGCAGCGGGAGCAGTTCAAGCGCCTGGGCGTGCTGGGAGAGTGGGACGATCCCTACCTCACGCTGAAGCCCCATTTTGAAGCCAAGCAGGTGAAGGTGTTTGGCGAGATGGCCAAAAAGGGCTTTATCTACAAGGGGATGAAGCCGGTGTACTGGTGCCCCCATGACCAGACCGCCCTGGCCGAGGCCGAGATCGAGTATGCCGACGACCCCTGCACCACCATCTTCGTGAAGTTCCCTGTCCGCGACGACAAGGGAATGTTGGCCCAATACTGCGACCTCTCCAAGCTCTTCTTCGTCATCTGGACCACCACGCCCTGGACCATCCCGGGCAATATGGCCATCTGCCTCAACGCCGAGCTGGACTATGTGCTGCTGGAGGTTCCCTCCGGAGAAGTCTATGTCCTGGCCCAGGCCCTGGCCGAGGGCGTATGCAAGGCTGCGGGCATCGATTTCGGCGCCTGCAAGGTGCTGGCCACTCTCAAGGGCGCCGCGTTCGAGCTCATGACCGCCGCTCACCCGCTTTTCGACCGGGACTCCGTGATCCTCAACGGTGAGCACGTCACCCTAGACGCCGGCACCGGCTGCGTGCACACCGCCCCCGGCTTCGGCGCAGAGGACTTCCAGATCTGCCAGCAGTACGACAAGGCGGGCCTCACCCACATCGGCGTGCCCGTGCCGGTGAACGCCAAGGGCGTTATGACCGACGAGCGGTACAACGGACAGTTCTACGCCGTGGGCAACGACATGGTGGTGGAGGATCTGGGCGCCTGCGGGGCGCTGCTTGCCAGCGAGAAGATCACCCACTCCTACCCCCACTGCTGGCGCTGCAAGCACCCCATCATCTACCGCGCCACAGAGCAGTGGTTCTGCTCCGTGGACGCCATCAAGGACGCGGCGGTGAAGGCCTGCGACGCCATCCAGTGGAAGCCCGACTGGGGCAAAGACCGCATGACCTCCATGATCACCGAGCGCAACGACTGGTGCATCAGCCGCCAGCGGGTCTGGGGCGTGCCCATCCCCATCTTCTACTGCGACGCCTGCGGCGCGGATATCGTCACCCCCGAGACCATCGACCACGTCTCCGAGCTGTTCCGGGCGCACGGGTCCAACGTCTGGTTCGACCGGGAGGCCGACGAGCTGCTCCCCGCCGGATTCAAATGTCCCAAGTGCGGCCACACCCATTTTACCAAGGAGACCGACATCATGGATGTGTGGTTCGACTCCGGCTCCACCCACGCCGCCGTCCTGGACGAGCGCCCCTATCTCCACTTCCCCGCCGACATCTATCTGGAGGGCGGCGACCAGTACCGCGGCTGGTTCCAATCCTCTATGCTCACCAGCATCGCCGCCAAGGGCGTGGCGCCCTACCGGCAGATCATCACCCACGGCTGGACCGTGGACGGCGAGGGGCGGGCCATGCACAAGTCCCTGGGCAACGCCGTGGCGCCCGAAGAGATCATCAAGGACTACGGCGCGGACATGCTCCGGCTGTGGGTGGCCTCCGCCGACTACACCCAGGATATGCGCATCTCCAAGGACATCATGAAGCAGCTCTCCGAGGCCTACCTCAAGATCCGCAATACCGCCCGGTATATGCTGGGCAACCTGGCGGGCTTTGATCCGGACAGGGATCAGGTGCCCTACGCCCAGATGCAGGCGCTGGACCGGTACGCCCTCTCCCGCTACAACGAGCTGGTAAAGACCGTCCGCGCCGCCTATGACCGGTATGAGTTCCATGCCGTCTACCGCGCGGTTTACAATTTCTGCGTCATCGATCTGTCCAACCTGTACCTGGATGTCATCAAGGACCGTCTCTACTGCGAGGGGGCCTCCTCCCCGGAGCGCCGCTCCGCCCAGACCGCCCTGTATGTCATTCTGGACGGCATGACCCGGCTCATCGCCCCCATCCTGGCCTTTACCTCCGACGAGATCTGGGCCGCCATGCCCCACACCGCCTCCGACAACGGCGAGAGCGTCCTGCTCAACGACATGCCCGACGCTTCGCCGGCCCTGGCGCTGGACGAGTCCGCCGCCGGGCGCTGGGACAAGCTCATCTCTCTCCGCGACGCCGTGAACAAAGCCCTGGAAAACGCCCGCAAGGCCGGCGTACTCAAGAAGAACCAGGACGCTGAGATCCAGCTCTGGGTTTCGGAGGAGGACGCCGCCTTCCTGAAGGACGTGGATCTGGCCACGCTGTGCATCGTCTCGAAGGTGGAGGTCCTCACCGGCGACGGCGAGGGAGAGACAGCGGAGGACTGCCTGGTGTCCGCCACCATCGCTGTGACCCTGTCCGACGCCCCCAAGTGCGTCCGCTGCTGGAACCACAACGGGCATGTGGGCGAGGATCACGACCACGCCGAGCTGTGCCCCCGCTGTGCCGCAGTGGTGAGAGCCCTGTAAGTTCCCGGCCGGATAGACCAAACCGCCGCGGGGAGATAAGAGAATAAGAGCGGCCCGCCTCTTATCAGGCGGGCCGCTTCTTCGTACAAGGGGAGCGGTCTGTGGGATCGCTGCTACCGCTCCAGCAGCTCTTTGGCGGAAATGCCCGGCTCGGTCATGGAGTAGGGGTCCAAAATTTTTTCAAGAGTCTCCTCATCCAGAACGCCCTCCTCCAGGATGAGATCCTTCACGGAGCCGCCGGTCTCAATGGCCCGCTTGGCCAGGTCGGCCGCCGCCTCGTAGCCGATATGGGGGCACAGGGCCGTGATGATGCCCACGCTGTTGTCCACCATGGCCTTGCACCGCGCGGCGTTGGCCGTGATCCCCACGATGCAGTTGTCCACCAGTGTATGTACCGCGTAGGTCAGGGTCTCCACCGACTGGATGAGATGATAAAAGATAATGGGCTCAAAGGCGTTGAGCTCCAACTGTCCGGCCTCCGCCGCCATGGTCACGGTCATGTCTCCGCCAATGATATGGAAGGCCACCTGATTGACCACCTCCGGGATCACCGGGTTTACCTTGCCCGGCATGATGGAGGAGCCGTTCTGGCGGGGCGGCAGGTTGATCTCATTGAAGCCGCAGCGGGGGCCCGAGGAGAGCAGCCTGAGGTCGTTGCACATCTTGGAGAGATTGACCGCACAGGTCTTTACTGCGCCGGAGACAGCCACAAATTCGTCCAGATTCTGGGTGGCGTCAATGAGGTCAAAGGCCTGGATGAGCCGCAGGCCCGTGACCTTGGAGAGATTGGGCACGATGCGGCGGAGGTACTGTTCGTCGGCGTTGATGCCGGTGCCGATGGCGGTGCCGCCCATATTGAGGCAGCGCATCTCATCCTGCGCCCGCTCCAGGCGGACGATGTCCCGGCGGATGGCCTCACTGTAGGCGCGGAATTCCTGCCCCAGACGGATGGGGACCGCGTCCTGCATCTGGGTGCGTCCCATCTTGATCACCCCGTCGAACTCCTCCGCCTTCTGGGTGAGGGCGGCATACAGCCGCTCCAACTGGATCTGAGCACGGATGAGGAGCTTGAGCACTGCCATCTTTCCCGCAGAGGGAAAAACATCGTTGGTGGACTGCCCATAGTTCACATGATCATTGGGATTCACCAGGGCGTAGTCCCCCTTTTCCCCTCCCAGCAGCTCGATGGCCCGGTTGGCGATGACCTCGTTGGCGTTCATGTTGAGACTGGTGCCCGCGCCCCCCTGGATGGGATCCACGATGAAGGCCTCGTGGAGCTTGCCCGCCGCAATCTCGTCACAGGCGCGGACGATGGCGTCCGCCACCCGTTTGTCCAGCAGGCCGATCTCATAGTTAGTGATAGCCGATGCCTTTTTGATCTCGGCAATGGAGTTGATGATCTCCGGGTGCATGGTCAGCCCCGTGATGTGAAAGTTTTCCGCCGCCCGCAGGGACTGTACGCCGTAATACACGTCCTTGGGCACAGACCGCTCTCCAATGGAGTCGTGCTCGGAACGATAGACCGTCTTGACCGCCGCCATAAAAATCCCTCCATGAAATTATAGTTTCATTTTCGAGATTTATTATAGCATGTGTTCCAACATTTGCAAGCATATTTGCAATAAATATTTCAAATGACGGATAACTTGTAAAAATAGCCCCGCCGGATTCCGGCGGGGCTGCTGCAAAAGACGAGGGGCGGGCGGGGCGGAACGGAACTGTGTAAACAGACCCTAGCGGTCGCCTGCCCGAAGGGCGCGCATGGCGTTGAGAATGGCGATGACGGACACCCCCACGTCGGCAAAGACGGCCTCCCACATGTTGGCCATGCCCAGGGCGCCCAGGGCCAGCACCAGCAGCTTCACCCCCAGGGCGAACACGATGTTTTGACGGACAATGCGCAGCGTCTGCTTGGAGATGCGGATGGCGGCGGCGATTTTGGAGGGCTTGTCGTCCATGAGCACGATATCGGCGGCCTCGATGGCGGCGTCGGAGCCCAGGCCGCCCATGGCGATGCCCAGGTCCGCCCTGCTGAGCACGGGAGCGTCGTTAATGCCGTCGCCTACGAAGGCCAGCTTTCCCCTGCCGGTCTTTTCCTTCAGCAGGGCCTCCACACGCTCTACCTTGCCGGCGGGCAGGAGCTGGGTGTGGACCTCATCCAGGCCCAGCCGGGCGGCCACATCCTCGCCCACCGCCCTGGTGTCTCCGGTGAGCATGACAGTCTTGCGGACACCCATGGCCTTGAGGGCGGAGATGGCCTGGACGGCGTCTTCCTTCACCTCGTCGGAGATGACGATGTGTCCCAGATACCGGCCCTCCGACGCCACGTGGACCGTGGTGCCGACCCGGTGGCAGGGGTGCCATTCCACGCCCACGCGCTCCATGAGCTTGTCATTGCCCACGGCCACCGGGATCCCGTCCACCTCGGCCCTCACGCCATGGCCCGCGATCTCCTCCACGTCCGTGACCCGGCCCGCGTCGATTTCCCTGCCGTAGGCCTCCCGCAGGGATCTGGAGATGGGGTGGTCGGAATAGCTCTCCGCTAGGGCGGCCAGCTCCAGCAGCCGTTCCTCCGAGCATTCACCGGGGTGGATGGCGGTGACATTGAATACGCCCTTGGTAAGCGTGCCCGTCTTGTCAAAGACCACGATCTCCGTGTCGGCGAGCACCTCCAGATAGTTGCCGCCCTTGACCAGAATGCCCGCCCGGGAGGCGCCGCCGATGCCGCCGAAGAAGGAGAGCGGCACCGAGATGACCAGGGCGCAGGGGCAGGAGATGACCAGGAAGATAAGGGCTCGGTTGAGGCTCTCCGTCCAGTGCATCAGTCCCAGAAGGGGCGGGACCACGGCCAGCAGGACGGCGGCAATGACCACCACAGGGGTATAGTAGCGGGCGAACTTGGTGATGAAGTTCTCGGCCCGGGCTTTTTTGCTGCTGGAGTTTTCCACCAGGTCCAGGATCTTGGCCACGGTGGACTCCTCAAAGGCTTTGGTCACACGGACCTTCAGGAGGCCGGAGAGATTGACGCAGCCGGAGATCACGTCGTCCCCCGGCTCGGCCTCCCGGGGGAGGGATTCACCGGTGAGGGCGGCGGTGTCCAGTGTGGACTTGCCCTCCAGCACCACGCCGTCCAGGGGCACCCGCTCCCCTGCCTTGATGACGATGGTGTCCCCCACCGACACCTCGTCAGGGTCCACCTGCACCAGCTCGCCGCCCCGCTCTATATTGGCATAGTCGGGCCGGATATCCATCAGGGCGGTGATGGACTGCCGGGACTTGCCCACGGCGTAGGACTGGAAGAGCTCGCCCACCTGATAGAAGAGCATGACGAACACGGCCTCGGGGTACTCGCCGATGCAGAACGCACCCAGAGTGGCCAGAGCCATCAGAAAGTTTTCATCAAAGACCTGACCATGGGAGATGTTCCGCGCCGCCCGCCACAAGACGTCCCAGCCGATGACGGCATAGGGGACCAAAAAGGCGCACAGCCGGAGCCAGCCCTCCACCGGAAGGAGGACCGCCGCTGCCAGCAGCACGGCGCTGGCCAGAATGCGCCAGAGGGTTTGCTTCTGCTTCTTGCTCATGATAACAGCCTCCAAAAGCGGGATCTGGGCGTCCGTGTCCAGGTCCTGCGGGTTTCAGGCGGGAGAAGGACCCGGCGCCCGCCCGCTTGCGGGTTTACCGGACGATCTGACAGTCGGGCTCCACCTTTTTGCACACCCGGACCACTTCATCCAGCACGGCCTCGAACCGTGCGTCCTCCGCATCCAGCGTGAGCTTCTGCGTTAAAAAACTCACAGTGGCGTCGTTGACGCCGTCGATCTTCTTGATGGCGCCCTCCATCTTAGCAGCACAGTTGGCACAGTCCAGATCGACCAGCTTGAATTTCTTTTTCATGACAAACTTCTCCTCCTTATCAATAACCAATTACATGGGGTAGTATCCTTAGGGGACGCTTCATGCGTCTTACTCGCTGATGTGCTCGATACCCTGGTCCAGAATGGTCCGCACGTGGCCGTCGGCCAGGGCGTAATAGACCTGCTTGCCCTCCCGGCGGTACTTCACCAGCTTCGACTGCTTCAGCGCCCGGAGCTGATGGGAGATGGCCGACTGCGTCATGCCCAGGAGCTGGGCGATGTCGCACACGCACATCTCGGACTCAAAGAGGACGTACAGGATCTTGATGCGGGTGGAATCTCCAAAGATCTTGAAGAGCTCCGCCAGATCGTAGAGGATCTCCTCGTCGGGCATATCCGCGTCCACCTTTTCCACGATCTCCTCATGGATGTGGAAGTCCGCGCACTGCTCCAGCTCCTTCTGTTCCGCCATAAGCTCACCTCAAAAACAAACATATGAGTTATTGTTCATATGTATTATTATATGCAGGCCGCGTCAAATGTCAATAGGGGCGGAGAAAAAATTTTTTCTTTGCCCCAAAAGCCGTGCGCGGCATACATTAAGCCTTGTTTTGTCCAAATTTTGTGATATACTATTTGGGCATTTGTTTGTCATACATGATTACTTTGATATAAAGGAGCACGACATGATCACAGTTTCCGACCTGAGCCTTCAGTACAGCGGCCAGCCCCTTTTCTCCCATGTGGATCTGCAGTTCATCAAGGGGAACTGCTACGGCATCATCGGCGCCAACGGCGCAGGCAAGTCCACCTTTTTGAAGATCCTCTCCGGTGAGCTGGAGCCTTCCTCCGGCGAGGTGTCCATCCTGCCCAAGACCCGCATGTCCGTCCTTCGGCAGGATCAGAACGCCTACAACGCCTATACCGTCATGGATACGGTCATCATGGGCAACCAGCGCCTTTATGACATCGGCAGGGAGAAGGAGGCCCTCTACGCCAAGGAGGAGATGACGGAGGAGGACGGCATCCGCGCCTGCGAGCTGGAGGAGGAGTACGCCGAGCTGGGCGGCTGGGAGTCTGAGTCCGACGCCTCACGCATCCTCCAGGGCCTGGGGCTGCCCGTGTCCATGCACTACGATGTCATGGAGAACGTGGACGGCCGCCTGAAGGTGAAGGTCCTGCTGGCCCAGGCCCTGTTCGGGAACCCCGACATCCTCCTGCTGGACGAGCCCACCAACAACCTGGACATCAACGCCATCAACTGGCTGGAGGACTTCCTGCTGGACTTTGAGGGCACCGTTATCGTGGTGAGCCATGACCGGCACTTCCTCAATACCATCTGCACCCATATCGTGGACATCGACTACAACAAGATCAAGATGTATGTGGGCAACTACGACTTCTGGTACGACGCCTCCCAGCTCATGCAGAATCTGATGAAGAACCAGAACAAAAAGAACGAGGAGAAGGCCCAGGAGCTCAAGGAGTTCATCTCCCGCTTCTCCGCCAACAAGTCCAAGAGCAAGCAGGCCACCGCCCGCCGGAAGCTGCTGGAGAAGATCACGCTGGAGGAGATCCCCGCCTCCTCCCGCCGCTATCCTTGGGTGGCCTTCAGCCCCGACCGGGAGGTGGGCAAGGACATCCTCTTCGTCACCGAGGTCTCCAAAACGGTGGACGGCGTGAAGCTGCTGGACAAGGTGAGCTTTACGGTGAACCACGGGGACAAAATCGCCTTTGTGGGCGAGAACGAGAACGCCCAGACCGCCCTCTTCAAGATCCTCACCGGCGAGTGGGAGCCCGACGAGGGCACGGTCAAGTGGGGACAGACCGCCACTTGGTCCTATTTCCCCAAGGACAACACCGAGTTCTTCAAGGACTGCGACGACAACCTGGTGGAGTGGCTCCGCCAGTTCTCCTCCGACCCCCACGAGGCCTATCTCCGGGGCTTCCTGGGCCGGATGCTCTTTTCGGGCGACGAGGTGTACAAGCCCGTGAAGGTCCTCTCCGGCGGCGAGAAGGTGCGGTGCATGCTCTCCCGGATGATGCTCTCCGGCGCCAATGTGCTGCTGCTGGATCAGCCCACCAACCACCTGGATCTGGAGTCCATCGCCGCCGTGAACAACGGCCTGGAGGCGGTGAAGTGCAACGTCCTCTTCTCCTCTCACGACCATCAGATGGTCCAGACTGTGGCCAACCGCATCTTCGACTTTACCCCTGACGGCAAGCTCATCGACCGGCAGATGACCTATGACGAGTATCTGGAGCGGACCGCGCAGGAGGCCAGGGCCTGAGCCGTGCCTTCCCCATCGGCACCGGCAGGGCGGATTTGCTGAACATTCCCCGATGATCCGGTGGAGGCGGCTGACACGGCCCCCAATTTGTGATATACTATGGCTTGCTGAAGATTGGGAACAGGCCCGGCGCTGGGACGTGTTCACCATTTTCAAATAGGCTCCAAGTGAAAAACCACGCCAAGAGAGGACTGGAACGCATGCGCAAAGAGCTTGTCCTGCCGGTGACCGCCGCCGTGAGCGGCGCGGCCGGCTTTTTCCTGCGCCGCTGGGAGCTGGCCTCCGCTTTCGAGGCGGATACCGGACTGCCCATACCGGGAATGCCCGCCACCTGGGCCCTTATCGCCCTGTCCGCGGCGGCGGTGCTGGCGCTGGCCCTGCTGTGCAGGGGCAGCCACCGGGTATTCCCCGGCGGCTATGACGAGGCATTCTCTGCCCGGGGCCGTACCCTCTACATGGCCGGCATGGTGGCGGCCGCCTTCCTCATGGTCATCGCCGGGGCCCTCTTCCTGATGGAGCTGCCTCAGCTCTATGCCGAGGCCAAGCTCCAGACCAAGGGCACCCCCATGCTGGGGCTGCTGCCCAGGGCGTTGCTGGCCGTCCTGGCCCTGTGCTCGGGCTGGAGCCTCTTCCAACTGGGAAAGAACAACTACCGTGGCGAGGGACAGGGGAAATACAGCTCCAGCCTCCTCATTCCGGCCTATACCGCCTGCATGTGGCTCATCGTGGCCTATCAGGCCCGCTCCGGGGACCCTATCATCCTCGACTACGTCTATCAGCTCTTTGCCGTCATCGCCGCGGTGCTGGGCTCCTATTTTATGGCGGGCTTTGGCTTCGAGCGGGCCAAGACCTTTCGGAGCGCCTTCTTCTCCCTGTGCGCCATGTACTTCATCCTGGTCACGCTGGCCGATACCCACGAGCCGGGCTTCCTGGCCCTGTATCTGGCCTTTTTCCTCTATTTTGCCGCCTCTTCCGCGGTGCTGCTCTACAACGCCCGGCAGCCCCGGGGACCGCGAATGCCGGGGAAGCGGCTTTTGAAGGACACTGAAACAGAAGATTTGAATAGGGAGGGAACCCCTGATGAAGGATAACAACACATTTTATATCACCACGCCCATCTATTACCCCTCGGATAAGCTCCACATCGGCCACACCTACTGTACCGTGGCCACCGACGCCATGGCCCGCTATAAACGGCTGAAGGGCTGCGACGTGCTTTTCCTCACCGGCACCGACGAGCACGGCCAGAAGATCGAGGACAAGGCCAGGGAGGCGGGCATGGAGCCCAAGGCCTTTGTGGACAATATCGTGGAGGGCCCCCGGGGCGTGCTGGATCTGTGGAAGCTGATGGACATCTCCAATGACCGCTTCATCCGCACCACCGACGATTACCACATGGAGTCGGTCCAGAAGATCTTCAAGCGCCTCTATGAACAGGGCGACATCTACAAGGGCAAATACGTGGGCAAGTACTGCAAGCCCTGCGAGTCCTTCTGGACCGAGACGCAGCTGGTGGACGGCAAGTGCCCCGACTGCGGCCGCGAGGTGGTGGATGCCGAGGAGGAGGCCTATTTCTTCCGCCTCTCCAAATACGCGGGCCGCATCCAGGAGTTGCTGGAGAACACCGACTTCCTAGAGCCCCGCAGCCGGGTGAACGAGATGGTGAACAATTTCATCAAGCCCGGCCTGGAGGATCTGTGCGTCTCCCGGACCAGCTTTACTTGGGGCGTGCCCGTGGACTTCGACCCGGGCCACGTGGTCTATGTGTGGATCGACGCCCTCTCCAACTATATCAACGCCCTGGGTTATGAGAACGGCAGATACCATGACTTTGAGAAGTACTGGCCCGCCGACGTCCACTTTGTGGGCAAGGAGATCGTCCGCTTCCACTCCATTATCTGGCCCGCCATCCTCATGGCGCTGGACCTGCCCCTCCCCAAGAAGGTGTACGGCCACGGCTGGCTGCTGCTGGACGGCGGCAAGATGTCCAAATCCAAGGGCAACGTGGTGGATCCCTATGTACTGGCCGAACGCTATGGCGTGGACGCCCTGCGGTACTTCCTGCTGCGGGAGTTCCCCTTCGGCTCCGACGGCAATTTTTCCAACGAGGCCCTCATCGGGCGCATCAATACTGATCTTGCCAATGACCTAGGCAATCTGGTGAGCCGGACCGTGTCCATGGCGGGCAAGTATTTTGAGGGCGGCCGCCTTCCGGCGGAGCAGGCCGAGGGGCCGGAGGACGCCGAGCTCATCGCCCTGTGCGCCGGCGTGCGGGACCGGTATGAGCAGCGCATGGAGAAATTCGCCTTCCAGGAGGCCCTGGTGGACGTCTTCGCCGTGGTCTCCCGCGCCAACAAGTATATCGACGAGACCAAGCCCTGGGTCCTGGGCAAGGAGGCGGCCCACAAGGCCCGCCTGGCCCGGGTGATGTACAATCTGCTGGAGAGCATCCGCATCTCTGCGGTGCTGCTGCGGCCCTTCATGCCCTCCACCTGCGAAAAGATCTTTGCCCAGGTGGGCGCGGGGAGCGAGGCGCAGTCCTGGGCGAGCGCCGGGACCTGGGGCGTTCTGCCCGCCGATGTGGCCGTCAAGCGGGGCGAGAACCTCTTCCCCCGCATCGACATGGAAAAGGAGCTGAAGGAATTGGAATCTATGGAGAAAAAGCCCGCCGAGGCCGCCGCTCCGGCACCCGAGGCCAAGGCCGAGGGCAAGCAGGAGGCGCCTGCCGCCCCGGCGTATATTACCATTGACGACTTTGACAAGGTGAAGTTTGTGACCGCCAAGGTCCTGGCCTGTGAGGCCGTGCCCAAGTCCAGCAAGCTGCTGCGCTTCACCCTGGACTGCGGGGAGGAGTTCCCCCGTCAGATCCTTTCCGGCATCCACGAGTGGTATGAGCCCGAGGCGCTGGTGGGCAAGACCGTGGTGGCCTGCACCAACCTCAAGCCCCGGAAGATGATGGGGATCATGTCCAACGGCATGCTCATCTCCGCGGTGAAGGAGAAGCCCGACGGTACGGAGAAGCTCCATCTCATCATCCTGGACGACAAGGTGCCCGCCGGCTACGGTCTGTGCTGAGACGCTGAATAAAACCGTGCGCCCCGCCGAAAGGCGGGGCGCACGGTTTTATATTCGGTCCCCTCCCGCTCCATAGCCCTCCTCCAGGAGCCGGAGCATCCGGGGAACGATCACCGCCGGGGAGACCGCGCCCACCACCGCGCCCATGACGGCGGCATCCAGAGTGGACACTCCCATCAGCCGGGGGGCCAGCAGCACCATCCCCAGCACCTCCAGGCCGGCGGGCAGGAAGCACAGCAGCAGAGCGGGCCTGCCTTGTTTTTTTCCGCAAAGTATTGTATCATGAGGGCAGAATCATCCCCGGACATGTGCCGGAAGGAGGCTTTTCCATGATTTTCGACACCCACGCCCACTACTATGACGGGGCCTTCGACCCGGACCGGGACGAACTGCTTGCGGCCCTCCCCTCCATGGGGGTGGCCCTGGTGCTCTGCCCCGGCTGCGATCTGGAGTCCTCCCGGGCCTCCATCGCCTTGGCGGAAAGATTCGGCTATCTTTACGCCGCCGTGGGCTTCCACCCGGAGAACCTGGAGGGGGCCTCTCTGGACCAGCTCGACCAGGTGCGGACCATGTCCGCCCACCCCAAGGTGAAGGCCATAGGAGAGATCGGTCTGGACTACTACTGGGTCAAGACCCCCGAGGCCCGGGCCTTCTCACGGGATTTTTTTGACGCCCAGCTCTCCCTCGCGGAGGAGCTGGACCTGCCTGCCGTCGTCCATGACCGGGACGCACACCGGGACTGTCTGGACATCGTGCGGGCCCATCCCGGCTGCCGGGGGGTGTTCCACTGCTATTCGGGCAGCGTCGAGGATGCGAAGGTACTGCTGGATCGGGGCTGGATGCTCTCCTTTACCGGGAACATCACCTTTGCCAATGCCCGGCGTGGCCCCGAGGTGGTGAAATTTATGCCCATGGACCGCCTGATGCTGGAGACCGACGCCCCCTATATGGCCCCCGAGCCCTTCCGTGGAAAGCGGTGCGACTCCACCATGATCCGCCTCACCGCCGAGCGGGTGGCCGAGTGGAAGGGGCTCTCCGCAGAGGAAGTGCTGGACATCACGCTGGAGAACGGGGAGCGGTTCTTCGGTATCGACTGAAGGGAAGGATAAGTATGGAAACCATCTCCTATGAGTACGGCGACGCGCTGTATGTCAACCTCACCAACCGCTGCGACTGCGCCTGTATCTTCTGCCTGCGCAACAACGGCCACAAGGGCTCCATCTATGCCGACGACCTGTGGCTGGAGCATGAGCCCAGCCGGGAGGAGGCTCTGAAGGACCTGCTCTCCCGGGACCTCTCCCGGTATACCGAGCTGGTGTTCTGCGGCTTCGGCGAGCCCACCTACCGGATCGACGACCTGCTGTGGCTGGTGGACGAGCTGAAAAAGGCGGTGCCCCATCTGCCGCCGGTGCGCATCAATACCAACGGCCATGCCAACCTCATCCATGGCCGGGATGTGACGCCTGGGCTGGCCGGACGTATCGATGTGCTCTCTATTTCCCTCAACGGCTCCACCCCTGAGGAGTATGTGGCCGTCACCCGCCCCAGGGAGGGGGCGAAGGCATGGGACGCCATGCTGGACTTTACCCGCAGCGCGGCCCAGTACGTCCCCACCGTCATGATGACCATCGTCAACAAGGACAAGACGCCGGAGGAGATCGAGGCCTGCCGCCGGATGTGTGAGCGCCTGGGGGCCACCCTCCGGGTGCGGGAATACATTCCGGACTGAAATGCAAAAAACGTCGGAGAGGCATAAGCGGGCGTGCGTAAGACAGCATTGAGTACGCCCGAAGAATCCTAAACTTCTTCGGGCGTTTCCCTGTGTGAATGATAGGCTTTCCATATTTTGCTGATATACTTTGTTCAGCAAAAGAGTGAGAAAAATCGAAATTTGAGGATTGAATATGAATATACTACTTCTTTCTGGAAGCCCCAGAAAGAATGGAAATACCAATGCGATTGTGCAACGGGTCGCCGAAAGATTAAAGACAAACCACAACGTGGAAATTTGCCGCATCACAGACTATCAGATCAACGGTTGTTTGGGCTGCAATCACTGCCAAAGCGTTCTGGATAAACCCGGCTGTGTGCAGGATGATGATGTGACCCGGCTGTTGGGCAAGGTCATGGACGCCGCTGTACGGGCACTCTTACTCAGGGCAGTTAAAGCTTCTGATGGATCGTCATGTAGCGCTGTTCAAATTTGTCGGAGGCTCTGACAAGGCTGTGGACGAAATGGAAATCAAGTCCTTTATTGAGAATAGGCCCGTGGGACTGATTGTTTCCTGTCAGGGACCAGGGGAAAACAATACGGAACTGGTACAAATGCAGTTCCGCAAATTCTGCGAATCCTCTTTGGCCTTCTGTTTGGGTACGTATATCTTCCCATGGTGTTCTCCTGATGTGATAGGCAGCCAATTCTCTGAAGATACACTCAATCGGATTGTCTGTAATGTGGAAGCTCAGAATAAGTGAAATAATTTTATCAAACAAACAGGCATGACTTAAAACGTCAGCTATGCTCATGTGCGCGTTTCGGCGCGGGATTGCTATATCTTTAGTTATAAAGAGTTCGACAATTCCAGTTTGTCGGGATGCTGCAAAATCCTTTCGGAACAAAAGGACGCACTTCTATACTCTCCTATCAGGAGTATTGTACGTCCTGCGCAACTTCATTCTCCGTCAGCAAGTTTGAATATCATGCAGAAAACAATCCTCCGTATGATTGCAGCATACGGAGGATTCACTGTTTCACGGACGCCGCCCAATGCCCCTCCGACGTTTTTTTACGCCGCGGCGTCCTCCAGCTCGTGGTAGGCCTCGGCCTCGCTGTCCGCTGAAAAGAGGAAGCGGCCCGCTCTGTCGTAGACCTCCACATGCCCTCTGACCCATTTCATCGTGTACTCCATTTCGTACCGCTCCTTTCTGTTCCTTCAGGATGGTATCAGTATATCGGAGTACATGTCCCATAAAACGGACTTTTAGAAAAACTCCATGGCGCGGCAATGCGCGCCATGGAGCTGAGCGCACGGCGTCCGCGCGCAGAGCGAATGGATGGGGGGAAGAATGGCGCCCTGGGCTATGTTTCATAGCGGACCTTCTTCCGCCGATACCAGACGTAGTTGAATACGTTGCCCAGGATCAGGATATTCCCGCACAGATACAGCCACACCAGCAGGATGATGACCGAGGCTAGGGAGCCGTACACCAGAGAATATCGGGAGGACATACCGATGAACCAGGAAAAAAGCATGGAGGCGCACACCAGCGCGGCGGAGGCCAGCACCCCGCCGGTGAGGATGGGCGGCCGGGGCTTGCCTCTGGGGGCCGCCATGCGATAGGTGAGCAGGACAAAGAGCATGACCAGACAGAAGAGGACCCAAAAGCGGATCCACTGCCAGTCCCCCACCACCTGCCTCACCCAGGGCAGATAGGTCTCCACCAGATGGAGGAACCAGCTTCCGGTGAGGAGGACCGCCAGGGAGAGGTAGATGGTGATAAGAAACAGAACGGAGAAAGCCACGCTGGCCACGACCTGGCCTACCCCTCGATAGGTGGTGCGCCCATAGATGTCCGCCATGATGTTCATGAGGGCCCGAAAGGCCGCGGAGGCGGAAAAGAGCGTCATGGTGAGGCCCGCGAAGAGCATGGCGTTGGACTGGTTATCGGTGATGTAGAGGATATAGTCCCCCAGGATGGAGCGGCTCTCCTTGGGGAGAAATTCCTCGGTCCCGGCGAGGATCAGGTTCACGTCCAGGTGCAGCAGCCCCACAAAAGCATTGACGCAGATCAGCACCGGAAAGAAGCTGAGAATGAGAAAATAGGCCAGCTCCGCGGCGGACCTGGACACCCGGCGGTCAAAATATACCTCCAGGATCTCGCGCACAAACCGCACCCCAGCGGATTCCCACAGCCGCCTCATCCTCTCGCCTGCCTCTCTGTTTTGAAATGAGTTTGTACAGTATATCATAGTGTGCCAGAAATTTCAAATCCCACTCATAGCGTCCCGCAGGTCCGCATATGGTGTTAGAGAACAGAAGAAAGGACGGGGATGCCGATGAGAAGGGGACAAGGCCGGTGGTCAAAAATGCTCCGGCGGGGGACGGCCCTCTTTTTGACCACGGTCACGGTGTGGGTGCTGTCGCTGACAGCGGACATGGGAGCGGCGGCCCAGACGTTCCAGACACTGGCGGAGAGCCCCGCCTTTGTCTCCGCCGCCCTCCGGGCGGAGCTGGGGAACCTCCCGCTGGAGGACGACCCCATGAACGGCCTGGAAGGCTGGCAACGGCTGATCCTCCGCCAATCCCCGGCGCTCATGGCGTTTGAAGGCGGGCCGGACCTCTCCGGGGAACAGCCGGAGCAGGAGCCGGGGGCCACGCAGGCCCCCTCCATGGAGCCGGACGACCCGGAGGACCCCCACCAGCTTCCGGAGGTGACGACGGCCCCGGAGGACATCGTTGGAAAGACACTCCTCCCGGTCAGCGCCGACGGCTATGACGCCGCCCAGGGGGTGTACATCGAGAACCGGCCCGGACTGCCCCTGGATGTGGCCGCGCTGGCCTCCGCCCAACTGGAACTCACCCTTCCGGAGGAGGGCCCGCAGGTGCTCATCATGCACACCCACGGCAGCGAGGCCTATACCCCGGACGGCGAGGACGTCTACACTCCCAGCGGGGAATGCCGCACGACAGACAAGACCCACAGCGTGGTCCGGGTGGGAGAGGAGATCGCCCAGGTGCTCACCGAGATGGGGCTCTCGGTGATCCATGACACCGAGCTCTATGACTACCCGGAGTACAACGGCTCCTATGACCGCTCCCTGGCGGCGGTGGAGACCTACCTGGAGCGGTATCCGACCATCAAGGTGGTGATGGACGTCCACCGGGACGCGCTGATCGGCGAGGACGGCACCATTTACAAACCCATTACCACCATCAATAGTGAAAAATGTGCCCAGGTCATGCTGGTCATGGGCTCGGACGCCAAGTACACGCACCCGAACTGGCGGCAGAACCTGAGCCTGGCGGTGAAGATCCAGAAGGAGATGAACACCCTCTGGCCCACCCTGGCCCGGCCCATCGGCCTACGGGAAAACCGCTACAATCAACAGCTCACCACCGGCTCCTTGCTGGTGGAGGTGGGCTCTCACGGCAACACCCTCCAAGAGGCCCTGGCTGCGGCGCGTATGTTCGCCCGGGCCGCGGGGGCGGTGCTGCTGGAGCAGGAGTGAGCCCATGCGCAAACGCCCCCCTGTGCAGCGCCGTTTTGCTGCACAGGGGGGCGTCTCTCTCGTGGGGCAAATTTACCCCAGGGCCTGCGCTAGGTCCTCCAGGATGTCGTCGATATGCTCCGTGCCGATGGAAAGCCGGATGGTGTTGGGCTTGATGCCCTGGTCCAGCAGCTCTTCCGGGCTGAGCTGAGAGTGGGTGGTGGTGGCCGGGTGAATGACCAGGCTCTTCACATCGGCCACATTGGCCAGCAGGGAGAAGATATTCAGATTGTCGATAAACCGCTGAGCCTCCTCCTGTCCGCCCTTGATCTCAAAGGTAAAAATGGAGGCGCCGCCGTTGGGGAAATACTTCTGATACAGGGCGTGGTCCGGGTGCTCCGGCAGGGAGGGGTGATTTACGCGCTCCACCTTGGGGTGCCTGCTCAGGTAGTCCACCACCTTCCTGGTGTTCTCCGCATGGCGGTCCAGCCGCAGGGAGAGGGTCTCCACCCCCTGGAGCAGCAGAAAGGCGTTGAAGGGAGAGATGGTGGCGCCGGTGTCCCGCAGGAGAATGGCGCGGATATAGGTGACAAAGGCGGCGGGGCCGGCGGCGTCCGCAAAGGATACGCCGTGATAGCTGGGGTTGGACTCGGCGATGGGGGCGTACTTCCCCGCGGCCTTCCAGTCGAATTTGCCGGAGTCCACAATGATGCCGCCCAGGGTGGTGCCATGGCCGCCCAGGAACTTGGTGGCCGAGTGGACCACGATATCGGCGCCATGCGCAATGGGACGGATGAGATAGGGCGTGCCGAAGGTGTTGTCGATGACCAGGGGCAGACCGTGCCTGTGGGCGATGGCGGCGATGGCGTCAATGTCCGGGATGTCGCTGTTGGGATTGCCCAGCGTTTCCAGGTAAATTGCCTTGGTGTTTGGCCGGATTGCTCCCTCCACCTGGGACAGGTCGTGGGCGTCCACAAAGGTAGTGGAGATCCCGAACTGGGGCAGGGTGTGGGCCAGAAGGTTATAGCTGCCGCCGTAAATGGTCTTTTGGGCTACGATATGCTCCCCCGCCTGGGCCAGAGCCTGGACGGCGTAAGTGATGGCCGCCGCGCCGGAGGCCAGCGCCAGGGCCGCCACGCCGCCCTCCAGGGCCGCCACGCGCTGCTCCAGCACGTCCTGGGTGGGATTGGTGAGACGCCCGTAGATATTGCCCGCGTCGGAGAGTCCGAACCGGGCCGCGGCCTGGGCGCAGTCGCGGAACACGTAGGAGGTGGTCTGATAGATGGGTACCGCCCGGGCGCCGGTGGCGGGATCGGGCTGCTCCTGACCCGCGTGGAGCTGGAGGGTCTCAAAGCGATAGGTGTCGTGGTTCATAAAAAATACCCGCTTTCTTTTTGATTTTTTTGGTGTCCACTCAAAAAGCGGCGCGGTACATTCGGCTGTTCCGCCACCGGCACAGCCCGGTTTCCAGCTCCAGATCCGTCCGGTTCACGGCGGCGTCCCCCTCTCTGCGCATTAAATTCATATTAAAATACTATGCTTTGCAGTATAAGACCGCTGCTCCCATTTGTCAAGTAGGATTTTTTCGTTGCACATTGGGCTTTGGCGTGGTAAAATAACCCCCAACGAAAAAAAGGGGTTTTTGCTATGAAGCTGTCGGAACTTCTCTCACGGGGGCGGCCCACCGTCTCCTGTGAACTCTTCCCGCCCAAGGTGGGGACCACGCTGGACCAGGTGGAGGGCGTCCTCCGGGACACCGCCGCGCTGAGACCCGATTTTATCAGCGTTACCTACGGGGCGGGCGGGAGCACGTCCAAGCGCACCCAGGAGATCGCCGTACGGCTGCAGGACACCTATCATGTCCCCGCCCTGGCCCACCTCACCTGCGTGTCCTCCACCCGGGAGGAGATATCCTCTATGGTGGCCGCCCTCCGCGCCGCGGGGATCGAGAACATCTTGGCGCTCCGGGGGGATATCCCCCAGGATGCGGACTTCCCTTCCCCGGAACACTACCACTATGCCAGTGAGCTCATCGGCCACATCCGAAGCCTGGAGGGCGGAAAGGAGCTGTGCATCGGCGCGGCCTGCTATCCCGAGGGGCACGTGGAATGTCCCCACCGGGAGGACGATATCGATTTCCTGAAGCGGAAGGTGGACATGGGGGTGGACTTCCTCACCACCCAGATGTTCTTTGACAACGATGTGCTCTACCGTTTTCTCTACCGGGTGCTGGCGAAGGGGATCACGGTGCCGGTGATCGCGGGCATCATGCCGGTGATGAGCGTCAAGCAGATCCGCCGCTCCTGTGAGCTCTCGGGCACTGTGATGCCCCCGCGGCTCCAAGGCATAGCCGACCGCTTCGGCGACGATCCCGCCGCCATGCGGCAGGCGGGCATCGCCTACGCCACAGAACAGATCGTGGACCTCGTCGCCCACGGGGTGGAGCACATCCACATCTACACGATGAACAAGCCCGATGTGGCGGCCAGGATCATGGCCAACCTCTCGGATATCATCCGGCCCCGTGGCTGAGATCGACTGGAAGGAGGCGCGCCGCTACCTGGGGCTCCACAGGGGCGGCGGTACGGTGGACGAGGTCCTGGAGGCCGGCCTGCGGGACTGCGGACGGGCGCTCATGGCCTGTGCCCGTCCCAGAAGCGTCTGGCGGCGCTTTCCCCTGGCGCTGGGCGAGGGCCGGGTGGAGACGGCGGGCCTGCAGGTGGAGAGCCTCCACCTCCGCCGGCATCTGGAGGGCTGCACGGCGGTCTGCCTCTTTGCGGCCACACTGGGACCGGAGGTGGACCGGCTCCTCCACCGCGCCTCGGTCACCGACGTGAGCCGGGCGGTCATGATCCAGGCCTGCGCCGCCTCCCTGCTGGAGGTCTACTGCGACGAGTGCTGCGCCGCCATCGCGGCCCAGACGGCCGCCGAAGGGCTCACCCTCCGCCCCCGGTTCAGCCCCGGCTACGGGGACTTCCCCATCTCCTGCCAGCGCGCCCTCCTGCGTGCGCTGGAGGCCCCGAAGCGCATCGGCCTCACCGCCACGGAGACCATGATGCTCACCCCTACCAAATCGGTCACGGCTCTGGTGGGCCTCTCTCCGGAGGCCGCTCCCTGCCGTCCGGACGGCTGCCGTGCCTGCGGCAAGGCCGACTGCGCCTTCCGTCTGGAGTGAGGGCCTGGCCCCATCCTCAGAGCACAGCAGCCAGACCCTGAACAACATTCCAAGGAGGACTTTTCATGGATATCCGAACCGAACTGGGCCGCCGCATCCTCTTCTGCGACGGAGCCATGGGCACGATGCTCCAGGCCGCCGGCTTGCCCGCCGGGCGGGAGCCGGAGCTCTGGAACCTGGAGCGTCCCGAGGTGGTCCGCGCCCTCCACGGGCAATATCTGGCCGCCGGAGCGGACATCATTGCCACCAATACCTTTGGAGCCAACGGCGTGAAGCTCTCCGGCCACCCTCTGGAGGAGATCGTCGCCGCCGCCGTCCGCCTGGCGCGGGAGGCGGTGGAGGGGGCCGGCCGCGGCTGGGTGGCCCTGGACGTGGGGCCCACCGGACGGCTCCTTCAGCCCATGGGAGACCTGCCCTTTGAGGCCGCTGTGGAGGCCTATGCCCGGGAGATCCGGGCGGGCGTACAAGCGGGGGCGGATTTGGTCTTTCTGGAGACCATGAGCGACCTGTATGAGGCCAAGGCGGCGGTGGTGGCCGCCAAGGAGAACAGCGACCTGCCCATCTTCGTCACCCTGGTGCTGGATGAAAAGGGGCGGCTCCTCACCGGAGGCGACATCCCCTCCGCCGTCACGTTGCTGGAGGGGCTGGGGGTGGACGCGCTGGGACTCAACTGCGGCCTGGGGCCGGACCAGATGGCGGAGCTGCTCCCCACCCTGCGGGCCCATACCCGCCTGCCCATCATCCTCAACCCGAACGCCGGGCTTCCCGAGTGCGTGGACGGCTGTACCCGCTTCGGCGTGGGGTCGGAGGCCTTCTCCGCCGGCCTGGCCGGGCTGGCCCGGGCCGGCGCCTGGGTGGTGGGAGGGTGCTGCGGCACCACCCCCGACCACATTGCGGCCGTCGTACAGGCCTGCTCCGGCATCACGCCGCGCCCCCTGTGTCCGCAGCGGCGGACCCGGGTCTCCTCCTACGCCCGGACCGTGCCCTTCGGCGACGGTCCGGTGCTCATCGGCGAGCGCATCAATCCCACCGGTAAATCCCGGCTCAAGCAGGCTCTGCGGGAGCGGGATATGGACTATATCCTCCGGGAGGCCGTCCGCCAGCAGGAGAGCGGGGCCATGGTGCTGGATGTGAACGTGGGCCTGCCGGAGCTGGACGAGCCGGAGATGATGGCCCTCCTCATCCCGCAGCTTCAGAGCGTCACCGACCTCCCTCTTCAGATCGACACCTCCGATCCCGCCGCTATGGAGCGGGGGATGCGGCTCTACAACGGCTGCCCGCTGGTAAACTCGGTAAGCGGCAAAACCGAGAGCATGGAAGTGGTATTCCCGCTGATGAAGAAGTACGGCGGCGTGGCCATTGCCCTGACGCTGGACGAACAGGGCATTCCGGCCACGGCGGAGGCACGTCTGGCCATCGCCCGGCGCATTGTGGAGACGGCGGCGCGTTACGGCATCCCCAAGGAGGACCTGGTGTTCGACACGCTGGCCATGGCGGTGAGTGCGGAGCCCACTGCCGCACGGACCACCTTGGAGGCCCTGGCCCTTATTCGGTCGGAGCTGGGCTGTCACACCTCCCTGGGGGTCTCCAACATCTCGTTCGGGCTCCCCCAGCGGGAGAAGGTGAACGCAGCCTTTTTCCTCATGGCGCTGGAGCGTGGGCTCTCGGCGGCCATCCTCAACCCCAATTCCGCGGCCATGATGGACGCGTTCCGCGCGTTTTGCGCCCTGAACGGCCAGGACGCCAACTGTCAGGCGTATATTGCGGCCATGGCGGGAGAGACCTCCGCGCTGCCGGACCGGGCACCGGCGGCTTCCGCCGCGCCGGATCTGCCCGCTGCCGTGATCCGGGGCCTCCGGGAGAGCGCCGTCCAGGCCGCCCGGGCGGCGCTTGCGGAAAAGACGCCGATGGAGATCATCGATGCCGCGCTGATCCCCGCCCTGGACCATGTGGGGACCGAGTTTGAACAGGGCCGGATGTATCTCCCTCAGCTCCTCATGAGCGCCGAGGCGGCCAAGGCCGTCTTTGCGCTGCTACGGGAGCGGATGAGTCAGGGGGACGGCGGCCTTCCCGCCTCCAAGGGCAAGGTGGTGCTGGCCACCGTCAAGGGTGATGTCCACGACATCGGCAAAAACATCGTCAAGGTACTGCTGGAGAATTACGGGTATCAGGTCATTGACCTGGGAAAGGACGTCTCCCCCGAGACCGTGGCCGATACGGTGGTCCGGGAGGGGGCCGGCCTGGTGGGGCTCTCCGCCCTCATGACCACCACGGTGGGAAAGATGGAGGAGACCATCCGGCTCCTGCGGGAGCGAGCCCCCGGGTGCAGGATCATGGCCGGAGGAGCGGTGCTCACCGAGGAGTACGCCCGGCGCATCGGCGCGGATTTCTACGGCAAGGACGCCATGAGCGACGTGCGGTATGCCGACGGCGTGACCGGACGGGAGTGACGCCTCAGCGGGCCCCGGAACCACTTCCGGGGCCCGCTTTTTCAGCCGGTGTCCGACGCTTTGGGATGCTCAAAAAATGGAATTGGTCAAAAGCGGCATACTTCCAGTTGCTTTTTGGGGACGGGGACGTTATACTTTAATAATAATACCTGTTGTAGATTTTTATGTATACCGTTTGTAACGGTCCACTCCTTGGAGGTGCGCTGAATGAAAACGAACCGACTCCTCTCCTGCGCGCTGGCGCTGGCCGTGACTGTGTCCGCGCTGGCGCTGCCCGCGTCCGCCGCCACCGCCTTCCCCGATATCCAGAGCCACTGGGCCAAGAGCTATATCGAGGAAATGACCGACGCCAATATGTTCAAGGGCTATGAGGACGGGACCTTTAAGCCGGAGAACAAGCTGACCACCGCGGAGGCGCTGGCTCTCTGCGCCCGGGCCGTGGGACTGGATGAGAACACCAGTGCCGAGATCGCCGACGACTATAAAGAGGCGGTGGACGACGTACTGGACGGCAGCCAGTCCTGGTTCTACCGGGAGTTCGCCATCTGCCTGGCCGCGGGGATCCTCACCGAATCCAATCTGAAGAGCCTTACCCAGTCCGGCGCGCTCATCAAGCCCATCGTCAAGGAGGATCTGGCGGTCTACCTGATCCGCGCCATGCAGCTCGGCCCCATGTCCGAGCGGCTCTCCTCCTACCCCATGAGCTTTGACGACACCGCCTCCATCAGTGAGAGCGCCAAGCCGTCGGTCTATCTGCTGAGCGTGTACGGCATCGTCCAGGGGGATCAGAACAACGATTTCGGCCCAGACGGGCAGGTCACCCGGGCCATTATGGCCACCATGCTCTCCCGGGCCATTCGCTACATGGACGCCCACGGCACCGATCCGGACCTGCCGGAGTACACCAGCTATGCCTTCCAGCAGGGCGTCATCGCGGCCACGCCCGCCGAGGGCAGCGGCGGCGCGCTGATCCTCACCCTCAACGACGATCTCACCGGAGCCACGGCCTATTCGGTGTCCCTGCCCTCCGGCGTGACCATCTATGAAAACAATATGGAGTCCACCACCTCCGCCCTGAAGGCCGGCCGTCACGCCCGGGTCTGCCTGGACGGCAGGGGGACCGCCTATGCCGTCCGCGTCAGTGATGCGCTGGAGGAGTTTGAGGCCACCGTCAACGGCATTGACGGCTACGACATTGCGATTACCCGCAGCGGCCAGGGGGAGATCCTCACCATGGACCGCTTCACTCAGGTCCAGGTGGGCTCCAAGACCACCGGGGACCGCTCCATCGTGGATGCGGATGCCGGGTATACCAGCGCGGTCTGCAAGCTGGATGACCAGGGGCATCTGGTGGCCATCCGCCTCGATGGCGGTACCCGTACCGAAGAGGGCATTCTTGCCGGGTATACCAAGGCCAGCGGCACCACTGCCGCCAGCATTCAGGTCATCGGGTTCGACGGTGTGACCCGTACCTTCTCCGTCCCCTCCGGCGCCACCACCACCGTCAACAGTCTGGTGAGCAACCTCAATAGCAGCTATGAGGGCGACTATGTGTCCCTGCGGGTCTCCAACGACAGCAATGCCGTGGTCACCGCCGCAGTGGATACCGTTACGGAGTATGTGCAGGGTGCGGTGAAAGCCACCTCCTACGCCAGCGACGTCAATACCATCACGGTGACCAATCTCGACACAGGCAAGGCCACCTCTTATGACGTGTCTAAATCCGCCGTCATCACCTATAACGGCGAGACGACTCTTCTGCGGAACATCAAGAAGGACTACTTTGTCACCCTCCGCCTCTCCGGAGGCGATGCCGCCCTGATTGAGGCCTATCCCGGCTCCACCGTCACCGAGGGCGTCATTACCGAGCGGATATTCAGCGATACCGACACCACCGTCACCTTCGTCGTGACGCAGGAGGACGATACCCAAGTGAGCTTCAAGGTGGACCTGTCCAATCCCCCCGACATTGAACGGGACGAAGCCGACAGTACCATCGACAAGCTCCGCACCGGAGACTCTGTGGAGGTCACCGTCCGCTACAATGAGGTCACCCGCATCACAGCAACCTCTCAGAGCGCCAATGTCATCGGCACCGTGGACCGCATCATCCAGGAGAAGAACGGCTACACGCTGGAGATGACGCTCTCCGACGGGGAGGAGGTCTCCTACACCGTTACCTCCGGCGTCTCCGTTACCCAGAGCGGCAAGAGCGTCAACCTCTCCTCCCTGCGGCCCGGCTACAAGCTGGGACTGGTGGTGAGCGGCGAGCAGGTGGTCTCCATTGAGATCCAGCAGGCCGTCAACTCCAGCAATAAACTCACCGGCACCGTCATCTATGTGAGCGCCTCGGACAAATACATCTATCTCCGCTGTGTGGACGAGGCCGGCAACGAGGAGATCGTTACCGTGAACGCGCCCTCCGGCACGGTCATTCTGGATGTGTCCACCGGCGACAGCCTCAGCCTGAAGTATCTGGAGGCGGGCGACATCATTGAGGCGAATGGCACCTACGACGGCGCGGAGTTCGATGCCACCGTGATCCTGAGACAGTGATTGTATGAAAAAAAGGTCCTCCGCCGCCCTTGCGGCGGAGGACCTTTTTTTGTGTGCGGAACGGTTTTTATTTTGAGATTCCAAATAGAGATTGACAGCAGCAGGAAAACCATGTATGATGCATATGTTTTGATATTCAAATAAATATGGAAGGAGGAACCAGCGTGAAGGGGAATCGGGCTGAGCTCAACCGCTTTCTGGTGGAGGTATTCGACGAGATTTTGAAAACAGAGGAGGAGAGCCTTGCCGGGAGCTTCAGCGACTTGTCCCTGCGGGAGCTGCACCTCATCGAGGAGGTGTGCCGGGCGGAGGATGAGGCCCGTGACAATCGGGCCACCGCCATTGCTGCGGCCCAGCGGGTGACGGCGGGAACCCTGACCACTGCGGTCTCCCTTCTGGAGCGGAAGGGCTACCTGGAACGGCGGCGGGACGAGCGGGACCGCCGGGCCGTTCGAATTTGGCCCACAGAGAAGGCCCGGGCGGCCGACCAGGTACACGCCGCATTTCACCGCGAGATGGTGGACGAGATCCTGAAGACGCTCTCCGACCAGGAGGCCCAGGTGCTGGTCAGGGCGTTGGGCAGTCTCACCGCCTTTTTTCGGGAAAAGTACGAGGCGTAGCGCCCGGGACGCCTACTTTTAAACTGCGAGGAGAAGAAATATGGTACGCATCATCACTGACAGCACCTGCGATCTGTCCAAGTCCCGCCAGGTGGAACTGGGGGTGGAGGTGGCTCCGCTCTCCGTCCACTTTGGAGCGGAGACCTTCCGGGACGGCGTAGATCTTACAAACGGGGACTTCTATGCCCGGCTCCGCCGGGCGGAGTCCCTGCCCACTACGTCCCAGGTCAATCCCGAGGATTTTGCCGCCCGCTTCCGGGCCTGCCGGGAGGCGGGAGACGAGGTGGTGGGGATTTTTATCTCCTCCCTGCTCTCCGGCACCTGTCAGTCCGCCTGCATTGCCCGGGGTATGGTGGAAGATACGCATATCTTTGTGGTGGACTCGGGGACGGTCACCTTCGGGCTGGGACTGTTGGTGGAGCGGGCCGCGTTTCTGCGGGACCAGGGCCTCTCCGCCGGCGAGATCGCGTCCGAAGTCGAGCGGCTCTCCGGGAGGCTGCGGTTCTACGCCGTGGTGGAGACCCTCAAATATCTCAAAATGGGCGGGCGCATTTCCGCCGCCACCGCCGTTGTGGGCGGGATGCTGGGGATCACGCCGATCCTGAACATTCGGGACGGTGTGGTAGAGGCAGCCGGAAAGTCCCGGGGGCGCAAGGGCGCCTACCAGTGGATGGAGGAACGGATTAAAAAGGAGCCGGTGGATACCGCGCTGCCGGTGGCCTTTGGACACTCCGACGCTCCGGCCGTTATGGCGGAGTGCGAGGAGTACTTCCGGGCGCGTATCCCTGGGATGACCGTCTATGAGAGCGATATCGGCGCCGTCGTGGGTACGCATGCCGGACCCGGGTGCGCCGGGATCGCCTACTTCGTGAAGGAGTGAGCACTGCTGGGGGCAGGCGGCGTGCCCACGGCGGTCCACCGCGCAGCGGTGTTCAAGGGTCTGTCCTAGGGACAGACCCTTGCCGCAGGCGGAATTGATTTTCGCCGCGGAGGTCCAATTCCGAGCGGACAAAATGAGGATTCTTTTCGCCCCTTCCAGGGACAGGTGGGCGGCGGCCGGAAGGCGCACCACGTGGTGCGCCTTTTTGCAGGGACCTCTCGGTGCACACTGTTCACAATTTCGTGATATGTTGCACCCTGGACGTGTTATAATACTGCCTGCGGAACTGCGCACTTGAACAGGACCGCCCCGCCTGATCGGCGGGTTTTACCAGCAGGTATGTCTGGGGCTTGTTTGAATATTGGCGACATGCCTTAAGAATCGCATGGGAAAGGACGTGCCAACGTGCGGCAAGGAGAGTTATCCTGGCGGGACAGGGGCAGACTGTGGATGCGGCTGGGGATACGGATGATCCTGGTCCTTCTGATCGTGCTGGCGCTGCGGTATCTGGTTCCCCCACTGCTGGGGCTGCTCATGCCCTTTGCGCTGGCCCTGGTGGTGGCATGGGTCCTCAATCCGCTGGTGAAGAGCCTCCAGAAGCGGTTGGGCCTGTCGAGAGGCGTGCTCTCCCTGCTGCTGATCCTGCTGGCCTTTGCCGTGGCGGGTGGGATCCTCTTTGGGCTGGGCCATAGTCTGGTCAGCGAGATCAGTTCCCTCATTGACAACTGGGAGGGAATCTGGGAGTCTCTTCAGGGCGGGATTCTTACCATTGGGGAAGAGCTGGACAAGTTCCTGGCCTATCTCCCGGACGAGGTGGAGACCTTTGTCAACGAAAGTCTGGATGGGCTCAACGCCTGGCTGAGCGTCTGGGTCAATGACGCCATGGTGGGGATGGGCACCCGCGCCAAAGATTTTGCCTTCAGCCTGCCCTCCTTTGTGGTGGCGCTGATTGTCTTCATCATGGCCACCTATTTCATCACGGCGGACTATCCTCATCTCCGTTTTTTGGTCACGGACAAGATGCCCGGCGAGGTCCGCGATTTCTTCTCCCGAGTCAAGCATACCGCGCTGGGGGCCTTCGCGGGGTATGTGCGGGCGGAGGTCATCATCTCCATCGGCGTGTTTGCCATTTTGCTGGCCGGGTTCCTGCTGATCCGTCAGCCCTATTCCGTACTGCTGGCCGTGCTGTTGGCCGTTCTGGACTTTATCCCCATCATCGGCTCGGGGACGGTCATGGTCCCGTGGGCGGTCATCGATGTGCTCACCGGCAATTGGGTCCACGCCGTGGGACTTATGGTAGTCTGGGGGATCGTCTGCGTCTTCCGACGGGTGGCGGAGCCCAAAGCGGTGGGCAGCCAGACAGGGCTCTCGCCGATCCTGTCCCTGGTGAGCATGTATGTGGGGATGCGCTTGGCGGGAGTGCTGGGCATGATCCTGGGGCCGGTCCTCTGCCTGGTACTCATCAATGTGTGCCGGACAGGGATTTTTGACGGCCTGCTGGGGGACCTGCGCCTGGCTGTACGGGACACCGCGGCCATTTTGAACGGCCATCCGGCACGCAGACCCCCTGCGCCCGGAGAAGAGGAATAATCCGTTCAAAAAAGGTTCCGGGTTCGTTCAAAAATCATTTGGCGTTTCTTCATGAAATGGTCATATTTTTCCGCTATCCTAGTAGGCGAACGAGAAAAGAAGAGCAAATATTCCATGAAGGAGCGATTCTTATGTACTATAACAGCAACAACGACAGCCATTCCCAGGAGCCCTGGGATCGTCCCATCGAGACCACCGGTCGTTCCTTGGATAATGAGTACGTCCCCGATGAGCCCGGACACAGCGGAAAGAAAAAGGGCCGCGGCGGGAAGACAGTGGCCCTATGCCTGGTGTGCGCGTTGGTGGGCGGGCTGGTCGGCGGCGTAGGCGCTACCGCCGCCACGGGCGGTTTGAGCGGCGGTACCACCACGATCTATGAGGGGGAGCGGGCGCCCACTGTGGTCAATGTGGCCCAGGTCAACGGAAAGACGCTCCTCACCGGGCCGGAGATCTATGCCTCCTTTGTCGGCTCCACCGTCGGTATCACCACGGAGGTGGTGACCACCAACTCCTGGGGCCAGCCGGTGTCCGCCGCTGCGGCCGGCTCCGGTTTCGTCATTACCAATGACGGATATATCCTCACGAATTACCACGTCATCGACGGAGCCCAGAGCATCAAGGTCGCCTTTGTGGACGGCACCACCTATGACGCCGTCCTAGTGGGCGGCGAGGAGGAAAACGACATCGCCGTGCTGAAAATCGACGCCACGGGGCTCACCCCCGTCATCATCGGGGACTCCGACAACATCAAGGTGGGCGAACAGGTGGTGGCCATCGGCAATCCTTTGGGCGAGCTGACCTATTCCATGACTCAGGGCATCATCTCGGCCAAGGACCGCAGCATCACCATGCAGAACGGCGAGGTCATGAACATGCTTCAGACCGACACGGCCATCAACTCCGGCAACTCGGGCGGGCCTCTCTTTGATATGTACGGACAGGTGATCGGCATCACCTCCGCCAAGCTCTCCAGCAGCTCTTCCACCAGTGAGGCCACCATCGAGGGACTGGGCTTTGCCATCCCCATCAACGACATCAAGGACATGGTACAGGATATCATCGCGCACGGCTACGTGACCGGAAAGGCCTACATGGGGATCACCGTCACCACTGTACCTGAGAGCGATGCCCAGCGCTACGGCATGAGCCAGGGCGCACTGGTCAAGAGCGTGGATGAGAGTTCGTGCGCGGCCAAGGCGGGCCTCCAGAAGGGGGATATCATCACCGCCATCGATGGCACCACGGTCCTCTCCTCCGCTGAACTGGTGGAGGCCAAGAAGGAGTATAAGGCGGGCGACACCGCTACCCTGGAGGTGGACCGCAGCGGGGAGAAGCTTACGCTGACCCTCACCTTCGACGAGGACACGCCTGAGCGCCGTGCCGCGCAGGAGGCCGCTCAGGAAGAGGAGGCCCAGCAGGAGCAGCAGCAATCCCAGCAGGGATCTTCCGATTTCTTCTGGCCCTTCGGAGGACTGTCCCCCTGGTTCTATTGACAGATCCCGAGAGAAATTTAAAACCGCGGCCCCCGGCGCATTCAGCGCCGGGGGCCGCGGTTTATCCGGTTTACAGGCGGTTGTCCGGCATGGTGCCGGGACCAGGAAGGCAAAAAGATGCGGTCTTACTCCTCATCCAGCTTGAGCGCGGCCATGAAGGCCTCGGTGGGGATCTGCACAGTCCCCAGGCTCCGCATTTTCTTTTTCTTGCCCCAGGGAAGGCGTCGCCTTCCCTGGGGACCCCCATTCCGATTTCATTTGCTCGGGCGGAGTGAATCCGCCCTGCGCCAAGGTCCGGGCAGAGCCCGGACGCTTGTACGGCGCTTTGCGCGCCGCCCCGCGCTGCGAGGCCCCGGAAGGCAAAAAGAAAATGCTGCCGTTACTCCTCGTCCAGCTTGAGCACCGCCATAAACGCCTCCGTGGGAATCTGCACCGTGCCCAGACTCCGCATTTTCTTTTTGCCTTCTTTTTGCTTTTCCAGCAGCTTTTTCTTCCGGGTGATGTCGCCGCCGTAGCATTTGGCCAGCACGTCCTTGCGCATGGCCTTCACCGTTTCCCGGGCGATGACCTTGCCGCCGATGGCCGCCTGGACGGGCACCTCGAAAAGCTGGCGGGGGATATTCTCCTTGAGCTTCTCACAAAGCCGTCTGGCCCGGCCGTAGGCCTTGTCCTTATGGGCGATGAAGCTCAACGCATCCACCTGATCGCCGTTGAGAAGCAGGTCCACCTTTACCAGCTCGCTGGGCTGATACTGGTCCACCTCATAGTCCAGGGAGGCATAGCCCTTGGTACGGGCCTTGAGCGTGTCGAAAAAGTCGTAGATGATCTCATTGAGGGGCATGGAATAGTGGAGCTCCACCAGGTTGGTGTCCAGATACTGCATATCCTTGAACTCAGCCCGGCGCTCCTGACACATGGGCATGATGTTGCCCACAAATTCCGGCGGGGTGAGGATGGTCACCTTGGCATAGGGTTCTCTGGCCTCGACGATCAGGGCCGGATCGGGATAATTGTGGGGGTTGTCCACATGGACCACCTCACCGTCCGTCCGGGTGATCTCATAGATAACGGAGGGGAGGGTGGTGATGAGATCCAGGTCGAACTCCCGCTCCAGTCGCTCCTGGATGATCTCCATGTGGAGCATCCCCAAAAAGCCGCAGCGGAAGCCGAAACCCAAGGCGGCGGAGGATTCAGGCTCAAAGGAGAGTGCGGCGTCGTTGAGCTGGAGCTTCTCCAGGGCGTCCCGCAGGTCGGGGTACTTGGAACCGTCCTCGGTATAGATGCCGCAATAGACCATCGGGCGGGCGGGGCGGTAGCCGGGCAGGGCCTCAGCGGCGGGCCGTTCGGCCCCGGTGATGGTGTCTCCCACCCGGGTGTCCTTTACGTCCTTGATGGAGGCGGTAAAGTATCCCACTTCCCCGGCGATGAGCTCCTTGCAGGGCTCCATGCCGATGGGCAGGAGGTGGCCGCACTCCAGCACCTCATATCGGGCCCCGGAGGCCATCATCTTCACCGGCATGCCGGTGCGGAGGGTCCCCTCCATGACCCGGAAGTAGACGATGACGCCCCGGTAAGGGTCGTACTGGCTGTCGAAGATGAGGGCACGCAGAGGGGCCCCGGGGTCGCCCTTGGGGGCGGGGACATGGGCCACGATATCCTCCAACACAGCCGGAATGTTGAGGCCCATCTTGGCGGAAATCTCCGGGGCGTCCTGGGCCGGGATGCCGATGACGGTCTCGATCTCCTCCTTCACCTTCTGGGGCTCGGCGGCAGGGAGGTCTATTTTGTTGACCACGGGCAGGATCTCCAGATCGTGCTCCAGGGCCAGGTAGGTGTTGGCCAGGGTCTGCGCCTCAATGCCCTGAGCGGCGTCCACCACTAAGATGGCCCCTTCGCAGGCGGCCAGAGAGCGGGAGACCTCATAGTTGAAGTCCACATGGCCCGGCGTGTCGATGAGATTGAGCTCATAGGTTTCGCCGTCGTCTGCCTTGTAGAGGAGACGCACCGCCCGGGCCTTGATGGTGATGCCGCGTTCCCGCTCCAGGTCCATGTTGTCCAGGAGCTGGCTCTCCATCTCCCGCTCAGGCACCGCGTCGCACAGCTCGATGAGCCGGTCCGACAGCGTGGATTTTCCGTGGTCGATGTGTGCAATGATAGAAAAGTTGCGAATTTTGTTCTGTTCTGTCATGAATAGATACCTCCGTGAGGAAAATCCACGCGGGCCCCCGCAAAGCGGGGCGCGTCAGCG